>Ga0209010_1000250_pt1 | contig 19218 bp, 16 predicted proteins | sample BlaSpr_A8_OM1_O3_FD_187985 | JGI IMG/M metagenome (GOLD analysis project Ga0209010, IMG submission 187985) | Forest soil microbial communities from Thunder Bay, Ontario, Canada - Black Spruce, Ontario site 2_A8_OM1_O3 (SPAdes) (version 2) | ecosystem: Environmental > Terrestrial > Soil > Boreal...
GGGGAGTTCGAAGCAGCAATTGTGGCAGTAGTTGCCGAAGAGATGAGTGGTGAGACCTTGCGTCCACCGCCCGATTGAGAGAACACAGGGCTTTGGTCGCATACGCGACGGAGCTTTTAGGGAGCGGGATGACAACGGTGATCTAGCGCAGGATTACTGCGCCGCGGCCGAGAGAGGAGATGGTGTGGGGGACGTCGGGCTGGACGGATTTGCCTTCGGGGTGGGTGGCGATGGTCCAGGCTTTGGAAAAGGTTTGGCCGGATTGCATTTGGGTGAGGAGATTGTCGAGGAAGAGCGAGGTGTTGGAGCCGAGGCGGCGGAGGGTGAGTACGACGTTGAGTTTGAGGCCTTTGGTTTTGAAGCCGATGTCGTAGGCAGGCGGCGGGTTGTCGTTGCCGATCCAGAGGAGTTTGGTGTTGGCGTCGGTGGCGGCGGAGAGGAGGTCGGCGCCGCTGATGCGGGTGCCGGATGCGTCGGAGATGGAGCCGTCCGGGTTCAGGTCGCAGAAAAGATGGAGGATGTCATATTTCTGGGCGAGGGCGGCGCGCAGGTCGGCGATCGATGTGAAGGTGGTGCTGGTGGTTGCGGGATAGAAGCGCTTGTAGACGCGGAGGTCGGACTTGAAGGGTTCGTCAAAGTTCGCGCCGAGTTGGCAGACGAGGACTTTGGTGGCGGTGATTTCTTCTTTGCGGAGAGAGTCGAAAAGGCCCATGAGTTTTGGAGGTTAAATCTGCGCCTGAAGGCGCGCATCGATGCAGACTGGTTCATCCTATTTTTTGTATTGCGTGGGTTGCGGGCCTTGTTCCAGCGTTTTGCGGTCCCAGATCCAGCCCTCGCGGCTGTAGCTGGCCAGTTCGAAATCCTGGGTGAGTTCGAGGGCGTCGACGGGGCAGGCATCTTCGCAGAGGCCGCAGAACATGCAGCGGCTGAGATCGTAGGTGAAGTCGGTGAGCTCCTTGCGGCGGGTGTGCTCGTTGCGCGCGCTGGAGACGACGATGAGATTTTCCGGGCAGGCCACGGCGCACAGGTCGCAGGCGATGCACATGGTCTCGTCGGTATCGGGATTGACGTTGAGGCGCGGCGCTCCGCGATAACGCTCGGCAACTTGCGGACGCTCCAGCGGATATTGCTCGGTGTAGATCTCTTTGGGGTCTTGATAGAGAAAGGTGACCTTCAGGCCCTGAAGGAGATCGATGAGGAAGACTTTGCGCAGCAGGCTCGGCATGCCCATGACGGGGGTAGCATATCAGGTTTTAAAGTTTCAGGGTTTCAGAGTTTCAAGGTTTCAAAGACAGCGCTGTTTCGTAAATTATTTGCCGGGCTGAGATTAAGCTATCGTGGACGAAATCTCAATGCGGAAGGGATAGGACCTGCGATGACGGGAGGGTCAAAATGAAGGAAACTCCGCAACAATACACGCAGCGAGTTGTGAGCTACATGGAAGGCAAGAAGCCGCTGGTGGTGCAGGCCGCAACGGTGAAGACGCTGGAGCGGCTGATTAAGGGCGTGCCGATTGCCAAGCTACGCAAGCGTCCGGCGTCGGATAAATGGTCGGTCGGCGAGATTCTGGCGCATCTTGCGGAGGCTGAAATTGTTGGCGGCTTTCGCATGCGGCTGATTCTGGGCGCGCCGGGAGCGCCGATTACACCGTTCGATCAGGATGCGTGGGTAATCAGTGGACACTACTCGAAGCGCGACCCGCGAAAATCTTTGGAGCAATTCCGGGCGGTGCGCGAGGCAAACCTGGATTTACTGAAGTCGTTGACTCCGGAGCAATGGAAGCATCATGGGATTCACGCCGAGCGTGGCGTGGAGACGATTGAGCATATTGCGCGCATGTTTGCCGGGCACGACATCAACCACACGCGGCAGATTGAAGAGATATTGGGGCGGTGAAACTGCCGGGCTTCACCCGACCGGACAGAGAGCGCGTCCGTCCCAACATGAGCCCTTCTGCCGACAAGCTTCTTGTGAAGAAAGCCGCTACCGTCTAAGCTGGCTGCTTATGCCAACTCTGACTCGCCGTTCCCTGTTGAAGTCTTCTCTGGCTGGCGCCGCCGCAATACGGTTTTCCGCGACGGACGCGAAGGCTGACACCGCCGCGCCTGTACGCAAAGGGCGCATTCGCCAGTCTGTCAGCCGGTGGTGCTACAAGGACATTCCTCTCGATGACCTGAGCGCTTATGCCGCAAGCATTGGATTGATGGGCGTCGATCTATTGAAGCCCGAGGAATATGAGGTTCCGCGGCGGCATGGATTGATCTGCACCATGGGCTACGGGGGCGGTGGGGACATTGGCAGCGCACTGAATCGCACGGAGAATCACGCGGCCATTGAGGAAGGACTGCGCACCAATATTCCTAAGGCAGCAAAGGCGGGCGTACCCAACGTGATTACTTTTTCCGGGACGCGACACGGAATGTCCGATGATGAAGGCGCGCGGAACACGATTATCGGGCTGAATCGCATCAAGAAGATCGGCGAAGATAATGGCGTAAACATCTGCATGGAACTGCTCAACAGCAAGCGCGACCATCCGGACTATATGTGCGACCACACGGTGTGGGGAGTGCGCGTGGTGCAGGAGGTGAACTCTCCGAATGTGAAGCTACTGTACGACATCTACCACATGCAAATTATGGAAGGCGATCTGATTGCCACCATCCGGCAGAATATTCAATGGATTGGTCACTTCCACACCGGCGGCGTTCCGGGGCGACACGAACTGAATAATACGCAGGAAGTGCAGTGGGACGGCGTGATGCGAGGGATCGCGGAATCAGGATTCCGGGGATATGTGGCTCATGAGTTCGTACCGACGGGAGATCCGCGGGTTTCTCTGCGGCAGGCCGCGGATCTTTGCGACGTTTAACGGTGACTGTTGACGATTAGCCGGGAAAATCCGAAGTTGAGAGCTTCCCTGATAAAATCAAAGATGAACTAGTGAGCGCGGAGAGATGGCCGAGTGGCTGAAGGCGCGCGCCTCGAAAGCGTGTATACCTTTACGGGTATCGGGGGTTCGAATCCCTCTCTCTCCGCCATGCAGTCCGGAATGCAGAAAAATTTCACTGGCTTTCACCCCGAAATCCGCGAAAATTGCCCATTTGTCAGGAGATTCCTCGTCAAATCGGATTGAGGAGACAGACTGCTCAAGTCGGATGCAATGCAATCAGAAAGATTTGGAATTTCGGCCTAAAGCCCTTTTGTCGGCATCCTTGGAAATCATTAGCCGCTTCTCATAAGCCGTTTCTGGACTGCCAGCACGAGACCATCGAAGTATGGCGGTACAGTTCACCTGCTCGATAGTTGGGATAACCTATCACTGTCGCGAGACCCAACCAGGTTGGCGATAATGCTCTGCACCTGCCGATTCCTAGGGTCGTTCGGAGCCTCTCGCAGGAATCGGCTGAACTCCTCTGCGGCCTCCCGCTTGCGCGTAAGACCTACCAGCACGTTGGCCCGCACGAGATGGACGTCGGGAAAATCCTTCTTCAATTCATCCAACTCACGCCAAGCCAGGACGAACCTTCCTTGTCCCAGCCACGCCTTGGCCAGTTCCAATTGGCCCTGCCAGAAATCGGGGCGGAGGAGAAGCGCCTGGCTTGACGCTTCCTCGGCGTCCTGGAATTGCTTCGACGAGTTATACGCTGTGGCCTGCGCCAAATAGGCGCTTGCATCGTAATGATCAAGCAATGCCGCCCGTTTTGCGTCGTCGATGGCCCCACTGAGATTTCTGGAAGCGATGTTTAGAAAAGCGCGCATGGAATAGGCCGCAGCGCAGGAGTGATCGAGTTGTAATGCGCGTTCCACTTCCTGCTGAGCTGCGGGAATATTCAACTGGGCAAACCGCTGGCTGGCCAACTTTAAGTGCATCCGCACTTTTTCAGGAATGCGCAGTTGCTGAACAGAAACCGCATAATCTTGCTGCCCTTCTGCGGCAACCATCGTCGAACCGGCGGGCAACGCGATTTTCACTTCGACATCGGACTGGTCAAGCGAGATTCGCTCATCGCTAATCTGCAGCTGCTTCACCGCGAGGAGAATGTATTCGCCCGGCCCAGCCTGAGTAGAGATGGCGAAGCTTCCGGTACGGTCAGTTATGCTTATCGCCATCTTTATGCCGCGGAGATCACACATCTCAACCGTGGCCAGAGCCACGGGATCGCCGTGAATGCCGGTAACGTATCCGTGAATGAGGATTCTGTCGTGTCCCCGGGTCAATTGCGCGGTTGTAGCGACGGAAGTCAATAGAAGAATCGGAAGAACAAGAAGAAGGGCGGGGGTCGCTTTCAGAAGGTAAAGCCGAGCAGCCTGATCTACTTTCTTACTATAGAAGGTAAGCTTACAACTTGCGGCAGCAATTCCTGGATCGTTAGACCGGGCGTTCGTGCCCGCCTCGCAGTCCGGTTCGATTTTGGCTAAGGCGCAACATCGGCATCTCCAAGCTCACAACGAAATCAGTATAGTCCAAGTTTCCATTGGGCGCAGAGTTGGCTTTCGACCTCACACCCTGGGAGTTAAGACTTCCCCGCAGCGGGTTGTGCCTTCAACTCATAGTTTCGAAGCCCCCTGGTCGAAACCGCGACCACGTCGATCTTTCTGCGATAAGGACTGAAGTTGTAAGCCTTTCTTCTTCGGCGGGGCCGCATAAGATTTTTCGATAAGGACGAGAATTATTATCTCTCAAATGTCTATTGACATACTAGACATAGTGAGATATTGTCCCTCTTGCGCGGATCACGCGGTCTGTAAATCCGCTCCCGTTAAGTTATGCCCACCCCCATCACGCTACTGCTGTGTTGTATACCGACTGGGCGCGTTTCGTAAGCGGCCCGGTCTCCAGGTAACAAGTTCGGCAGTTTCGTGCGTTCGTGGTCCCAGAGATTTGTTAGTCGGTTCTGATTCCAAGCAGTAAGCCGTGGGTGTTGCCTGCTCTGAAGATGTGGGTCTATTCAGTACAAAGTTATTCGCAGCACAAAGGGGATTGTTATGAAGAAATTGGGGCGATTGTTCATACTGATGACGCTATTGGCAGCAACAGCGACAGTTCAGGCGCAAATTGTCGAAACCGGCACCATCACTGGTGTTGTGCGGGACAACTCGGGAGCAGTAATCCCGAAAACTGAAGTGACCATACGGAATACGGCGACCGGATTAGCGAATGCGACTGCCACGGACTCCGATGGAATCTATGTTTCGCCGCCTCTGGATCCGGGAGATTACAACATGGAGTTTGCCGCCCCCGGATTTGGCAAAGTTGAGGAACACGTACGGCTGGAAGTGGGCCAGCGAGCAGCGGCGGATGCGGTGCTGGTGGTGGGCAACGCCGGGACACAGACCGTTACCGTCGAAGCCACCAATCAGCTATTGGAGAGCGAAACCTCGACTGTTTCCAATCTGCGCACCGAAGAGGCCGTCAAAGACCTTCCCTTGAATGGCCGTAACTTCGCGGAGTTGGTCGGTCTGGGCGCGGGTGTAGTGCCCGCGCAAACCCAGATCGTGAGTATTCCTTACACCCAGCAACGGGGACCGACCTCCTACGCGTTCAACGGTCTTCGCTTTCAGGAAAACCGCCTGTTACTGGATGGTATCGGCGACAACGAAAACCACAACGGTCTCGCCGTGGTGATCTTTCCGCCCATCGACGCCGTGCAGGAATTTTCGGAAGAGACCACGGACGCCGATGCGCGCTATGGTCGCGGAAATGCCGGCACCATCAACCTGATTTACAAGTCCGGCACCAACCGTTATCACGGCGAGGTATTCGAGTTTCTGCGCAACTCGGCTCTGGACGCCAGAAATTACTTTGACACCGCCGCGAAACCCGGCTTCCGGATGAACGAGTTCGGTGCGACCTTCGGCGGCCCGCTCTTCACCACACACGAACCCAAGACCTTCTTTTTTGCCGATTACTCCGGACAGCGCACGCGGCAAGGCTTGACCGACGTCGATACCGTGCCGGATTTCAAGTTGACCCCGAGCGGCTACGACTTTTCCGCCTATTCGCAAACCATCAAGAACCCGATCACAGGAGTTCCTTACGCCAACAATTTCATTCCCCTGAGTGACGTAAACCAAACCGGTGCAAACATTTTGAATTTGTATCGCCAATACGCAGCACCTAACATTGCGGGCGCGACCACCGCGAATAACTTCCTGTTCAACCCCACCCGCGGAGTCACGGAAGACGCCTTCGACGTGAAAGTCGACCATCGCTTCTCCGATATCGACAGCGCCTTCGTGCGCTACAGCCAGGCCCGAGACAATATCTCGCAGCCCGGCATTCTACCGGTGCCCTTGGTAGGCACGGTCATCTGCGGACCCGCACAGGATCCCGCGCATCAGGCGGTAATCGGCGAAACCCACATCTTCTCGCCGACCACGATTAACTCAGCCCGCTTAGGCTGGTCTCGATTCTTCGTTTACGCGGAGAACTGGGATGCGGGACTGAATCTTCCGACGCAGCTCGGTATCCCGGGCGTAGACATCGCGGGCAATCGAAACTCCGACGGCTTGCCCGTGATGAACTTCGCGGGGGCCACCGCAATCGGTGACGCCGGCAACAGTCCCACGCATATAGGGACCAACAACTATCAACTGGATGACAACGTCAACCTGGTTCGCGGCAAGCACTCGCTCGATATCGGTTTCGAATTAGTCAAACTCGAGTACAACATGTTCCAAACCGCTGACGAGCACGGCGCGTTTTCATTCGGCACGGTCTACAGCGGGTTGACGTGGACCGATCTTCTCTTCGGAGCGCCGAAGACCGGGGTCTACGCATTCCTCAACAATCAAGGATTCGGATTCCGCCAGACCGACCTGTCGTTTTACGTACAGGACAACTACAAGGTGACGAGCCGGCTTACGTTAAACCTTGGCGTTCGCTACGAAAACTTCCTGGGATGGCCCTGGAACGAAGTCGAGAACCGGATGTACAACTTCGTCCCCAGCATCTCGACGACTCAACTCATCCAGGTGGGCACGCACGGTGTGCCGCGAAGCGGTGTGAGCGGGAACAACGCGAACTTTATGCCGCGCGTGGGATTTGCCTACAAGGTGACGGCCAAGACCGTCTTCCATGCGGGGTACGGACTTTATTATTCGGCGCCCAACGTCACGAATTCAAGCGGCCTTTCCAACAATGCGCCGGCCATCGACTACTGGGCGTTTAACAATTCATCGGTTTACGGTGCGAATGCGACAAACGGCACGCCTTTCAACTTCGCGTCCAATGGATTCGTTCACACTCCAGCGACGAACGCCAGCGCGCTGCCGGCAGGCTTGCCGGTCTTCGCCCAGGATCCTCAGGCCAAGACACCTTACAGCGAACAGTGGCATGCCAGTATTCAACGGGAGGTCGCTCCGTCCACCACCGTCACGGTCGCTTACGTCGGAACGCGCGGTCTGCATCTCGACACTCTGGACGATATCAACGCCGGTTCGCCGGGAACTACAAACGTCACGGTGAATCGTCCTTATCCGTTCTTTGCGCAGATAAACCAGCTTCAGACGAATCAACTTTCCAGCTACAACGCGATACAGATCTCGGCCGAGCGCCGGGCGCGCGATTTTAGCTTCCTGGCGTCCTACACCTACAGCCACGCGCTCGACGAAAACACGAACAGCCCCGGCGCGGTTGTAAATCCCTACAACATCCATGCCGACTACGGAGATTCGGATCTAAACATCCCCAACCGCTTTGTAGCAAGCGCGAATTATCAGCTTCCCTTCAAAGCCGACGGCAAGCTGAGACCCGTCATCCAAGGGTGGCAGGTGAATGCGATTCTCCAATACTTCGATGGCTTGCCGTTTTCCGTGACTTCGGCCAACGGAGTGGGCGACGGTCTTACGCCTCGGGCCGAACTCGTCCCCGGCTACGGCAATGGATCGCTGCCGACGGACAAGCGCAACATTCATGAGTGGTTCAACACTTCTGCCTTTGTAAGCATTCCGCTTACGGGGCCACTGGCCAACGGGCAGTGGGGAGATTCGGGACGCAACATCCTTCAGGGGCCGGGAACGAAGAACGTGGATTTCTCAGTCTTCAAGAACTTCCAGGTAGCCGAATCCAAGACACTGCAAATCCGCGGAGAGTTCTTTAACCTGTTCAACACTCCGCAATTCAATAATCCGTCGGCCACTGCCCCCAGCCCTGCGGCGACCAGCACCACGCTTGTGCCGAACATCGCTGGTTCGCCGGCTATCGGAACCATCTCCTCGGCGGGCTCTCCCACGACGTTCCAGCGGATCTCGCGTGAGATTCAGGTGGCGGCAAAGTTTACTTTCTAGCCGGGCTGTTTAGTAAACGCTAGGGGTTGAGATTTTGAAGAAGCGATCAGGAGCGAATGGCCATGCGATTTCAAGACGTGACGCTGTTAGTCAAGAAAATACTGGTCGGAATTGTCGCCAGCGCCGTACCTCTTTTGATTCTGCTGGGCGGTCTGCACATTACGCGCAAAGCACTGACCAGCAAATCCGCGGCGGAACAGGTTTCTTCGCAAGCCAAATAACTGGAGAACGTTTTTATGAAAATGGATGCCGAGGTTCGGAAAAGCGTCATTCGCAACGGGTTCGCCAGCCTGCTGATCTACGCGCTGCCGGTTGCGCTCATGTTTCTCACGTTTTATTTGACGGGTCAGAGACCGTGGCAGCAGACGGCGAACGCTTCGGTTCCGCTGCTCCGCTACTATCGCTCCTTTGAACACGCTCTCGGTCCACTGAACAACTACGGGCTCACGCTCTTCGTGTTCGTTCTGGGGATATTGGAGTTCTCCTTCGGCCTATACGAAGGCCGGTGGACGAAAAATGAAAGGGCCACTGACATCGCCTGTTTCGCCGCGTCCTACATCGTCATAAGGCCGATTGTGACCTATTTTGGCCTGAAGGTTTTGCCCTTTGTTCTGCCCGGACTCAAGAACCACTTCGCCTGGGTTCCGTTCTTCTGGGGAGTATTCATCATCTGCGTGGCCGACGACCTGACCCAATACTGGTATCACCGTCTGCATCATCAGGTCCCATGGCTGTGGAGATTCCACCGCACTCATCACTCCGCCGCTTACATGGGCATGGCCATGGCGAGCCGGCAAAATGTGATCTACACGATTTTCTTTTCGCAGATTTACCTGACCGCGGCCCTTGTGTATTTAGGTTTGGGTGGTCCGGCGCTGATTGTTCTTGGCTTGAAGGGCATCATCACGACGCTGGCGCATTCCAGCATTCCCTGGGACAAACCCTTTTATAAGTACAAGGCTCTGAACCCCATTGCCTGGGTGCTGGAGCGGCTGATCTCCACGCCCGCTACCCATCATGCCCATCATGCCGACACAACCGACGACGGCATCGGCTATTACAAAGGTAATTTCGGAAACATGTTCTTTTTGTGGGATGTCATTTTTGGCACGGCGCATATCTCCCGCCAATTCCCAAAGTCTTACGGGATCACACATTACGAAGGCGATCAGTGGTACGCGCAATTGCTGTGGCCAATTTTCAAGTCGAAGGTCGAAGGCAGCGAACTCGCAGCCAATGGACCGATGGTGAAGTAAGCAGTTGCAGCGCAAAAAATAATTCCCTGGGGGGACTTCAGTGAAAAAGAATAGTGTATCTAAGGTCTTAATACTGACATTAATACTTGCATTGAGTGCGGAACTCGCACTGGATGCTCAAGAGGCGCAGCCATATCAAGGCGTCGCTGGCAGAACCCTCGCCGAGTCCAAGGAATGGTGGCCGGAACCTGTGAAAGCGCCTGCCGGCGCGCCCAACGTCGTCTGGATTCTCCTCGATGATGTGGGCTTTGGCGCTACCGCATCCTTCGGCGGAATCATCAATACGCCCACGTTCGATACTCTGGCTGCCAATGGTTTGCGTTACACGAACTTTCATACGACCGCAATCTGCGCCCCGACACGTTCAGCACTGCTGACCGGCCGTAACAGCGCGTCCGTACACGTATCTGGGTTTTCCCACACCGTCATGTCCGCCGGATTCCCCGGCTGGGACGGCAGGATGCCCCCCACGGCCGGCACCATTGCAGAAATTCTTCGTGACAATGGCTATAGCACTTTCGCGGTTGGCAAATATGGCGTGACTCCGGACGAAGAGGCGACCGATGCTGGCCCATTTGATCATTGGCCAACGGGAAAAGGCTTCGACCATTTCCTCGGATTCCTGGGTTCGCAAACCGACCAATACAAGCCAGACTTGGTGGAAGATCAGGCTCACGTCCATCCCGATGGCCGGCACCTCAGCGCGCAGATCACCGATAAAGCTATCTTCTATATCGATCGCCAGAAGAAGGCAGCTCCAGACAAGCCGTTCTTTCTTTATTACGCGCCGGGCGCCACACATGCTCCGCACCAAGTAGACAAATACTGGAGCGATCAATACAAGGGCAAATTCGACAAGGGCTGGGACGCTTTCCGCGAAGAGGTTTTTGCGCGTCAGAAAAAACTCGGCATTATTCCCGCGAATGCGATACTTCCCGACCGCAACCCGAACATCAAGGCCTGGGATCAATTGTCAGCGGACGAGAAAAAGCTGTATGCACGCTTCATGGAAATCTATGCGGGTTATCTGACCTACACGGATTATGAAGTCGGCCGTTTGATCAATCACTTAAAAGAGATCAACCAATTAGATAACACGCTGGTTTTCGTCATGCTTGGTGACAACGGCGCAAGCAAAGAAGGCACGTTGAACGGGGATATCGATCGTCCTCTGTGGGGCAGCAAGCCGTTAACGGAACAAGAGAATATTGACTACAACTTGAACAAGATTGGTGAGATCGGCACGCCCGAGTCCGTGCAGGGCAATTATCCCCTCGGCTGGGCACAGGCCGCCAACACTCCTTTCAAATTCTGGAAGCAAGATGCGAACAGCGAAGGCGGCACGCGCAACGGGCTCATCGTTTTTTACTCGAAAGGTATCAAGGACAAAGGCGGAATTCGCACTCAGTACAGCCACGTGATTGACATTCTTCCGACGACACTCGAGCTTGTGGGTCTCAGGGCGCCCGAGCAGGTCCGGGGAATCCAGCAGCAGCCTATTGAGGGAACATCATTCGCATATTCGATTGACGACGCCAAGGCGCCAACTCGTCACACACTTCAGTACTACTACATCTTCGGTGCGAGATCGATCTACCACGACGGATGGAAAGCGGAACTGGCTTACCCCAGCAGCTTCATCACGGGAAACTTCGCCAGCAAACAGTCTTTCGATGAAAACGCCTGGGAACTCTACAACCTGAATGAGGACTACACAGAGCGAATTGACTTAGCCAAAAAGTATCCCGAAAAACTGGCTGAATTAAAAGCTCTATTTGAAGAGCAGGCCAAATCTCATCATCTCTACCCCTACATCACATGGGACGATGTTTTTAATGGGCGAATTCACCGCACTCCGGGATCCAAGTCATTTCTCGATGCTGTGAAAGATGTAACCAAGAGCGGCGATGACAAGTAGCTACGCCAGAGACACGGGATCGGCCATCTTTGCTGCACCGTCGATCCCGTTCTCTGGAACTATTAGCACGTAAAGGATTGACTGGTGAAGTGATGATGATGGCAAGAGAAAAATCGCGCAGTTCATCATTGATTTCGGCGGGACGCATTCTGCTACTCATCCTGTGTTTTTGCGGGATCGTTATGAATCGTTCTGCCGGAACTCAGCATGCCGCCGCACAGAGCAGCGGTTCCATGCAATGCGATAGCGCGGTGTCTCGTCACTCCCTGCATGCAGCGGCATTGGAGAGTGCGGCGTACCCGCTCACGCCCGCAAAGTCTGATCACTCACAGGACACTCCGGCAGGCATGGTATGGATACCGGGCAGACGCTTCTGGATGGGAACGGAGCACATGGAAGACGCGCAGCCGGTTCATCAGGTGGAAGTGAAAGGCTTTTGGATGGATCGCACGGATGTCACCAACGAAGAATTTGAGCGATTCGTGCGAGCAACCGGTTACGTGACGATTGCCGAGCGGCCGCTCGATCCGAAAGAATTCCCCAACCTCGAGCCGGACGAGCTGGCTCCCGGCTCGGTTGTATTTACGCCTCCCGCCGGCCCGGTCTCGCTGGATCATCCCCTGGCATGGTGGAAATTTGTGAGAGGCGCGAACTGGCGTCACCCGGAAGGACCGAAAAGCAATCTTGCTGACAAGGAAAAATATCCTGTCGTTCACATTGCGTGGCCAGACGCGGTGGCTTACGCGACCTGGGCTGGTAAGCGGCTTCCCACGGAAGCAGAATGGGAGTTCGCTGCCCGGGGTGGGCGCGATCGCCAGGATTATCCCTGGGGCAATGAACTTAATCCCAATGGTAAGTGGATGGCCAATACCTTTCAGGGACATTTTCCATACAAAAACAGTTTCGCCGATGGTTATGCCGGCGTGGCGCCTGTCGCTTCCTTCCCAGCCAACGATTTCGGCTTGTACGACATGTCGGGAAACGTCTGGCAGTGGGTCTCGGACTGGTATCGCCCGGATTACTACACCGAGCTGCGAGAGGCTGGAGAGGTTGCAATCAATCCTCGGGGGCCGAACGATAGCTTCGATCCCCAAGAACCAGGAGTCTCCAAGAGAGTGCAAAAAGGCGGATCATTTCTCTGCACCGATCAATATTGCGCGCGCTACATGCCCGGCGCGCGGGGAAAGGGCGATCCCGAGACAGCAACAAACCATACAGGCTTTCGCTGCGTGCGCTCAAAATGAGGCAGCAGTTGTGTAACAAAGCACGAGCAAGACTCTTTTAAAATCTTCATTCGTTTACCTTTTTCGAGATCACCCGGCAGAGATATTTTTTCGCTTTGGACGCGGCGAGCACGCAGTCACTGCCCGGACTTTTCTCCGGAAGGCAGATGCGCAGTCCGGTTTCAACAACTCCGGAAGGCGAATGTAATGCGATCTAAACCGATAATGTGGCCAATGGGGTTGACTTTTGTCAGCAGAGCTTTTTGGGCAGATCTGGACTGTATTTAGGTATGTCGGCGATGGCAAGCCAAAATTCCAGCCGGGAACTGTCCAAGGAGATGTGACCGTGGACTCCTTCTACGTTGTGAGGCAGCCATCGCTTTGATGGAAAGATATTCAGCTCCTCGCGGCTCCATGATCCCTAGCGGCGGGCTGTAGTATAAAAGTCAGGCCATTCCTTTGGAGTCTAATCTCAAGCCTGAAGCTCAAGATGGAAGCGACCCGTGCTAAACCGTTTTTTGCTGAACCTTTGCGTTATGGGTCCGCGGTTGCGTTTGTGTCGATTGCGCTGTGGCTGTCGCTTATTTTGCAGGTTCCCTTCGGTAATCCCTTTTGGTTTTTTTTTGCGATCGCCGTAATCGTCAGCACATGGTTCGCCGGGAGAGGGCCGGGCTGGCTTGCCGTAGCCCTTAGCTCTCTGGCCGTTCTGTATTTTTTCATTCCGCCGCTCCATTCGTGGAGCATTAAACTTCCGGACACACCGTTTTTTGCGACGTTTGTTCTCTGTCAGGTAGTCGCGAATTGGCTGATTTCCTGGCGAAGGCAAGCGGAAGACTCACTGCGCGATGCCCGCGATGAGCTGGAAGCGCGAGTCGCGGAGCGTACGGAGGAGCTCAAGAACGCAAATGACGCACTCGTGAGGCAGATGGCCGAACAGAAGCGGATGGAAGAGGACCTACAAGTCACGCGGACCGAACTTGCACGCGTGGTACGAATCACCACTATCGGGGAACTAACGGCCTCCATAGCCCACGAAGTGAATCAGCCGTTGGCCGCAGTGGTTGCCAATGCAGATGCGTGTGTTGCATGGCTATCGCGGGAAGACCCGAATCTAGCCGAAGCCCGAGCGGCAGCAGACCGCGCGACTCAGGGCGCCACACGCGCGTCGGAGGTCATTGTCCGGATTCGTTCTCTGATCAGCAAAGTAACGCCAGAGAAATCGCGGGTTCAAATCAATGAGATTATCCAGCAAACCGTTGCTCTGGCTGAAGGACAGGCGTCGAGAAATAATGTGGCATTCGAGTTTGAACCTGAGCCAGATCTGCCGCCCGTATTCGCTGACAGTATTCAGTTGCAGCAAGTAATTCTGAATCTAGTGATGAATGGTATCGAGGCGATGAGCAGCGTTACCGAGCGGCCAAGACGGTTGTTAATACGGTCGCAAGCGCTGAGCGCCGGTCAGGTTGAGGTTTCCGTCCGGGACTTGGGGATTGGCGTGCGCCCGGAGACGATGAGCCGCCTTTTTGAACCTTTCTTTACGACCCGGTCCAAAGGCATCGGAATGGGACTGCCCATCAGCCGTTCGATAATTGAGGCGCATGGCGGCAAGCTGTGGGCGGAGTCGGACGGTGCGCACGGTAGTACGTTTCGGTTCACTCTTCCCGCCGGGGATGGTCCCGCCGCATGAAAGACAAGCCCGGGGCGGAGCCCGTTGTATTTGTCATCGACGATGACCGAATGATACGCGAGGGAATGCAGAGTCTCATCCGGTCAGTCGGGCTGCGCGTGGAGACGTTCGCTTCAGCACAAGACTTTCTGATGGCAAAGCGACAGGAAGCGCCAGCCTGTCTTGTTCTCGACGTACGGATGCCGGGGTTGAGCGGCCTCGATCTTCAGCTCAAGTTGAGCGCGGCCAATATTCAAATTCCGATTATCTTCATTACCGGTCATGGCGACATCCCGATGACGGTGCGCGCCATGAAAGAAGGTGCGTATGAGTTCCTGACGAAGCCGGTTCGCGGTCAGGATTTGCTGGACGCCGTTCAGAAAGCGATTGCCAGCGACCGTGAGTTGCGGCAGGATCGTCAGGAACTAAGGGAAATTCGCGCGCGATTCGATGCGCTCACGCCTCGCGAGAAGGAAGTGCTGGAGTTGGTAGTTGCGGGTCTTCTCAACAAGCAGATCGCGGATCAACTGGCTATGAGCGAACTTACGGTTAAGACTCATCGTGCGCACGTGATGGACAAAACTCAGGCTCAGTCATTAGCCCACCTCGTCCGGATGTCCGAAAAGCTCAAGACCCCCCGAAAGTAAGCATCGATCTCCTCCTAAAGGAGGATGGCATTCGAGCTAAAGCAGGATAGCTTTGCCATCCGCCGGTTGCTAATCTCACTGTGCTGACAATACATCTTGAGGATTAGGTTGAATACAGAAGTGAACGGGACCACAAAAGCCGGTTTCATCGCTATCGTCGACGATGATGAGCCTCTTCGGGAAGCGTTGGGAAGCGTCATGAAGGCAGCCGGCTTTTCGACAATCACATTTGGCTCGGCCGAGGAATATCTCGATTCCGCTGGCCGGCAACGCACCGCATGTCTGGTCCTTGATGTGCGTTTGCCGGGCATGAGTGGCATCGAGTTGCAACGGCAGCTCGCCAATGATGGTGACGAGACTCCTATCGTATTCGTCACTGCTCACGGCGACGCGTCGTTGCGCGATTCTTTGATGAAAGCGGGAGCCTCGGCGTTCCTGAATAAGCCTGTGCGCAGCGACGCGTTGCTGAAGGAAATTCGCGCGGCGCTGGCAAAGACCATAACCGACTGACAACTCTGGATGCTGCAAGGAGTAAAGCCGTGGCCTCTACATACATGATCAGCAGGAAAGACGAAACCGCTGCCGCATTCCAGAGTGAAGGAATGGCAAACGCGCGCTCTAACGCTTTGGACGAAATCGTCGGTGAGAGTTCATCGCTGAAGTCGATACTACAGGAAGTGAACCTAGTGGCCCCGACTGACGCCACGGTCCTGATTCTGGGGGAAACGGGGACGGGCAAAGAATTGATCGCGCGCGCCATTCACAAGCTTTCCAACCGTTCGACGCGTCCTTTTATTCGCGTGAACTGTGCCGCTATTCCAGCTTCGTTGATTGCATCCGAATTGTTCGGGCACGAAAAAGGTGCATTTACAGGAGCGTTGCAACGGCGGCTTGGGCGTTTTGAAGCGGCCAACGGCGGCACGATTTTCCTGGACGAAATCGGCGAACTGCCTATGGAAACACAGATCGCTTTACTGCGCGTGATTCAGGAGCGCGAATTCGAACGCGTAGGCAGTAGCCATCCAATTTCGGTGGACGTGCGTATCGTTGCTGCGACCAATCGAGATTTGGAGGCTGCCGTGATTCAGGGCACATTCCGGCAAGACATGTTTTATCGGCTGAACGTATTTCCCATTCATGTGCCCTCCTTGCGCGAGCGTTTGGAAGATATGCCGTTGTTGGTGGAGCATCTGGTGGAGCGATATGCCAGGAAGGTAGGCAAGACGTTCAGGACGATAAGAATGAACACGGTTGAAACATTGCAGGGCTACGATTGGCCAGGGAACATTCGCGAGCTACAGAACGTGATCGAAAGGGCCGTGATCCTGTCGGATGGCGATGTTTTCTCGGTCGACGAGGCTTGGCTAAAGCGTGAGTCACGCCAGTCACGGGCGATGGTTCCTTTTGCAGCTTCTGTGGCAGAACGGGAGAGAGAAATGATTGAAGCCGCGCTCTCGGAGAGCCAGGGACGCATCGCAGGCCCGTCGGGCGCGGCGGCGAAGCTAGGCATTCCGCGACAGACCCTTGATTCCAAGATCGCAAGTCTGCAAATAAGCAAGTTGCGGTTTAAGACTCGACAGAGCAATTAATAGGCAGCGGCAAAGCATGCACGCCGCTAATCTCGCTTCGGCTTCCCCATAACAACTCATTCACTCTTCGTCCTCTTTAATTCTTACCCCGAAATCTCTACCAGCGGGCTGGTTCAATAGCTTCGATTCTGATCTGTCGGCATTTCTGAAAGACTCGTCATCTTGCAGCGCCGTAAGCCTCGTGGATTCAGCGTTTCTCATTGGCCACGCGATTGCAAACTTCATGGAATCCGGCGGACAGCCGAGTGCAAATCTGTTGTAGGAGGATACGATGCGAAAAACTTCGATTCAACAACTAGCAATGGTATTGATCTTTGCTTTCCTCGGTCTGCTTCCATCGCAGGCCCAGGAGAAGAGTTCGGCAACAACTCCCGTTCAAATGACCGTCACGGTTCGCACGCTGGGCGAGAATAAGCGCACACCGGAGATCAAGCGTGAAGACGTAATCGTCAGACAGGGCAAGGACCGCCTGCAAGTAACTGGCTGGACGCCCGTGGGTGGTGATCGCGGACGCCTTGACCTCTTCGTTTTGATAGACGATGCGGCAGATCCGAGTCTGGGCTCGCAGTTCAACGACCTGCGCGAATTTATCACCGCACTCCCATCGACTACTTCGGTAGGAGTCGGGTACATGCGCAATGGAACGGTTCAGATCGTCCAGGACTTTACCAGCGAACACGACAAAGTGGCGAATGCATTGCGGCTTCCCATCGCTTCCAGCGGTGCCTACGCCAACCCTTACCTTTCGGTAATCGACCTGATGAATCGCTGGCCCGAAGGTTCGAGCCGGCGCGAAGTCGTGATGATCACCGACGGAATTGACCGTTTCCGCGGCGGACCACGCTACCGGGGTCTCAGTTTCATCAGCCCAGATGTGGATTCGGCGAGCACAGTTGCGCAGCGTACGGGGACCATTATCCACACCATTTTTACGCGAGGGGTTGGGCGCTGGGGCTCGAACTTCTGGGAGATTACCAATGGCCAGAATGCCATGGCCAAGTTGGCGGATGAAACTGGCGGCGAGTCCTTCTATCTCGGGACTCAGAATGCAGTAAGCTTCCGGCCCTACCTCGAAAGCCTACAGAGAAGTTTCGACAACCGGTATCTCCTCGACTTTAACGCGGTACCTGGTAATAAGGCAGGTCTGCAATACGTAAAGCTGACGACCGAAGTCGCTGGTGTGGAATTGGATTCGGCTGACAGCGTTTGGGTGAACGCGCAGTAATCGCTGACACTTGCGTTCGAAACAGCGGGTCTTTGCAGGGTGGGAAACACCATCTTGCGAAGACCTTTTTTTATTTTCCGCCGTGTTCCTTTCCGATCTCGCTGCGCCTGTTGTCAATTCTCGCAGCACTTCTGAATTGGGGAGAACTGCACATGTTTAATGCCGAACACGCAATTCTGATCGTTCGGCATTTCTGAAAACCTCGGCGTGTTTGTTCGCTGTAAGTGCCGCAGATTCAGCACATCGAATTGGCTGCGGGATTGCAATTCCTCCTAGCGTCAGAGATCGGCATATGAAATCGACTTTGACCCCGGAGGTTCCACATGGCGTTCGAATATTCAAAGAAGTCTATCGATCGACAGTCCTCAACGAGTCTCGGTGAATCCGGCAAGCTGCGGCCCGGAATAAAGGGAGTTAAACCGGCTGCGACAGGCAGCGGTCACTACGCAGCGTTTGAAGCAATCTGGCGATCGCACGCGAAGCGAATTCTTCGTATTGCAGAGCGCATCACCAGAAATCGCGAGGACGCAGAAGACGCCGTGCAGGACTCGTTCCTCAGAGCCTATGTTCACCTGCACGACTTTGACGGGCGATCGAGCCTGTCGACCTGGCTGACGCGCATTGCCATCAATTCGGCCCTGATGATCCTGCGCAAGCGGGGTACTGCGGGAGCGTATTCACTCGATGATCTCCGCAGTCTGGCTAATTCGAGCGTTGCCGACCTTATCCCGGACCACGCTCTGGGGCCTGAGGAACGGTATGCGCAGCGCGAGCGAGAAGCGATTTTGCTAGAAGGCGTTGGTGCGTTGCGGCCGACGATTCGCGCAGCTCTCGAACTTCAGACATTTCAGGAACATTCCCTGAAAGAGACGGCCAATGTAATGGGGCTTTCGCTCGCGGCTACGAAGTCCCGCCTGTTTCACGCAAAGAAAGCGCTGCGTAAGTCCTTACAGCCGAAAATCTGCGGGCGCATCCACGGAACCGGCCGCCTCCAGACATCTCCAGCGTAACGAACGAGGGAAGCTGAATCGCAAGGGTGACCGTTATGTGGAACTTCCAAAAATCGCAACGGACGAAATCGAGGAATACGAGAGAAGACGTCCTGATGTGGATCGAACGCTCTCTGTTTGTTGCGGCTCTGGGACTGCTTGGTTTCTATGCCGGGACGCGGATCGAGAGCTTCATCGTCTCACGTGCTGCGCTCAAGCAGTTCGCTGCGGTCGAATCATCTGCCGACTCATCCAGCAGTAACGCTGGTGAGAGCGCCGGTGCATCGTTGATTGCCGAGAGGCCGTCGCTGGAGCAAACAGACCCGCCCACGTTGGATTTCAGTTTATGGGACAAGTATCGAGTGCGGGCCTATGAAAACAGCATTGCCGCGGGCCGGCGGAACATTCCTCTG
>Ga0209010_1000252_pt1 | contig 19211 bp, 13 predicted proteins | sample BlaSpr_A8_OM1_O3_FD_187985 | JGI IMG/M metagenome (GOLD analysis project Ga0209010, IMG submission 187985) | Forest soil microbial communities from Thunder Bay, Ontario, Canada - Black Spruce, Ontario site 2_A8_OM1_O3 (SPAdes) (version 2) | ecosystem: Environmental > Terrestrial > Soil > Boreal...
GGGCGGGCAGTTTGGTGGAGAGGGCAAAGGCAAGATTTCAGCCTTTATCACACGTCAGGAAAAAATTGACATTTGCATTCGTTGTGGTGGGCCGAACTCGGGGCACACATTGGTAGCAGAAGACGGTAATCCAATTCTTCTGCGACAGCTACCGACCGGCTACATCCGGCCCGGGACTCGACTCTTGATTCCAGCAGGTGCGTTAATAGACCTGGAGGTGCTGAAATACGAGCTCGATTCGTTGCGGCTAGATCCTAAACGAGTGGGGGTTGACCGCAACGCAATGATTATCGAGCAGAGCGACCGGGACCGCGAATCACAGCTTCAGCTTCGTGATCGGCTAAGTTCCACCCTTTGTGGTGTTGGGTCTGCCGCGGCGAGACGCGCACTGCGTGGTGCGGACGTTAAGCTCGCAGGAAAATTCGCCCTCGACGTGACGTGGCTCGCTGATCTAATCACGGATGTCAGCGAAGAAGCAAACGTTGCTTTAGATAGTGGTAAGAAAGTACTCGTCGAGGGCACGCAGGGTTTCGGTTTGTCTCTGTACCATTCCGATAGTTATCCCAAGGCGACATCGCGGGACACAACTGCGGCGGCATTTCTTAGCGAGGTCGGCCTGAGTCCCAGGTTGGTCACTGAAATCGTTCTCGTACTCCGGACGTTCCCGATCCGTGTCTCAGGCCAACAGGCCGGACCGATGAAAAACGAAATCACTTGGGAAATTCTGCGGAGAGAGAGCGGCTATCCTCATCCGATCAAAGAAATGACCACGGTCAGCAAGAAGGTACGAAGAGTCGGAAGGTTCGATTGGGAATTGGTCGAGAAAGCAGTCAACACTAACAAACCAACGCAGCTTGCGATCAATGGGCTAGATTACCTCAACGCACGCAACCGAGGAGCCCAACTGGGGGAGCTTACCTGGGAAGCCAGGGATTTCGTTGCCGGTCTAGAGAAACGGACGGGAACCAGGTGCAAAATCTTGGGCGTCGGGCCTTCACTTGGCGAAATTCTGCTGACCCGTGTCGAGTCATTTTCCAAGTCTGAGATGCTCCCGGCGTAGGGAAATAGGACCTTTTACTCGATTCGTCCCATCCCAAGTTCCGAATTTAGGGGTGAAGAGTGTATGGATTCCGTATTGCATGACAAATGGAAGTACGAAGACCCGAGTCCAGATGATCGGGGGATTCTCTTGTCCAATCAAATTCACCGGCTCTGTTCAGAGGCCGGACTTCTCATATGCAAGGGGTACGAGGAGCAGAACCTTAGGCCAGCCTCGTACACTCTGAGGATTGGAGACGATTACGTTGATAGCGACGGTAACTTACATCGCTTGACGGAAAAAGACGATTCCTTTGTCTTCCAAAAAAACTCAATTATCTTCGTGTCAACGAAAGAGAGCCTCGAGCTCCCTTACTACATCATCGGTCGTTTCAACATAAGGGTGAATTGGGTTTATGACGGTGTATTGCTGGGAACAGGACCGCAGGTTGACCCGGGGTTTTCGGGCGCACTTTCGTGTCCGCTCTATAACCTCACCAACATGGATCTCACCATTCGGCGAGGGCAAGATTTCGCGACTATCGATTTCGAGAAGACGACCACGCTTCTAAGTGGACGCTCTTTGGACGAAAAGAAGAAGTGCATCGATGGAGCAAAAGATAAAGATTTAAAAAGAGATGGCGAGGACACATATTCCTTCTATAAAACTCCCCCACTGCGACCTCTACAACACAGGAAGTCGCACAGAATAATCAGTTCGCTTTTCGAAATGAGGGAGGATCTGAGGACTTGGCGGCAACTGGGAATTGGTTCGCTGGTGGCGTTTTTCGGTTTGACGCTATCATTGCTGGCATTTGGCGCAAATCTGTATCGACAGAACAGCGATCTGAGCCGGCTATACGCTGAAAATAAGAATGAGCTTAACAAGGCCAATGAACAGATCACGAAGCTACAGAATGATCTCAACCAGCTTGCGAGCCCTAGGGAACAGAGTCCTCCGAACGCCGTCCTGCCTCACGCTCAGGGTGGCACGAAAACTAGTCACTAGTCTTGTGATTCCGACTCTGTTAGGCGTAGGAATCTTTGCGCTATCTGAGTGGGTCTTTTTTGACATCCATCTTTGGCGCGGCGCCCGTGAGTGCTGGGCATTCAGCCGAACTCTTTGGTGGTGTGGGTTCGGGCTCAGCGTCTCGATTTTGTTCGGTAGTTGGTCTGTAGGTGGCGCATTACTCCGTATGATGGTTCTATTCTGGGGCTGGCTGCGACTTTTTGAGGCGGGCGGGCGGTAAACAGCAACTGAGGATATTTCCCGAGACTAGTTCGGCATGGGTGAAAAATCGATGTTCAGTTCACGACGAAAGGTCCTTTCGTGTTGTAGCGTTGTAGCCCCCCTTGCTGGATGCATATGACTAGCTGATCGATTCGATCACTCTAGGTCTGCCCACAAACATCTGTTTCTGAACCGGTGGTCGAATCCCCATCACGTTCTATACGAATCAAGGAGTTAGGCAAGCGCTCGCACTAGGGTTTCTGGGCAGCCCCCTCGCGCTAAGTGGCACTGACTTATTCTCCTCACTTATTTCGTTTTTCCCGAGCCCGAGGATTGATATGCAATTGCGATCGACCAGGTTTGGAAGTTGTTGGCCGTCTTCTGTGCCGTGCTGGTGCTGTCAATATATTTCTGAGACGGCCCAAAGCCGCGGTAAGCAGCGATCTTGACGCCCCCGCTAAACAGGATCCCCGCGCTAACCTGCGCAAGCTGGGTATTGATTTTTCCTCCAAAGCCGTTTTGCACCGAGTAGGTGTGGTTCATCAGGTTGTAGCCGTAGCTGCCGCCTACGAAGATCTGGCCGGCGGGGCCGGAGGAATTGGCGGCGTCGTTGGAGGAGTTGTATTGCAGATAGCTCTGGAGGCCGACAAAGGTGTGCGTGGACGGGTTCGTGGACGTGATGCTGGTGTTGTTGAACTTTTGCAGGTCCGCGCCCTCGCGTAGCACGGTAGAAAGGTAGAACAGCGGATTCGCCTGGCGGGCGATGAGGGGGAAGAGATCGAAGGCGACGACGGTGCTGCCATTCTGCACGTTCTGCGCCGCCTGTGCCACAGCAGTGGCAGAAAGCGTGGGGACGACGGCTGCCGGCGTGGTCGAAGCCGATGTACCCGAATTTGAACTCGGGGTTCCCACCTGCGGGTTCGTTCCCACTGTTAGCTGCATTCCGTTGGCAAAGTTCAAGGTGCCGAGATTGGCATTGAGCGTGGTCGCGCCCGAAGCCGCGTTGTAGACGGATTGAAACTGGTTGAAATAAGAAAACAGGCTGTTGGTCGAGTAGAAGCAGTTGACCACAGATTTTTTCATGGGGTTGCCAAAAACCTGATATAGGCCCACGACGAGGTCTCGCGACATGCCCTTGAGAGCGAATGGGTAAATGTCCCCCGGTTCGAAACCCGAGGTGAGTGGCAAGAAAGCGTGCGTCGTCGACAAGCAACCGGCTGCGGGGCCACCACTGCCGGAAAGGGAGATTTGCGTCTGCGTACCATCCCAGAACGTGAGGGTCATGATTGCGCTCACCGCGGTATGATCGTCAGCCGGCATGAACCCGATCCCGATCGTGCAAGTACCGGCCTTGGTTTTGTCCGGGGAAGAAGGTGTGGGATTGCATGTGTCTCCCTTGACTTTCGTCTTAACGCTTTTAAAAATTGGCGACGGGTCGGCGCCATTGTTGTCTTTAATGTCGATGCTGACGATGGGATTACCGGCGGCTATGGGGATATCGCATTCTTGCGTGCCAACAAGACCCAAGGCAACCTGGCCAAAGCTAGCTGTTGTGTCCTTCACATCGCAATTTTTGAAGACTGGGCTGGTCGCGGCCTGTAGCGCGCCTGGAGTCTCTGGGGCATTCCGTCCTGTGGAAACGGAAGTATAGGGCGTCCTGCTGGACTGCATTTTCCTGGGCACCGGGCCGACCTGCGCGCTGCAAGGTAGGGAGGTCAGTGCCATAAGCATTGGTGCCAGTGCCAAGCCAAGTAACCTTTTTACGGTCCTGCGAGACGAAGTAGTTGTGGTCACGGTGCTCTCCTTATCGGTTCGAGTTTTTCAGTAGTCGGTGGTCCCTAAGCACGGCTCATGTCCCCGGGGGCTTACGCTCTCAATCGCGCCGGGGCTGATGGCGCGTCCGGCAACGCCTGGGGCTGTTGCCCGGTGGCCACGGCCTTCGAGGATTCCTTCTTGTAGTTGGCGAACTTGAGCAGGCTGTTGAAGCCCTCGGTGCCTCCGCTGACGAAGATCGCGGTGGCCAAGTAGTCCAGCCAGTTGGTTAGCGGATCGTTCGAAGAACTGCCGAGCAACTGATGAAACATCTTGAGTTGCATGCCCGCCGCCAGCGCCAGCCCAATGCCCAGCGACACAAGTCCCAGCACGATCTTCTTGGTGTTGGGGTCTTTAATGAACTTGACGGTGACGGGATCGAGAATTTCCAAAAACCGCTGCACCACAAAACCAGCGGCAAACGGCACGGTCAGAGTGGTAGCCAGACTTGTTGCGGACAGGTTGGTTGTAGCCAGATTATCCATGCGCCCTCCCAAATTAGGCCCGGGGATCGCGACGGCGGATTCGGTAGCCCGCCGCTGGGGTCCGGGTGCTCAGTGGGTAAGGCGAGGGATCGAGGGAAAACGGGACAGCGGCGGAGTGAAAACGGATGAGTGAAGTTTGGTGAGGATTCTTGAAATAAGGAATTGCTTTTGGGGGCTGACAAAATGAAACAGCTGCCGCCCTCGCCAGTATCGGGAGGGCGGCAGCTGTCTGTTGGGGTCACTTAACTCGCTTAATCTGTAACCTCCGTAAATAGCTCCTGCAGGTAGACGCAGGGTGGGCCGGTCGGGCACCAGACGTTAAACCAATCCCAAGTCTTGCCGTCATCGGGATCTACGACCGCCTGGCCGATGGGCACTATTGTTGGGTTCTTGGTCACGTAATCTTTCGGGGTCTTTCCCAGGCCCGTCAGAACCTTAACAAGGTAAGATACGGGTGTGTCTTCCGTCAGTTGCGACACTTTTGGCTCTGGTTCCTTTGGATAAACCTTGATGTGACCGGCTTCCGACGCAGGGGGAAGTCCCACATCTCCCGCATTTGGGCACCAGACCTCGTACCAGTCCCAAGTCCTGTCGTCGTCGGGATCGAGGACGGACTGTCCCAAAAGCATTATCGTCGGGCTATTGCTAGGGTCGATGATCAGGTAGTCCGTGGGAGTTTTTCCCAAGCCTGTCAGGATCTTAACAAGATACGATACCGGGTCATCGGCCTGTGTCCGAGCCGCATTTGGTTGCGGTTCCTTTAGATAGAACCTGACATGACCTGCCTCCGTTCCCTGTGGAAGCCCTCCACATCCAGCACTGGTGTCCTTCATAAAACCTCCATTAGAGTTCAAGTTGTACAGTTGCAGTCCGCCCGATTTAATGCTTTTCGAGTTTACTGAGATTCGTCTTTCTCAATCGAGTCATCCCCTTCTTCGCTTGCAAAATTATGGGCAGTTCTGGATCGGCCGCCGAGAACAAAGTCAGGAACTTCTGAGAATAGGCCTCTCCTGAGACCTCGTCTCCCGACTTTCCGTACGCTCTTGCCAACGAATAATGTGCCAAAACCCAATCCTGTCCCGCGTCGTCCCTCAACATTGTCCCTTTAAAGTCGAGACACCGGCGGTAGGCCTCGATCGCACAGTTCCAATTTCCGGCAGCCTCGCAAGCCTCTCCCAAAGAGAAATAGGGTGTGTACCACGGGCGGAATATCAGCGCGGTTTTTTGCTCCTGCATGGCCTCACGTGGATGACCTGATGCTAGAGCTATGTCTCCCATCAGGTTATACAGTTCCATTTGAGAAAAGGCGTCAGGGTGGGCACCAGCTTGCCGTCGCGCCAGCGCTTCGAGGTGCTCAGCCGACTGGATATCCCCAACTGCGATTGACAGTCTGCCTCCACGTTGAAGGTTGATGGGCATTGGAACCTTTATCACTGCTCTTTGGAGTCTCTGGCTCTCTAGTCTTGAGGCAGTCGCATTTCCTGTCAGAATCTCTGCTCTTGCTATCTGATATTGAAAATTAGGAACCCAGTACTCCAATGCCGGCGTCTGGACCATGGCCAGTCCCGTTCGAAAAACTTCGACCGACTCGGTCATTCGGCCCTGGAATGCCAGAAGCTTGCCCGAAAAAAGCGTGGCCACCAACTTCCAGTTCCCGCCCTGATTGCCTAAGAGTTCAAAAAGCTTCTGAGCATTCGAGAGGTCGCCCGCGCCCCAGGTCGCGAGGGCGTGCAGGAAGGTGAGGTTGGGTGCAGTAAGCTGACGCGTTTGCGCTTGGTTGTAGACAGCGCGGGCCTCGTCAAACCGATTTGTTCTTATTAGTAGAGTCATGAGTGTGTCGTAGGAATCGATATCGCCAGGACTTAGCGTCGTTGCTCGGCGCTGAGCCGCGATAGCTTGGTCAGAATGCCCAGCCCAAAAAGCCTCATAAGCGAACCCTTTCAAGGCATCAACGTCATCCGGGAAAATATCAAGCAAATGCTGGTATTCTTCCGCGGCCTTGTCATTCATTAGTTGGTACGAGTAACTGAGCGCGAGGATCAGGTGCTGTTCACGCTCACCGACGCGATTTATTTCGTTGCGGGCTAAACCCATTTGCATGCGAGACTTCGCTTCGTCACCCATTTTCTCGTAGGCACGCGCTAGAAGCAGGTGGGCCATTGCGAAGTTAGGGTCTCGCTCCACCGCGTCATCTGCGATGGCGATGCATCTTGCATATTCTCCTTCGCCGTAAAGGTCGATGGCTGTTGAGTAGCGCTGAAGAGCTTCCAGCGATGGCGTCGTGACCTGCGCCAGAGGCTTAGTATTGGTTTGAATTCCAGGCAGCGATTCGCCTAGCGCTCGACGGATTCTGGCGGTCAACCTATCCACGCCAGCGAAGAGCTGGTCAGGGGAATCGAAGCTCTCACTGTCGGAGATCGCGGAGGGCTCGTTTCCTGGCACTTCGATCTTCATGGCGACGACGTATCGAGATCCTTCTTTGAAGACGTCTCCGGTCAGTAGCGCTTTGTAGTTCTCCCGCAAACAGAGTTGGTGGCCCAATTTTTCATCAATGAAACTCACATCTTTGAGGCCTGTGCGCTTCGTGGCCTCTAAGGCGCTTAGGCGGGGAACAACATTAGCGTACTTGGACTGGCTGAGGGACTGCACAGCCAAGTCGCGGACGATGCGATCGAACAGCTTTTCTCCGGTATGGTTGCCGAAATCGGTCACGAGAATCCAATCACGCTCGGCGAACTGAATTGGAGTTTGCCGTCGTATGTAATGGCGTAGAAAACCACCGAGAAGGGACAACAGCAACACGGAGCAAACAGCAACGACTAGGGTGCGGCGGTACAGCACGCAAGGACGGGAATGATCGATTGGGGTGTGTGTTGATCTATTGGATACTGCCCTGTGACCGTTGCCTATTAACTCCGCCCCTGGCAGGCATTCCGCCACTTCTCGCGCACTTCGAAATCTGTTCCGCGGCTCCGGGTCCAGGCATTTGCTAACAGTAGCTTCCCACGCGGGTTCCAGTTCGGGCACGGAGAGCCGGGGGGACGGGGCGAGCTGCCTTAGCCGTTTTGCGGCTTCGGCAAAGGGAATATCGTCGACGAACGGGCGCTGCCCCGTAACCATTTCGTACATCACGAGGCCGAGCGAGTAAATATCACTGGCTGCGGTAGCTTCACCGCGCTCGAATTGTTCGGGCGCCATATAGATCAAAGTCCCCATCAATGCCTGGTTGCCGGTTAAAGACGTAGCGGACTGGTCCGCCGAAATTTGTCCCTCCGGGATGAGAGCGCGGGCTAGGCCGAAATCCGTCACTACAACTCGCAGACTCGCGGACGCGAAAGTATCAGACGGAACCAGCAGCACATTTGAAGGCTTGAAGTCACGATGGATAATGCCCACGCTGTGGGCCGCGCTGAGGGCTTCGATCATTTGCAGGACCAGCGGCAGCGCGGCGGTCGTGGTCAGGCGTCCCTCACGGCGCAAGCGGTCGGCTAGTGTTTCGCCTTCCAGCAGTTCCATGGTGAGGAAGGTGAGGTTGCCGCCACCGCCCTCGCTTGAGGAATGCCGCTCGATATCGAAGGTGCGGCAGACGTTGGGATGTGTGATGCGGCGGGTCAGTTGGACCTCCCGCCGGAAGCGAGAGAGCATACGCGGATCCGAAGAGATATCCGGGCGGATGGCTTTCAGAGCGACGCGCTCCTTTAGTTCGAGATCGAGCGCTTCATAGACTTGTCCCATGCCGCCCTGACCGATGAAGCGCAGGATCTCAAAGCGGCCGGAAACGACGCTCCCTGTTGAGAGCAGGGGTAGCGGGAACGACCGTGCAGCGACTGAAATGAGTGCAGGATTTTCGAGGAAGCTGCCGGCTTCTTGGTCGGCGGCCAGCAGCCGGAGCACTTCAGCTTCGAGCTCGTGGTCGCCTTTGCACTCGCGCCGGACAAAGTCGTTCCACACGCTCTGAGGTTGATCGAGAGCGGCGTCGAATATCCGCGTAACAAGCTCCCATCGGGCAGAAGTCATACCAAGCCAGTCGTGTTCGTTGTAGTGTCAAAAGAAAAACCAGAGCCCTTTTTATGTCCGGCTACGCGGAGCCGGTGTTAAGTTCGTCGAATAACCAGGCTTTCGCGATTCGCCAATCGCGCTTCACCGTGCGCGCCGATATGCCCAACACGGTCCCGATCTCTTCTTCGCTCAAGCCGCCAAAAAATCTAAGTTCTACGATCCTGCTGCGCCGTGCGTCAAGTTGGGCCAATTTATTGAGCGCTTCGTCGAGTGCGATCAGTTCGGTGGAACGCTCGGGAGATACAACCAGCGCATCCTCCAGACTGACCGCATTGTGCAACGCTTCGCGCTTGCCGGCCTGCTGCGCCCGTGCGTGATCAACTAAAATTCGCCGCATCACTGTAGCGGCCGTGGCGAAGAAATGCGACCGGCTTTGCCAATCGACTTCATGCAATTTTGTCAGGCGGAGATAAGCTTCGTGAACTAGAGCTGTTGGCTGCAAGGTGTGATCGACACGTTCTCCGCGTAAGTAGTGCGCAGCCAGGCGCCGAAGCTCCGCATAAACCAAGGGGATAAGTTTGGCTTCGGCATCCTGGTTTCCCGCGCGGAGATCGATAAGTAGCTGGGTGACTTCGCCAGGTTCGGATATCACGTGGCCTACTCCCGCAAGGTGGCTGACATTGTAACCCAGGAACTCCATTTCAGAGCTGGAGGCAGGCGCATTTTCAGGTTTCTAAATGGTACTGGGAGGGAACTATAGGTGGACCTTGATTGACGACTATTTTCACCGCGATGGCCAGCGAGGAGACTGCAGAACAAAGCGACGGCCCGGTAGAGAAGTGGCAAGCTCTGGACCGGTGTATGACCGCGCGCTTTTAACAAATAAAGGAATGAGAGCCGTCGCCCGTGCCCGTGGGGGTTAGTTCTTTGAAGGGATAGAGCGGAAATCGGAAAGTGTCCTACTTTCACGAGGCCGGACGAGAAATGCTGCCTGAATCGTGAAGGAAAAGCCGCGCTTTGGGGCGCGGCCCTTCTCAATGCTGACCATGCTCGACGCCAATCAATCGGAGGTGGGGTAGCGTCACTTACTGCTAAGCCACGCCGCAATGACATCGCGATGGGAAGACAAACACTGGTATGCGCCAGAGTTGTGAATCTGGCAACACAGCGCTGCTTCCACCGCTTGACCGGTCGCACCAGCTTTCCACGCCATCTCTGTAGCGCCCATCATGTTCGTGCGGTCCCAAACATTGCCCAGAATGGCCTGTCCGACGGGCGCTGGCAATGGTACCCCAGTTCCAGCTAAGGCGTTTAAACCGCAGCTGGCACCCTCGTTGAAGCCGTGGTCCCTTGAACACCACTCAAGGTGGGCTGGCACATCTCCTGCACAATCTTGTGCAATAGAGATTACTGGAAACGTAAGTCCGAACACCAGAAGAACGCAAGCCAATTTCATAGAACTTCCTCCTAGATTTTCCAAAGCTTTTACCGCATCCCAGCAGTGGATCTGCCTTTCATCTCAATAAGGCGGATAAACCCGACCGAAAGGGACACGATGGACAGACCTTCTCATCGGCAATCAGCCTTCAGCGTGAGGCGTATTCCGGTACCCGAGACGCAGAATTCGGTCGAAACCGTTTCCCGGTCGGCTTGCACAGGTCTCTGACCCTCGATATTCTCAACGGCATGAATCACGGGAGGGTCGCCTGGTTCCCGAGATAGGCGCCAGACGACATCTGAATCGGAGGAGGTGACGCGCCGAGGAACGCTGATAGTTTCTTGAGCATCTGATTCAGCAAGAGACCCGCCTCCGGCACTCCGGTTGCGAAAAGAGAAGGGGCGGACTCTGAATGAGCTTAATCGGAGTCGAGCACTCCGCGTCATCGTTGGCCGCGTGGTTGACCCGATTGCTGACCGGATAGCAGCGCATCAAATGGGAACTGTAGGGGCTTCAACATCTCGGACGCAATACGAGCATCGTTCGTTCCTGGATCAAGCTGGAGGTCGTAGTTATCACGGTCGAGACTGGCATCCGGTCGTGAACGGCTGAGATCACGGCATTCGGAGTTGTGGTTAGAATCGTACACGTCTCCAGTATCTTGCGGGCCGGATCTTTCCACATCTCCCACAGCCCCGCGAAAGCCAACAACTGCCCGTCGTTGACTTCAAAACAATATGGCTGCTTCGCTTTGCCCGTCTTCTGCCATTCGTAAAAGCCGTCGGTGAGAACGAGGCATCTGCGAAATTTCAACACGTCACAGAATACGGGTTTGTCCGCCACCGTCTCGGATCTCGCGTTAATCATTCCGGCAGCGCCAGACGGGTCTTTCGCTCACCATGGAATCAGACCCCAACGGACTAGCGAAAGTTCACGCCCGGGTTCCTTGGGATTCTGCCGGATGATAGGGCGGGGTGAGTAGGGGCGACGTTGTAGCGAGGCGTCCAGTCCACTTCTCCCCCGCTGTCGAAATACTCTTCGACGAGGTGCTTTCTTCGCGTAAGTCGGTAACGCCCGCACATGGGGAGATCATGGCAGATCGAAAGAGCCTGCTGTTACTTAGCAAGGGGATTGGGCGTATGCTCACGCCGAAGGGCACTCCCACGGTGCCCTGCCCACAACAGCCGGGCGCTACCGAGTGTGATACATGTCGTGGATGCAGTTCACAAACCACGCAGGAGTTCTCCCAAGGTCTTGTTAAATGCACCGGCGAGGGCCGCAATCGTGTTGAGCCGCGCCTCGGTTCGGCCGCTCTCAACCTCGACCACAGTGTTTTTAGCTAGGCCGCTGACCACGGCGAGATACGTGAAGCTCCAACCACGGGACTGCCGAAGCCGTTTAATGCGCATTCCGAAACGCACCTGTAGGGACTTCGAGGTTGATCGCTTCATTCATACCGATTGTCTGGTACGGGCGATAAACGCGATTCCACTCCTCTGGTACGCATACCGTTACTCTGGTACACTACGGGACGGTTGGTACGTTTAGTACCGGAAAGGAACGACGAGATGCGCGCATTGCCTCCTAACAGTTAAACCACAGGGCGCTCCGCAAGGTTTTGAGGCCATGCCTGCGGGGGGGCATTGGCAGCTTGTCATTGCGCCAGGCGCCCTCTCCTCCCCCCGAGGAGATTTTTCCGTCCCTTTTTATGTCTTCCGCACACAAGCCGCAAGACTTCCCTATGACGACCGCTCCGTGCGTCGTTCCCCTGGGCGGAAACTATTGCGACTTCTGCTGCACCCCCCCGGTGTTTAAGGCGTATCGGTGCGCTAATTTCTCCTCAAAAGGAAAGGCAGTCTTTGTCCACGGAGTTGCCGTAGGGTCATGGGCGGCTTGCAGAAAATGCGCTGAACTCGTAGATCAGAGGAAGTGGGTCGGCCTAACAGACCGAGCGGTTCGGAAGTTCTTAAGAAGGCATCATGTGGCCCGTGAGGAGGTCGCTGCGGTTCGAGTGCAGCTCGCAGAGATTAGCCGATTATTCGGCGAGCACTTGCTCTCTTGCTCTTAGAGTAAGCAGTTCTTCACGCACAGCGTAGTCCGTCAGCCGGCCAATTTTAGACTCGATGAAGGGTGGAACTTCCGCAGCACGTCGATTAGGTGCTCCTTAGTGATATGTGTATATCGTTGCGTGGTAGCAATAGAGGCGTGTCCGAGGAACTCTTGCACCACGCGGACGTCGGCTCCATTCCGCAGGAGCATAGTTGCAACTGTATGCCTCAGCATATGAGGCGTCACGTGCCGTTCTATTCCGGCCTCCCGCCGCAAGCGGGCGATAGTCTTCGCGATGCCCTGAGTTGAGAGTCGCTTCCCGGAAGCATTGAGAAAGAGTGCATGACTCTCCGTTTCGAGTCTCGCCCTCGCCACTAGATGATTCTGTTGAACCTGAAGAGCTTCTGACTGCACCACAAATGCGAGACGATGGCGTCCTCCTTTCCCTTTGATCATGAACACACCATCCTGAGCGGCAAAATCTTCAATGTCGAGCGTTGACGCTTCGCCCACTCGGATTCCGGTCGCAAACAAGAGATCTACGAGTGCCAAATCTCGTAGCGCCCGATAAGTTGCACCCATCGCTCGCCTGCCTTGAGCATTTAGAGGCCCTTTGGGGTAGGAAGCCCCAACCGCATGGCGCACCCGGGCTTGCGTAAGCAGAGCACCCATGTCGCGCTCATTCAAACTCTTGGGGAGTTGCTGGATTCTGCCGATGCTTAACTTCACGCGCCAAAAAGGCGACTCCTTCAGTTCTCCTTTGCGGACCCAATATGAGCAAAACACTTTGACGGCGGCGATTTTCCGTCGCATAGAGGCCGGCATATAGCCTTCGTGCCGCAAATGCGCAGCCCACTGTTCGATGACCGTACCGCTCAAAGACTGCAAATCTAGGCCTTCGGCGGCGAATTGTTGGAACTGCTTGAGGTCGTTGGCATAGGCTGTTTTGGTTTTGGTCCTACGATCATGCGTTGAAAAATAACCACTCAGAAACTCCTGACCCGCCCGTTTCAAGTCCATGTAGGTTGTCCCCTGGCCCATATCTGCTGCACCTCAACCAACAGAAAATAAAGGCTTTCGTTATACCGGAAAGCTCGATCGATGTAAACGGGCCCGGCCGGGTGCGACTTCCAAGCGGGGCCGATCCGGTGAGTACAGATAACTAGGAATTATCCGTGCCGCTGGCATCTACGCCCGAAGGTCCTTCCAGCATTATCGGCATCTCGTTTGATGGACTTGCGGTCTCCGGAATCGTAAATGGATTTTTGAATCTAGCTGCTGTACTCCGCGGCGACAAGCTTCGCGTCCTCTTTGATCTTGGGTTTGACATTACCGCTGGAAGGACGGTGGAGTTAGATTGCGCCTTCTTCCCCCATTGGGTCGAACCAATTCGGTGCATCGGCGGCACGCGCCCGCGAGGTTATTCCAGTCAGATCGTCAAGGAAGCGCGAGATCGCGTGATAGGTGGCACAAGCATCGGCATGTCCAGGGCTTATGACGACGTATGTAGCGACTTGGCGAAGCTGCTGGTAACAACATTTCTCAGAGAGAACCTTCGCTTTCTCATCGTAGAGAACGGCACACTCCCTGACAACCCTCTGTTTACCGAGGCCATCTATCGAGCCGTCGCCGAATATGGCGCTCGGCGGAAACTAGGGAAATATGTCCTCTGGAGGGACCACGATCTCATGTGGTCCGCCGAGCCACATCTCTACGGAGCCTATCCCTATCCAGGGGTCCGAAAGCCCGAAACCGGCGAACACATTCATTACGCGGTGATGAACGAGTGGATGCGGAAGCGGATGCAGTCCTGGGCTCCGTCTGCTACCTACCACGTCATCCCAAATCGCTATCTGTACCCGGCTCCGCAACAGACAAGCCGTCAGTCACTCCGAGCCGCTTACGCGATTCCAGAAGATGCTTACTTGGTCGCGCGCTGTACGCGGGTCGTGCCGCAGAAAACCATTGAACGCGACCTGCGCCTTCTGGTTGAACTCCAGCAACGATTGAGAGCTGAAGGCAATCGCAGAAAGGTCTTTTTATTCGTAACCGGCCCAACGCGAGAGGATAAGGCTGAATTCGATCGGTTGCGCTCGATCAGCCTACAACTTTCCATCGCCGAGCAGGTGGTGTGGGGTGACGGACTTCTTCCTTTCAACACTCTTATGCTCGATCCCATCCTCGAAACCAATCGCTTTTCAATCCGTGACCTGTTAGTCGAGTCGGATCTGAGCTCATTCCTGACATCCTACGACTACGAGGCTTTTGGAAACCCTCCAGGTGAAGCGATGGCGATGGGAGTGCCGTTCATCTCGACTACATACGAGTTGTATCACGAGGTGTACGGCAGCAAGGGTGCTATAGCTCCTTTGCTGCCGATAGATCGCTCCAGTTCGGCTGGAGAACCTATTCCCGAATCTTTCGTAGCGTGGACGTTCCGTGCGTTAACGGACCACGACTATCGGGAGCAGATCGCAAAGCAAAATATGGAGGTTTGCGAGCGATTCTTCTCCCAGGAGGCTCTGGAGCGACAAGTGAGAGAGATCTTTCCTGACGCATTGGATTAAGCGGGCTTGGCGACTAATTGCACTCGTCAGGGCTTTGGATAGGAAGTGCTCAAATCTCTAAGGTCGACGGAAGCGCAAAGGCTCCCAATCCTAGGAGCGCCTCTGCTTGCGCGGAAGTTAGGCCCGTTACCCCGGAAATGTTCATTCCTTCGTATGGTCTGGGCGGTCGCAGCGTCTTCGGAGTTACAACGGACGAGAGGTCCGGCAAATGCCACAAGCGAATAGAGCCGTCATCACCCGTAGTCGCGACCGTTTCACCGTTGATGTTCGCTGCCAGGCTCCAGAGTGCCCCCTGACTAGCCTTGATCTCGGCCTCACACGATCCTTTATCAACTGTCCATCTTCGGAGCATTCCGTCCTCACTTCCGCAGAGAAATGAAGCTCCTCGATCGCAAAAGGCGCCACACAATACCTTGCTGCCAACGGCGAAGGTTGCGGTACGTCTCCTCTGGTCCAGATCCCAAATGATTACTGTGCCATCTTCGCTACAAGTTGCCAGCGTCTTGTCAAAAGCAACTACAGCATTTAGCCCCTCTCGATGCCCCCCAAGCTCGCGCTTGTGCTGACTGTCGGCAACGGAAACCAGCCAGGCTCCATGCTCGTTTCCTCCTGCGGCGAGCGAACTTCCATCCATACAAAACGTAATGGAAAAGATGCGCTTCATTGTACCTTCAATGGCCGCCAGCCTATTTCCAGCCGAGATCTCCCAGATGAAGATCTTTCCATCTTCTCCAGCACTAGCGATGAGTCGCGAATCGAGGTCGAAGGCCACTGACCGAATCCAGTCAACGTGACCGCGCAGTACGTGCCTGCAGACTCCAGACTGTAGATCCCATAACCTGACGGTGAGGTCATCGCTGGCGCTCGCTATCCAGCGCCCGTCGGAACTTGTGGCCACTGCCCACACCCTGCTTTCATGTCCACGCAACTCAAGCTTTGTGCTGCCGTCGCGGACATCCCAAACCCGCACTACCCCGTCTTCATTCCCCGCCACTAGAAAGAGTTCGTCAGAGGTAAACGCCAGCGCCCAAGTCTTGTTTGAATATCCGCGTAGAGTTGTTAGACACTGACACGTATCCATGTCCCACAGGCGTACAGCACCGTCCTCACTACCAGTGGCGAGAGTGCGCTCCTTCGGGCTGCATCCGACAGCATAGACTCGGGCCGCAGCAACTTGGAGTTGGCCAACGCACTCATTCCGCGCAACGCTCCAGAGACGTACTGTATGGTCGTCGCTAGCGCTTGCGAGCACGTCGCCTGAAGCGCTAAACGACAGCGACTTGATACTCCCGGAATGCCCTGAGAGGGCTGCCAGATGCTGCCCGTCTGTTGGTCGCCAAAGGTTGATTTGATGATCTTCCGATCCAGTTGCCAGTATGTCACCCTGCGGCGAGAAGGCGAGAGCGCGAATTCGTGACGCGTCCACAGTCTTATCTGTGAGAAGAACCGGGTGTTCAAGATCAGGTAGAAGAAAGAGGCTCACAATACCGCTGCTCCCTGCGACGGCAAGTAGCCGACCGTCCGGACTGAACGAGACGCAGGCAAGAAAATCCGTGTCTTTTGTTGCGGGAATGACACAATTTCCGCTGCGAAGGTCCCAAAGGCGGCATGTACCATCTTCGCTCGCGCTCGCGAGAGTCTCGCCATCGGGGCTGAAAGCGAGGGAGTAAACCCAGCTATTGTGTCCGAGTAGGACATTGGAGCATCGGCCGTCATGAGCGTTCCAGAGTCGTATCGTGTTGTCGAAGCTGGCACTCGCCAAAGTTTGACCGTCAGGACTGAATGTTACATCGCGGATTGCATCTGAATGTCCAACGCAACGCTTGTGGAGTTGACTGTTCGCAGCGAAGAAGATGCGAACTTCGCAATTATCGTCTCCGACCGCTATTAACTCGCCATCGGGGCTATAGGAGAGAGCGAAGACCGTACCAAACGGATATCGAAACGTCGTATGGCGAAAATCAGCGAAGGAGAAGTCCGTGGAATGGAGGGCAATGTTGTGCAAGCAGGCCTGCCAGACTGGAAGGTGAGAGAAATCCAAACCGTGCAGGTCAACATTCAAGCGCGATAGCAAGTGGATGATGTTTCCGGCCGCGTATCCCGGCTCACCAGCCCTCTTGCGTCGCCACGTGTTTAGCAGCCTAATCAGGAACGTTACCAGGTCGTGGCTGTGGACGGAAGCAAGACGCTCTGTTATTGGGGCAAGAACTAGACGCTCTTGACTGTCGCGAACATTCTCTTTTGCCGTCGCTTTGACGAGCGAATAGAGGTTGAACAGCTTCAGGGCATCAAGTGCGACATCAGGAAAATCAGCCGGGTCGCACGCTTCTTGCTGCGTCAACTCCTCGCGCGCTGTAACCAGTGCGGAGATCATCCCCTCTACGAGCTTCGAGGTGGCATGTTCGATCAGAACGGGCTGAAGAGCAAAATGGCCGCTCACCACGCGCTCCAGCGGTATCCTGCGCTGTAGGTTCTGGAGCGTTGATGTGATGTTTAGCCGCGAAACGTGAGAGACAAGATCGTCATAAAGTGTCGCTAGACTGACCGGTTCACGCTCGATGGCGAGCCAGTATACAAGCTCCATCTCCTCTTTCGTTAGGCGGTCCAAGTGCCAGTCAAGGAGTTCCTGCAAATCGGCGAAGACTGGCCGGCCGGCGCCGAGAAACGCTGACAGATCGCCGCCGAACACCTGATCGATATGACGCGCCGCGAGTTCCAAAGCAAGGGGATTGCCATTGTAGAGCTTGACAACTCTGTTCCAGTGGGCGTCGTTACCAGAAAAGGTTGCGATCTGCGCGAAGAGGCTCCGGCTTTCGGATGGGCCGATTCCGGTGAGAGCAAGCGAACGCACTGGCTTTCTTACGCCTTCTAGATCCGCAATCGCCCGCGGTTTCTCGCGGCTTGTCAGCAGGAGACAACTCTGATGTGTTGTCTTCGCCACCTGCTCGAAGAATGCGCCGTAGGACTCGTAACCGTCTCGGTAGCGCATCGTGGGATCGCCGGGTTTTAGAACAGCCTCAACGTTGTCAAGGATCAGCAGGCATCGCTGATCGTGCAAGCAAGCCAAGATATGCTCGATCTGCTGACTCTGCGAGTGCGTAGCCCCACGACGATGCTCTAGCAAGAAATCCAACACGTCATTGAAGAGATCCTCGGGAGGAGGCGCATTGAGGAGAGACCTCCACATTACATAGTCGAACTGGCCTTGAATACCGGTTGCCAGTGTCGATGAGGTGTTCTCACTTCGATTGCCTCCTCGCCCGAGACAAGTAGCTAGATCCGTCTTCCCCACTCCGCCCAGGCCAGTGATAAGTACGACTCGACAGGAATCACCCAATATCCACGATTTGAGCAGTTCTGCTGTCGCCTCTCGGCCATACAGCAGTGACACTGCCGGCGCTCCATCCCAATCATGCCGCGAGGACTCGGGCTGTCGAGCCCTAGGGGAAAATTGTTGGGGAGGTCCGGCATTTGAACGGGTGAGTAACACGGGAGTCAAATGCTCCGGAATCCCGGCAAGTTGAATGGCATTCCGGCCAAGATCAAAAGCGAATTCGATTGATTCGCCAGCCCCCAGGGCATCATAGAACGCCGTTGAGAACTCGATTGCCGCTGAATCCCCAATCGCTTTGTTCATTCCGACGACGGAATCTATATGGCGGACAATCGCATGCGCTTGAATCGCTGAATAGCATGCGTTGAGGACTACGCACTTGGTGTAGCTGGAGAAGAGCCTGAAGAGCTCCGCGAGTGCGTCGGCATGCACGAGTTGCCCTTCTAGCACGATGCCAGCTTCACCTGCCCCATGTCCACAAAAGTGGACGTAGGCCGGTCTATTGTCGAGCAACGCTCGACGAAGATCCATAGGTCGAGTTGCCCATTGCTGCTTTATCTCGAAGTGTTTGCGCGAGTGGCGCAGGCCGTTCTGGATTTCCCGAACCTCCTGGTCGAGGCGTAGGTGATGCGTCTCGATCGGGTTTGCCGCGAAAATCAGGATCGTTTCTGGCGTTTCATTCGCCATTGTTTCGAGGAGATAATTCCTAGTTATCTGTACTAATCCAACAATCGTGGAGCAGAACCTAGGCCGATATCTTTCGTTCGAGGGGAAGGAAGCAATTCTCGTCTAGTTTCGCTTGAGAGTCAAGAATCCCTCATTCTTCTCCCCCCGGAGAGCATTATCGAAATCTCGCCTTCGTTTGGAACAGAGTTCTCGCGGCCTGTCGTGAGGTCGGTGCGGTTCGCGCGTGGCTCGCAGAGATTAGCTGATTATTTGCCGATCACTTGCTCTTAGAGTAAGCAGTTCTTCACGCACGCGCGGTATCATCGGCCTTTATGGAAATGACGTTTCCTTGAGCCAAGAGGATGGCAGCCGGTGCCGACATTGGCGTTCCTGGTTTCAACAGCAGAGATTTGCGTTGATTGCCGCCAACTAGGACGAGTGGACTTATGCCTTCTTAGACTTCTTCTTAGCAGCCCACAGGGCTTTTTGTTTCACGCTCATTGCCTTGCGCTCTGCCTCTGTCCACTGGTGCCCGTTTTTCTTTTTCTTGGTCGGCTTGGCGGCGGGTGCTGCCGGCGTGTCCGATTCCAGG
>Ga0209010_1000253_pt1 | contig 19074 bp, 19 predicted proteins | sample BlaSpr_A8_OM1_O3_FD_187985 | JGI IMG/M metagenome (GOLD analysis project Ga0209010, IMG submission 187985) | Forest soil microbial communities from Thunder Bay, Ontario, Canada - Black Spruce, Ontario site 2_A8_OM1_O3 (SPAdes) (version 2) | ecosystem: Environmental > Terrestrial > Soil > Boreal...
ATCGTTCACATCGCCACGAATACTTTTCGCGAAGCGGTTCGCGATCGCGTCCTGTATAACCTGATCGCTTTTGCCTTGCTGCTTTCGGGCGCGTCGATTCTGGTGGGCCAGATCTCGATCGATATCGAACGGCTGGTGGTCATCAACCTCGGACTCACCGCGGTTTCATTGTTCGGCATCGTCATTGCGATTTTCATCGGCATCGGATTGGTTTCGAAAGAGATCGAAAAGCGCACGCTTTATACCGTACTGTCGCGGCCGGTGCGGCGCTGGGAATTTATCGTGGGCAAGTATTTTGGCCTCGCTGGAACTCTGGTGGTAAACACGTTCTTCATGGCCATCGGCGTGTTCGGCGCGCTGCTCTACGTTTCGCACAAGTTCGTCGCGTCGGATGCGTCGGTGTTCGTCGCTTTGTATTTCATCATTCTCGAATTTCTAGTGATCTGTTCCCTGTCGCTGCTGTTTTCATCGTACTCGTCGCCTCTCCTCTCCGCCGTTTTCACGTTCTCTTTGTTCGTGATTGGCAGTTTCGCCGGCGACTTGCGGGGGTTCGCGGGCATGGCGCAAGGGATAACACACTGGCTGGCTCTTGGCACTTCATACTTGGTTCCGAATCTTTCGGCGTTTAATGTGATCACCTCCGTAGCTCACGGACAATCGGTTCCGGCACAATTGATTTTGCAAAATACTTTATATGCATTTTTTTATTCGGCGATGGCGTTGAGCGGAGCGGTGTTGATTTTCGAGCGGCGGAATTTGAAATGAGATTGATCCTGTGCCTGGAGGGACGAGCCTGAACACGCGGCAGCGTACGACGCTGGTTGCGGCGGTATGCCTGGTCTTCTCGCTGGCCGCGTCCGTGGCCGCACTGCGCCGCGTCGATCGCATTCGCCCCGGAGCTCCGCTGGAAGATGCGCTCTACGTGACTTCGCCCAACATTGTGAAGCGAGCCAGCCTCGGCTACAACGGGCTGATGGCCTGTATTTATTGGACGCGTGCGGTACAGTATTTTGGCGAACGGCACTTTGCAGGCATGGGCAGCTACAACGATCTCGCCCCCCTGCTGGAAATTGCCACTCATCTGGATCCGCAGCTTGCAGTCGTCTACCATTTCGGGGCCAGTTTTCTTGCGCCCAAACCACCGGGTGGCGCGGGAGAACCCGTTCGCGCAATTCAGTTGATGGAATACGGCATTCAAAACAACCCCAACGACTGGCACCTTTATTACGATCTGGGTTTTGTCTACTACACCGAACTGAAGAATTATCCCAAGGCCTCGGAGGCGTTTGCGCGCGGGGCTGCGATTCCCGGCGCTCACCTTTCGCTGCGCATTCTCGCCGCGCGCATGGCGGAGCACGGTGGCGACATCGAAACCGCGCGCATCCTGTGGACGGAGACTCTCGAAAGCAACAACGATGGACAGATCAAAGCGAACGCAGCCGAACACCTGCGCGGCCTGAAGGTAGACGAAGACGTCATTCATTTGCAGGATGCGATCGCGAAATTCGAACAGCAAACCGGGCGTCTGCCGATCACCATGTTTGAACTTGTTTCGGCCGAGGGGATTGCGGGCATTCCAGAAGATCCGGACGGAAGCGCCTACCTGCTGACGCTCGATGGTCACATTCAACTTCAGCATCCCGACGACTTCCCTTTCGCCACGCGCGGCTTTCCTCCCGGCTACAAAGCTCCAATCCGGCCGACATTTCACGTCAAGTTTTGAACTCCATTCTTTACTGATTTCCTTCCCTCGGCGGTTGTTCTTACGAACTGATTCGGCTCGCTTATGATGGAGCCGATGAATTCGTCCGCTTTGGCACGGCCCAGCGTATTTCACGCGGCCCGGCAACGATGGCTTGAAACTGCCCGGCACGCGGGCCATGCGGAGGCTGCTCGCCAGTTCTTTAGGGCCTTGTGGGAATTCGCGCGCGATTCGACTCCGCAACGCCGCAGGCTGCGCTACGGCGATGCGGATTACGACTGGGATAAGCGCGTCAACACAACCAGCGGTGCGGTGGGATGGCGCGAGCGGTTGCTGGGCGTTTTTCATTCGGAGTATCAACCGACCGATCCGTATTTTTTTCGCGAAATGATGGATGCGCTGGAGCGGGATGCGGGTATCGACCTCGGCGATTTCACGTTCATCGACATTGGCTCGGGCAAAGGGCGCGTTTTGTTGATGGCTTCCGATTATGGATTTCGCCGGATTCTGGGCGTGGAGTTGATGCCGGCGCTGCACGAGATCGCGCTGGAGAATCTCGCGAAATATCAAAGCGAAAAGCAATGTTGCTTCGCACTGGAGTCGATCTGTTGCGACGCGACTGAGTTTGCGTTTCCGGTGGAGCCTGTGGTGGTTTACATCTTTCATTCGCTGCCTGAGGCGCCGCTGCGCCGAATGATTTCGCGGCTGGGAATGAGTCTGGGCGAGAATCCGCGGGCGGCGTTTGTGATGTATCACAACCCGGTGCTGGAGCATGTTTTGGTGGAGTGCTCATGGCTGACGAAAATTGGCGGGACGAGCCAGTGTGCGATTTATGCGGCGCGCGGCTAAAGTAAAACCTTTACCACGGAGGGACACTGAGAAACAGAGGGGCACGGACTGATTGAGTGTTTTCACTTTTGATACTCCCCCCTCCCCCCGGTCTATTGGAATCATCAGGTTGGCGCGAAAAGCCCGAAAGATCCTTGGGGCACAATCACTTGCGGGCAAAATATTGAGCCTAAAGGACTTGGCCTCGGACCGGTTTCGCTGACGCATTTCTCCGCTTGGCGATCATGGGCTTATTTTGATTGCGGCGCAAGGTTGGATGTCACAAGCGGCGTGTGGAAAAGTGGTCCCTGACTCCGAGGGCGGCGGCGGCCTGGGTGATGGTCAGGCCTAACAGCTCGATGCACTGGCGCAGCACGAAGCCGCCGGGATGTGAGGATTCTTCATCGGCATGGTCAGACGTTTCCGAATCGTAATGCGTTGCGTAACGCAGGTCAACGTGGGGCCGCACGATCCACCGCAGCAGTTGCGATGCGCGCGAGATCCCCTTCGACTCCGCTCAGGGCAGGCTCTCGCCCCGCTGATGAAGACGCGGGGCTTCGGGATGACGCCTCTGACGTAGAATCTAAGCAGTGAAAATCACGGGAATGAATATCCAGTCTTCGGCGGCCGTTTTCCTTGTCTTTCTTGCACTGACCGTGCAGGCTGGCGCGGCCGACATCAAGGAAATTGCCCAGGCTGTCGACGAGCATTACAACCACCTTTCCAGCTTGCAGGCGGAGTTTACGGAAATCTATACGGGGTCGGGGATGGAGCGGACCGAATCCGGCATGGTTTGGCTGAAGAAGCCGGGAATGAAAAAACCGGGCAAGATGCGCTGGGAGTATCGTTCTCCAAGGGAGAAGCTGTTTGTGAGCGACGGAAACGACGCCTGGTTTTACGTCCCGGGCGACCGGCAGGCGCGTAAGACTTCGGCCCGGAAACTGGACGACATTCGATCTCCGATGGCTTTTTTGTTGGGCAAGACCAAGCTGGAGAAGGAGTTACACAGCTTATCTCTAGCGACGGATTACCCACCGATGGAGGCCGGGGATGTCGTTTTGCGGGGGATTCCCGAAAGCATGGCGGATCGGGTCAGCGAAGTTCTGGTGGAGGTCACGCCGAACCACCAGATTGCACGGCTGGTCATCCATGAAGTGGATGGCAGTTCGACGGAGTACCGCTTTGTCAGGCAGAAGGAAAACGTGGACATGGCCGATTCTCAGTTTCGCTTTAGTCCGCCGCCCGGGATAGAGACCGTTGAGGGAGACTTGGCACCGTGATGGGAATCCAGACCGATCTGGCGCAAGAGGCGTATCGCCATGAAGCCATGAGAGTTGACGAGGCCGCGGACGCGAAGGTGAATTGATTTTCTGAAACGTTACTTGCGATTGTTGAAAACTCGTGAATTGGGGTAGATGCCGGGTCAATAATTAGAATGGCGATGTTAGACTGGAGTCGGGAGTCTGCATCGCCGGAAAAGACGGAAAAAACGGGTAAATGGCGGAATTTGTCATAAAAGTCGCGGATGAGCGCGGGCGCATGCTGCAACAGGTGGAGCATGGCTACTCGGTCGATGAGGTGCGCGAGCGGTTCGCGGCGCAGGGCTATCTGGTTTATTGGGTCAAGCCGCAGGGGTTTCTCTCGGGAGCAGGAGTCGGGAGGGGACGCGGACGGCTGAAGCAGAGTAACTTTCTGGTGTTCAATCAGCAGTTTCTGACGCTGCTGAAAGCCGGACTGCCGATTTTGAATTCGCTGGATCTGCTGATCAAGCGGCAGAAAGACGCCTACCTGAAGCAGTTGCTGGAAAACGTTCGCGACCGGGTTAAGGGAGGCGAACTGCTCTCCGACGCGTTCGCCGCGCAGAGCATTTTTCCGAAGATTTACACCACGACGTTGATGGCGGGAGAAAAAAGCGGAAACATCGATGAGGTGCTGACCCGCTACATCAATTTTCAGCGGCTGGCCATGACCTTCCGCAAGAAGTTGTTTGTGTCGCTGATCTATCCCACGCTGCTGGTAAGCGTGGTGATGATCATGGTGACGTTTTTGTTCACCTACGTGGTGCCCAAGTTCGCGGATTTGTTTAACAGCCTGGATGCGCAACTGCCGGCCATTACCGTGTTCATGCTGGCGGTGGGGCAGAATGTGCAGAAGTATTTTCCCTATGGCTTCGTGGGTGCGATCCTCGCGGTATTTGTGTTTATGCGCTGGAAGAGGACCGACGGAGGAGCGGACACCATCGATCGGGTTATCTTGAGCCTGCCGATGCTGGGCGATATACGATTGAAGCATCAGGTTTCGGCGTTTTGCCGGATGTTGTCGACGCTGCTGCAAGGCGGGTTGCCGTTGGTTCCATCGCTTGAAACGGCAGGTTCCTCCATGAGCAGCCGGCGCATCTTAAAGGGAGTAACCTCGGCGGGAACGCGAGTGCGAGAGGGCCAGAGTCTGGCCAGCAGTTTGGAAGCGCAGAAGATTTTCCCGGAGCTGGCGGTGGAGATGATCGAAGTGGGTGAAGCTACCGGAGCGCTGCCGGCCATGTTGAACTCGGTGGCGGAATTTTATGAGGAAGATGTGCAGACGGCGCTGGGCGCGTCCATGGCGCTGATTGAACCTTTGATTTTAATCATTATGGCAATCTTCGTTGGCGGGGTATTGATTTCTCTGTATCTGCCGATCTTCACCCTGGGAGTCCACTAGAAGCGGGCTTCCCGGAAAACGGAGATGCCGGAAATGAATCCAGCAATGGCAACAGCGGATAAGAAATCTCTTTTCGTGAATGGCGGCAACGGCGGGCCCATCAGCCCCACCGGAAACCCGATCACGGATCTGGAGCGGGCCCAGGATGTGGCGCGGCGCTATCGCTGCGAGTTTGTCGACCTCACCGACTTTCAGTTACATCATGAGCTGTTCAAGAAAATCCCCGTCGAACTGATGTTCCGCTACAACTTCGTTCCGCTGGAAGAAACGGCGGATGGACGCCTGGCTATTGCCATCGCCGATCCCAGTCAACTGATGATGATCGACGAGATCAGCCTGCTGCTCCAGAAGCGGATCGTCACCAAAGTATCCACGCTAAAGCAGATCTCCGACATTCTTAAGAAGACGGAGCAGTCGCAGCGCGTGCTGGAAGAGGCCAGCGAAGGCTTCCAGATTATCCGCGAAGACGAGGCGACGGGCGCGGAAGAGACGCTGACCATCGACAAGCTGACTGCGACGGGCGACACCAGCCCGATCATCCGCCTGGTCGATACCACGATTTTTACCGCGTTGCAGCGGAGAGCTTCCGATATTCACATCGAGACCCGCGACGATTCCGTGGTCATCAAGTTTCGTATTGACGGCGTGCTGACGCAGGCCATGCCGCCGATCGGCAAAGAGCATCACTCGACCGTGATTTCCCGTATCAAGGTCATGAGCGAGCTGGATATTTCCGAGCGCCGTGTGCCGCAGGACGGACGTTTCCGGGTGAAGTACAACGGGCGCGCCATCGACTTCCGCGTTTCGATCATGCCTTCGATTCATGGCGAAGACGCCGTGCTGCGCGTGCTCGACAAAGAATCGATGAGCGAGAAGTTCCGCTCGCTGACCCTTGAAGTCGTGGGTTTTGACGAAGACGATTTGCGGCGCTTCCGGCGCTATATCAAAGAGCCGTATGGCATGGTGCTGGTGACCGGGCCCACGGGTTCCGGTAAAACCACCACGCTTTACGCCGCCATCAACGAGATCAAGACCGACGAAGACAAGATCATCACGATTGAAGATCCGGTCGAATATCAGTTGCGTGGCATTACGCAGATTCCGGTGAACGAGAAAAAGGGTCTCACCTTTGCCCGCGGCTTGCGCTCGATTTTGCGCCACGATCCCGACAAGATCATGGTGGGCGAAATCCGCGACGCGGAAACGGCGCAGATTGCCATTCAATCGGCCCTTACCGGCCACCTGGTTTTCACCACGGTTCACGCCAATAACGTCGTCGATGTAATTGGGCGCTTTTTGAACATGGGCGTCGAGCCTTACAACTTTGTTTCGGCATTGAATTGCATTCTGGCGCAGCGGCTGGTGCGGTTGATTTGTGAGTCCTGCCGCACGGCGGTGCATTATCCGCCGGAGGTTTTAGAAGCCAGTGGACTTGACCCGGCGCAGTGGTCGAAGGTTCCGCTCTATGACGGGCCGGGGTGCATTGAGTGCGCGGGAACCGGCTTCCGCGGGCGAACGGCGATTCACGAGTTGCTGGATTTGAGCGACCGCATCCGGGAGATGATTCTGGCGCGGAAGCCGACGTCGGAGATTCGGCGGGCGGCGCGCGAAGAAGGAATGCGATTCCTGCGCGAGTCGGCGCTGGATAAGGTGAGATTGGGAATGACCACGCTGAAGGAGATCAACAAGGTTACGTTTATCGAGGCGATGCGGTAAGTTTCAATTGCTGTCATCCCGAGCGAAAGCGAGGGATCTGGGTTTGTTCCTACTACCAGGCCTTGATCGCCGTCGGCAGAAACCAGATCTCTCGCTTCGCTCGGGACGACAAAGCGTTTGGCATAGTCGGGCGGGTTTTTGAAACGCCACGACGGGGTTGTTCTGACCGATGGTGCAGTGCCCTTTCAGCTATTGCAATTCTCCGCCACAAAGGCTTTGATTTATAGATAGGGATCGCGCGAAATCCATGAGTACGAATCACAACACGGCTCGGCCCAAACTGGCCTGCGAGATTGCTTCGGACCGGATTCTGGCGGGGCGCATTGCGGACGACGGCAACGGGCTGGAGGCTTGCTCGGCGCGCGAACTGGCGCCGGGAAGCGTGGTGCCCGATCTGGTGGAGAACAATCTGCGGCAGGTCGAGGCGGTGCGGACCGCAATCGAGGAGGCTTTGGGCGGCGTGGGTGGACGGTCGAAGGATGTAATCGCGATTGTGCCCGACGCGACCGTGCGCGTGGTGCTGATCGATTTCGATACTCTGCCTTCGGATCACGAAGAGGCCGCCGGGGTGGTGCGCTTCCGGCTGAAGAAGTCGCTGCCCTTCGATGTGGATAAAGCGAAAGTTTCCTATCATGCGCAGAAGACCGGCGACGGAGTGAAGGTTGTGGCGGCGGTCGCATTGGCCAGCGTGATTGAGGATTATGAGAGCGCCTTCCGCGAGGCGGGGTTCAACCCCGGTGTGGTGCTGCCTTCGATGCTGGCGGCATTGGGAGCGGCAGAGGGCAAGAGGCCCACGCTGGTGGTCAAGGTTGACACTCGAACGACGAGCATTGCGATTCTGAACGAAGAGCAGCTTCAGCTTTTCCGCACACTGGAGAACGCACGCGGAGTCACCATCAGCGGCGAGCAACTGGCGGAGGAAGTGTATCCGTCGGTGGTATTTTTTCAGGACACTTATCATCTGAATATCGAGAAGATTTATGTTTCCGGCCTGGCGGATTCAGGCAGCGCCGTTCCCGCGCTACAAGCGCAAACCGGGGCGCAAGTGGAAGAACTTGTGTCGTCGTCGCAGTTGGGGGCGAGTAGTGGAGGATCGATTCCGCGCTGGCGTATGGGCGGCGTGGTAGGAGCGTTGCTCTCTTAGAATCATGCGTCTGGATATCAATCTCGCGAGTCAGCCGTACGAGGATGCGCGGCAATTCTGGATGCGCTGGGGCTCGGCTATGGGCGCGGTGGGAATTCTGACTCTGGCCTTGCTGGCGCTCACGATCACCGGGTGGTTTACGGCGCGACGCGATCGGGCGACGATCGCCAAGATGCACGAAGGGATTGCCGCGCGCGACGCGATCCGGGCGCGGGCGGAGGAATTTCTGAACCGGCCGGAAAACCGCACGACGCGCGACGAGTCGCAGGTGTTGAACGAGTTGATCGAGCGCAAGTCGTTTTCCTGGACGCGCGTGCTGGAGGATCTGGAAAAAGTAATGCCGGCGCGGGTGCACCTGGTTTCGATCGACCCCGGCCTGGACGATGAAAACCAGCTTGCGCTTAAGATGGTTGTGGCCGGCGAAGCGGGAGACAAAGCGATTGAACTGGCACAGCGGATGGAAGAGTCGCGGCGCTTTGCCCAGACCATCATTACTTCCGAGATGTTTCAGCAGGCGCCAAACGGCGACAATTGGCGGTTCGATATCAACGCGATTTACATTCCGGAAAACGCGCCGGTAACGACTCTTACGCCGGTCTCTGCGAAGACGCGAATTTCCAAGCGGAGCGCGCCCTGATGCCCGACTTACGGCAAACACGCAAGAAGCTGAAGATTGCCATAGGAATCATGGCGGGTATCGACGTGTTGTTATTGGCGCTCTATGTTTCGCCGCTGATTGGGTCGGCGGATTCGCGGCGGCAGCAAATGAATCTGCTACAAACCGAACTGATGACCAAGACGCGGCAAGTAGAGCCGCTGAAAAATCTGCCGCAAAAAGTGGTGCTGGCCAATAAGCAGATCGCGGATTTTTATAAAGAACGGTTTCCCTCGCAAAGCTCCCAGATCGCCACCGAGTTGGGCAAGCTGGCAGTGGCGGAAGGCATCACCCTCGATCGAGTGAAATACAAAGAACTGGAAGCCGGAGGGGGCGCATTACGTCCCATGGAGATGGAAGCCGACCTCGCGGGAAACTATGTAGCTCTGGCGAAATTTATAAACGCACTGGAGCGTGACCAGATGTTTTTTACTATTAACAGCATCACTCTGGGCGGCGAGGGGCAAGGTCCGGTGAGGCTGGGCATGAAGCTGGAAACATATCTGAAAGCAGGCATGCAGTGAAGTTCGGACTCGAAAATCGGAAGAAGGCTATTTGGGCGGCGGCTTTGGGCGGGATTGCGGTCCTGGCCCTGGCCTATGAGGTGCTTCCCTTCTTTCTCGGCGGGTCATCTCCCGCTGCGAGCGTGGCCCCCGCCGCTACCTCACCTTTACATGCGTCGGGCACTCAGCGATCGGGTTTAAAGCACGGCAAAAAAGCTCAGGCTGAGCCGAGCCTCGATCCGACTTTGCACCTGACTGCGCTGGAGGCGACCGAACAAACAAAGTACTCGGGATTGGGAAGAAATATTTTCGTGTCGCAAGCGGAGCCGCCGCCGACACCGATTGCTCCGGCTGTTACAGACAAACAAAAGCAAGAAGAGGCCAAGATTTATACGCCGCCACCAACGCCGCAGGCGCCGCCCATCCCGCTGAAGTTTTTCGGCTTTGCCAACCAGCCGGGTGAGCCGAAGAGGGTTTTTCTTTCGCAGGGCGAAGATGTTTTTATCGCGGGCGAGGGCGAGATCGTCGACCGGCGTTACAAGGTCGTCCGCATTTCGGCCACATCGGTCGAGATGCAGGATGTGGTCAACAGCGGGCCCCCGCAGAGCATTCCGCTGACACAAGGCTAAGAATCGAGTGATTGGGCGATTTGGCCATTGCGTGATTGAAGAACCTTCATGATTTTGTCCTCGCAGTCGCGTCTTTCCGGGAACCGGCGTCGTAAATCGCAGCGCGGTTATGTTTTGCTTACTTTGCTGCTGATGGTTTCGGTGATGACGATTGTCGCGCTCGCGATTGTGCCCACCATCAAGTTTGAAATCCGGCGGGATCAGGAAGACGAAATGATTCACCGCGGAGTGCAATATTCGCGGGCGATTCGCGCGTACTACAAGAAATTCGGACGCTACCCGACGCGCATGGAAGATCTGGAGAACACCAACAACCTGCGCTTCCTGCGCAAGCGCTACAAAGACCCGATCACGGGCCAGGATTTTAAGCTGTTGCATTACGGCGAAGTGAAGATGGGTCTGGGCGGGATGGCCGGGGGCATTCCCGGCGCAAATCCAATTGGCGGGCCTGTGAACGGCCAGACCGGGCCGGGAGGGTTGTCGCAAGGATCGGGTTTCGGCGGCGGTTCGGGGCCGGGCGGTGGGTCCAGTTTTGGCGGAGGCTCATCAAGTTTCGGCGGAGGCAATTCCGGATTCGGGGGAAGCTCGAACAGTGGATTCGGCTCCAATTCCAGTTCGTTTGGATCGTCCAACTCATTCGGCTCGAACGGACAGAATCAGCAAAATCAGCCGGGGCAAACGACCGCCGGGACGGACGCCTCGTCCCCTTCTTCCCCTTCATCCCAAACTCCGGGACAGCCATCGGATCCGAATGCGCCTCCTCAGTCGGGACCGGGAGGGTCGATCAGCAGCGGGCAACTTGCGGGCACCACGTTCGGCGGCGGGCCGATCGTGGGCGTGGTCAGCTCGAGCAAGAAAGAAGGCATCCGGGAGTTCAACAAGAAGAAGAAGTATGCGGAGTGGAATTTTATCTACGATCCGTCGGCGGACCGCGGCGGCTTGATCAGGACGCCCTACCAGCCCCCGCTCCAGGGGATGATGCAACAGTTGCAGCCGGGGCAAACGCAGCCGGGTTCCACTCCAACGACCAACGGCCCGATTCCCGGCATGATGAACAATCCGAACGGAGGCATGGAACCGAACGCACCAGCGGCGCCGCAAAGTCCGAACCCGCAGTAAGAAGTTTGACGGTGCGCCGACTGCTCTTACATTCAGTTTGCCGGTCTTACGGAACTCACCATGATGGTCTTGCCGTTTTCAGTTCCGATCACTTTCACGCGTTCCCCTGCCCGCTTTTCCAGCGTATCGAGAATGGTCTTGTCCTCGGTCTCCAGGGTGTAGACCTTGTCGCCGACAATCAGCGAATAGTTCGATCCCTTGCCAATGCATTGGCGGATGCACTCCATTGCACTGACCGGCATGGAGTGCTCTACGCCGCATAAGGCATCACCCACAGTACCAACGAAGGCTTTCCCCCTCGCGGATGCGGAGGATGCAATCGTTCCAGCGCACAATACCAGAGCAAACAGCGAGAATCCTGGTTTCTTGAAGTTCATTCCGTCAAATCTCCTCTTAAATTGTATCGTTCGCCTCGCCTCACTCTTGCCAAAGATACGGCCCAACGGTGCAAGAGGATGGCCTAAGCTGGACGACTTCCTGAACAACCATGCACGATGGTTACTTGTACTGATACACGGATCGTTTATCTTGAGAAGACCCAAAGAAATGAAGGGTTTTGCTTACCAAACAGGTTACTTTGGGCAGTACCTTCGGTGTTCAAAGTGCGATAGAGTGCAAGTGCGGATACGACCCAGCGAGGCTGTTTAAAAGAGCTATGACTTTACCTACCGATCATCACGCAGAAGAAATCGTACTGCCTGAGAACCTGTTGCCGCTGGGGTCCATGCTGGGCCAGGGAGTCACTCCGCTGGACGTGTCGATGGTTCTGGCCAAGGTGTTTCGCGTGCAATACACGGAAGTGGCTTTGCTGAGGCTGGAAGACGGTTTGCTGCGCTTCATTTTTCCCGAACACCTACGGACCACGGGAGCGATTCCGATCTCCGGCAAGGCGATTGCCGCGCACACCGCCCTGAGCAAGAAGGCGGAAATTTTCAACAATTTTGCGAAGGTAAAGCACGCGAGCATTTTTGAAACGATTAAACCCACAGGCCTGGACGAAGAACAATCGCGGCCCAACCCGATTCAGAAACTGATGTCGGTGCCCATCATGGACCGGGATTCGAACGTACTAGGCGTGATTCAAATCTCGCGCAAGGGACTGGACCCGCGCTTCGCGCCGGACTTCAGCCGCGAAGATTTGCACGATTTAGAGCTGGCCGCGGGCGTTTTAGCCTCTTCGCCCGTGCTGCTTTCCAACTAGACTCACGGGAGCTTCTATTCGGGAACCTGGCGCGCGGGATGAGTGTGCCCGGTGATCCGCGTCGCGTAACACTCTTTATGCACGGTCCTGCCGTCCTCGTCTGCGCAGGTATCGCTGTGCAAAGTGACCGGCTGTTTGCAGATGGAGCAGTAGATTTCGGAATGGCGTTGATCGTCCAAGTTACACCTCGACGCTTGCCGAACAGGAGCGTTTAACCGTCCAGGTAAATGCTAGTACCACAAGGTCAATTCTTTCAAGCGGGAGACGAGCGCCTGGACGAGAAGCGCGGCGGCAACGGCGGCCTCAAGTGGGTTGTGTCCGAAATTCGCGAACAAAGCCTTTGGACGCCAAGCGCGCGAAGAATTCGCGAAGGTCGCAAAGGAAGGCCAAATCGAAATAGGACACTACGCTCAGGTGAGGTGTGTTTCCTAGGCATGAGCGATTTGTTATGCTACGGGGAGGAATGGCCCGTCCGCGTCAGTTCGTTGCCTCCCCGCTGCCGCAGTGGGCACGGCGAATCAGGGAACTTCGCAAGAAACTCCATCTCAATCAAATCGATTTCGCGAAACATCTGAATTGCTCTTCCATGGTGGTATCGCGATGGGAGCGTGGCTTGCATAAGCCCCCGGCAGATTGCCTGATTGCCATGGGCAAGATGGCAGGGCCTCCCGCCGGGTGGTATTTCTGGAAGATGGCCGGGATCGATCCGGCCGAGGCCGCAAAGATGTTGCGACAGACCTGATCCGTCCCGACCTGCACGGTAGTTCGTAAATCTCTTATGCGCCGCTGGCCGTAACGGTCAGGACCACACCAGTGGCAGTGTAGGAAACCGCAAAAAACTCTGACGAATTAATGGCGATGGTCGTGTTGGAAAATGTTCCGGTAATGCTGCTGGCGCTCAGGACGGTGAAGGTCTGGCCAACCGTAGGAACGAAGCTGCCGATAAGCGGTGCGGCGAGAGTGCCGTTCAGGGTAGCCGCGCCGACAACTTTGAGCTGGCTGTATTGCGTGATGGCGGTGGTGCCGCCGATTGCCGTGCTCAACTTGCCGTTAACGGTTTGAAAATAAGAGCCCGTGATTTTGATCTGTCCAGCGAGTCCGGCATCGCCGACGCTTAGGAGCGATCCAACTTTCATTCCGCCTACGGAAACCTTTCCTGTAATCGATCCCGCGCCGAGGAACGAACCGCTGTTAATGCTGACCGCGCCGGTCAACACCCCGTCATGCGTGGTCTTGCCGCCAGTTTGCGTATAAGAAGTGCCCGTGCCACCGATGGTCAGAGCGCAACCTTTGGCCACGCTCAACGTTCCGCTGTTGGTCAGGCTTCCTGTGGTGGTGAACTTCGCGGCGTTCATAATGCGCAATTCGTTCTTGTTGGCGGTTAACGTGGCCATGGCATTGCTTTTATTTGCCGTGTTGTAGAACGTACCGCCGGAAAGAGTTACGACTGCGGAGTTGGTCTTTATGCTGACTGGCGTTCCCGTAATATTGAAGTTGGAATCGAAAACCCATTGCCCGGCGGTGAGCGCGCCAGCAGCGTTGATCTGAGCCAGCGAGCCTACGCTGAAGGTGGTTTTGGGCAGAAGGTTGAGCGCGCCTGCCATGCTGAACGCGCCCGGCTGTGCGAACGTCGCTGTCGTAGTGAGCACGCCGCCGGCAACAATGCTGCTCAGGTTGGCCAGGGCGCTCGTTCCGGTGGTGGTGTTGATGAGTTGCCCGCTCGCTTCCTGCGTGACTTTTGCGGAGAGCGTGGTAATCCCGGTGGCGCTGCCAGCGAAATAAATGTTGCCGCCGTTCGCCGTGTAGGTGCCGCCGGTGAGAGTGTTGTTGCTGGCGTTGTAATTGAGGAAGGAATTTGCCGCGCCTTCAATCGTGACGTTGCTGCCGGTCAAGGCCTGCACGGTGCCGCTGTTGCTGAAGCCCGCGTTGCTGATGTCGACAAAAAGATTTCCGCCGGAAACATTCGCCGATATTGTTCCGCTGTTGATCAGGCCCATCGCACCATTGCCAATGTTTCCCGCGCCTTGAATGGTGTTGGCGCTCGTCAAAATCTCAGTTCCCGCACCTGACGCACCTTCGATTGCATTCGGGCCCGCATTGCCCAGCGTTACAGTTCCCTTGCCAGTCAGAGATACGTTGCCGTTCAAAAGCAGGAATGTATTGGTGCCGGCAGAGTTCATCTGAATCGATCCGGCGTTGCTGACGCTGCCGGTCACGGCCAGCGACACGCCATCGGGAATGATCAACCCGTCGGCTGCGCTGCTGAGGGTCAAGGTGCCGATGCTCAGGCTGAAATCATCGGTCGAACTCGCCGTTGCGGTGCCGATCACGATGTTGTTCCCCGCGACGGGGACGCCACTATCCCATTGCGTAACGTCGCTCCACACGCCGGTGGTTCCCGTCCAATTATCTGTCTGAGCGGAGGCGAGATTGCCAAACGCCAAAACCACGACGACAGCGCAGACTACAGCAATGGATTTCGAGAACTTCAGGCGGGCAAGCGGGCGAACGATGGCAGTCGGCATGAAAGATTTTTTCCTCTATCGATCGTTATTTGGGGAAACGGCTCCCGGCGACCTGCGCTTAGGAGAGCGGAGAAACCGGTACAATCGGGGAATGGCTTTCGAATCATAACCCACTGGCGGGCAGAGTCAAGATGCAGGAATTTGCAACCATCGCGCCTCTTTCAGGCCAACTGACCATTACCGCACGACTACTGCACGACGATTTTTCCGGTCATTTTGGGGTGAAGCGAACAGAAATAGGAATAGGTTCCCGCCGCCGAAAACGTGTAGGAAAACTTCTCGTCCGTATCCCGCACTTTGGATTTGAAAACGCCGTCGGTGCTGACTACGGTGTGTGGGATGTCGTCGCGGTTGGTCCAGGTCACGGTGGTTCCCACCGGCACGGTGAGGCTCTGCGGGCCGAAACTGAAATTATCGATCTTCACCTCCGCGGCGGTTGCGGGGGGCTGGTCAGTCGCTCCAACGCCATTCGCTCTAACGTTTGGTGATGCCGCAAACAGCAGCGTCAGGGCGATCAATAATGGTGTGGCTAAAGCAGCGTAAGAATGTTTCTTCGTCATTGTCTTCTTCCCTTCTTGATTCGATTTTCTTGCTCGACCTTCGTCACTGCGCTATTTCTTCGCCGCGCCCTATCCGAGCGCGGAGTCAACGACTGCCAGCGAATGCGGGCGCTGCACGTAATTCACATCTGTAATTCCCAGCAGAGTCTTTAGCTGGTCGGCCGGCACTTTCATTGGACCTGGAGAATCCGCCTTGCCCGGCTGCGGTTGCGGAAACGCGGTGGACATTGCGGTATGAAACGTCACGTTGCCTTCAACCTTCTGCATGGTCTGATGAATGTGTCCGTTCAGGACTGTCACAGAACCGAACTTCTTCAAGCAGGCCAGGGCTTGCGCGCTGTCGTCGGTGCCCCAGCCCCACTCTGGATAAACCGACCAGAGAGGAATGTGCGCGAACACGACGATTGGTGTGCTGTGCTTCAGGTGCTTGACGTCTTTCTTCATCCATTCCAGTTGTTCACCGCCGAGGGAGCCGAGTCCGCCAGCCTTCAGGTTCATCACATTCACTAACCCGATGAAGTGAACGCCTTTGTGGTCGAAGCTGTACCATCCGGCGCCCTGCGAACTTTTGCCGTAGCGCGCGAGATAGGACTTGCCGTTGTCGTCGAGCACATCGTGTTCGCCGGGAACGAAGAACACGTCTTTCGCGCTGGCGCTTTTCAAAACCTGATCGACGGTGTCGAACTGTTCCGGCCGCGATAAATGGCTGATGTCGCCGGTGTGCAGCAGAAAATCCGGTGGCGCAGGCAGCGCGTTGATTTTATTTACGGCTGCTTGGAGCGTAGCCACAACATCCGGATTGGCCGGCTTGTTGAAGCCCATGTGGCTGTCGCTGATCTGAACAAAGCTGAAGTCTCCACCTCCGCCGGCATGCTTGGAAATATTTTTCGCGAAAGCCCGGGAAACGGGAATGCCGCCGCTCATGGTCCATACCAGACCCGTCCCGGCCCAGGCCATGCATTTCAGAAATCCGCGGCGGTCGATACCGTCGTTGTTGAGATCCTGCAATTTCTGATCGATAAGATCTTGGTGGTTATTCGTCATTTTGCCTCCGTGGTTTGTCGCTCTGTGTGGATAACTGGAGGACCTCGTTTTTATTCCCTGCAAAATAAAACGCGGTGTGTCCAAGATGAGCAACGCTAACCGGGCCCATTCACTCCGCTGAGAAACCCGCCCAGATGCCCGGTTAGTGCGATGACGATGACTCCCAGGAATTCAATCGCCAAAAGATAGGTCGGTAAAGGCCGGGATTGCCGCCGCGCACGAAAATGCATCCACCAGACCAGCCAGATGATCACGCTTGAAACACATGCGAGTAGCAAATGGAGCAAAAGAATGCCCTTGAGTTTTTGTCCTTCCAGTTGGAGTTGCCAGGCGAGAATGCCCGTGGCGATAACTGGGGCGGTAGAAATCGCGGCGACGAGCGAGTTGTAATACGCTGCGTCGAACAGACTGCGGCTGTTCTTCCATTGCCCAACGAAGTCAAACATCGCCGCTGCAATAAATAGCGCAATCGGAAAATGAATGAGCACAACATGCTGCGCATGCTTGGCTAGCAGTGCAGTCCTGGGATCGAAGGGATTAACCATCCGTTACCCTTTCAGTGAAACTGGTCTCACTGGGATAACAGAGTTTTAGCTGTTTTATTCCACGGGCCGGGAAGATGAGCGGGCGCAGCACGACATCGCCGCCGAAGTGTCGGACGCCGGAATCCGGCTCACTGGGCGGCTTTCAGCATCTCGCATAATTTATCCAAATCCGAGGAACTAACATCGCTAACGGCGAAATAGCGAAGGCCGTTTTGGCTCCATGTGCGCACGTTGAAGGAGACGGCGCTCCTTACAGAATCATCCAAACGCAGATTTCCCAAGTCGCGATCCTGAAAAACGAAGACGGAAATCTGATGCTGGCGCACGCGGAAGATCAGCTCCGCGCCGGGCGATTGGTTGAGATAACTCACTTTGCCGCCCAAGAGCACGAAGGGTGAATCCTGAAGTTCTGGCAGGTTGAAAGTAAATGGAATCTTCCCCGCAAACCAGGGCTTCACTGTGTGCCGGTCGGTGGAGACCACATCGACCGGGTTGGCACTGGCCAGAGTCGCCACGTGCAGGTCGGTCAACTCGCTGAGCAATTGCTGTTCGCCCCTCCGCTGGCGGCTAAGTGTTAGTGAAACTGCGCCGGCGACCACCAATACCATCGCGGTCGCCAGAACAGGCAGCCAGAAGCGGCTCAAACGCGGCGCACGGCGCGGCGCAATGCTCTGTTGAATGCGCGCGCGAAATGCGGGATCGGCGGTAAACTTCTGCCCGGCGGACTGCACGGCCCGCTTCTGCTGCACGCGGCTCAAGCTCTCGGCGGCGCAACCGGGGCATCCTCGAAGGTGCTCGCTTACGGCGCGCGCATCGGCGCCGATCAGCTCGCCGTCAAGATACGCATCGAGTTTGTCCGTCCAAGTTTCGCAAACCATAGCTTAAATCCGATTGCGGCCTTTTATTTCAGCGCCGACCGCTCCGTTCTGCATCTCCTGAACCGCAGCGCGCAATGCGCGTCGCGCGCGTGACAGGCGTGACATCACCGTACCCATTGGGATGGAAAGGGTTGCAGAAATTTCCTGATACGACATTTCTTCGACCTCACACAGCAGCAGGATCTCGCGATAGGTTACGGGTAACTGCCCCAAAGCCTCCTGCACCAACTGCCAATCAGAACGTTGCAGCAGAATGCTCTCGGGCGTCTCTCGAACAGCGGGCAGTTGTTCCTCATCCTCCTCAAGATCGAGCGGCACCGTTGCCGTGGCCTGTAACCCGGTGCGTGAAGTCAGGAACGCATTCCGCAGAATCCGGTAAATCCAGGCGCGGAAATTCGTGCCTGGCTGAAAGGACGAGAACCCTTTAAGCGCCTTGGCATAAGTTTCCTGTACCAGATCCTCAGCTTCCTGACGGTCATGCGTAAGCCAGCAGGCAAAGTTATACAGCCGCTCGAAGTGGGGCATGGCCAATTGCTCAAACGTTTCCGATGGCATGCTCTCTTGCGACACGCACACAAGAGTAAACCAGCCAGCGAGTGTTTTATTCCCAAAATTCGCCGACTTATTTTTGGCATACTCGGGTGCCGGAGCGATTTTCTTGTTACATTAAGTTTCGCTCCGGATACGCAATCTCCCATGAAAGTGCGGCATTGGATCGTCGGGGTCGTCCTGGTCATGCTGATGGCGGCGGCCATCATGGGACTGCTGTGGACGCGCCCTCTGCCGCAGCCGGAGGCCGACGAGGCCACGCAATCGTCGACGGCCAAGAAGTTCCTCGCCCGCAACACCCAAGAACAGGAACATCCGCTGGTCGATCAGCGGCCCCTGCAGACGGCGCGGCGCATGGCGTTGCTGGCATCGTCAGCCGAAGAGCAGCGCTTCGTCCGGGAAGCGGAAAAAGTGGGCGATCACGAAGTCGACCTGGCATTCGCCGACTCATTACGAACCGCCGCCGAAAATCCTCCGAAGCTCACGCCTGAAATGAAGGCATTGCTCGACCGCAAGAACAAAGCGGAAGCCGCGGTCAAGGCCGATCAGGAACGTATTGACCAGTTGACCAAGCGGCTGGCCGCGGCGCCCGAGTCACAAAAAGACAATCTCCAGGATCAGATTGCAGTTTCCAAAGGCCAGTTCGAACTCGATCAGGATGAATTTGAAGATGCTGCGGAAGATCTTGCGCGGGCAGGCGGAGATCCGCAGGCCAAGATAAAGCGTCTGCTGGAAGAACACGAGGCTGGTCACAGCGAAGCGCAAAATCCCACTGCAAC
>Ga0209010_1000256_pt1 | contig 18969 bp, 13 predicted proteins | sample BlaSpr_A8_OM1_O3_FD_187985 | JGI IMG/M metagenome (GOLD analysis project Ga0209010, IMG submission 187985) | Forest soil microbial communities from Thunder Bay, Ontario, Canada - Black Spruce, Ontario site 2_A8_OM1_O3 (SPAdes) (version 2) | ecosystem: Environmental > Terrestrial > Soil > Boreal...
CGATTCCATGTCATGCGTCACATCTGTAATGGCCCGAGCCTGATCTTCCGTTTCGTTGAACTCGAATGCATCTTCAAATTCGCGCACCCATTCATTGCCCGCCGGAAACGCGTGTCCCACCGCAGTCTTCCGCTCCGCATAAAGCTTCAACAATTCATCGGCCATGTCTTTCATGGCCTTCTTCACGCGAGCCTTCGTCTTGTTCCACGTCGCCGTTCCCAGGCTGCTCAACGCAGGCTTCGCGCCTTCCGACGATCGGTACTTCTGCACCAGGTCAAGCCGTGTCAGCGGAACATACAGCCGCGCCGCATCGGCATATTCGAGCAGCATGAATTCCGCGTTGCCGTCGCCCTGATTGATCTCCTTCAGTCCGTGATATTGCCCAATGCCGTGCTCGACGTGAACGACATAATCTCCGGCCTGCAAGTCGCGGAAGTCAGAGAGAAATGCCGAAATCTTGGACTTCTGCCGATGCGGCCGTAAGGTCACGGCCTCCGATTCGTCGAACAAATCGCGTGCGCCAAAGATTGCCAGGTGCGCTTCCGGCAGCATCACGCCATCGGGAACGTAAGCCTTGGCCAGCGTGGTCGTCAGAACTTCGCCGGCAAAATAACTGGTCTCATCCGCGTAGCTTTCTCCGCCGCGCGTGCGGCTGCCCAGCCGGAACGACACGTTGTATTCGGTGAACATGTCGGCCAGGCGCTCGACCTCGCCGGTATTCGGCACGGCCAGCAACACCTGATTTCCGTCACCCGTGAGTTTCTTTACTTCGTCGAGCACAGCGGGTATCGCGCCATGGAAGCGCGGCGCTGGCTGCGACAGAAATGCAATCTCCGGGTGCGAATCGTCAGAACTCGTGATGCCCAGATGTTCCAGGCTCACCCCCGGCAGCGCATTGATTTTTTCCCACCAGCCGTCCACCGACTCACCGGCCGACTCCGCACCGGGCAGATATACATCCGCAGGCCGCACCAGATTCCCTACGCCGCTGCGCTCGTGCGCTTCCTCCACGCGGCTCCAGAAGCGGTCGAGTTCCTGTTTCAGTTGCTCGGCTTCGTCAAATAACACAGCCGCGCGAGGCAACAAATCGAAGACGCTGCTTTCCGCACCGGCCACTGCGGCATAAAATTCCCAGCCAGGAAAAGTCGTTACTCCCCCCGAGCGAATCGCGGCTTCCACAATCTCTTCCGATCCCGTAATCCGTTTGCCCGAAAGCCGCGCGTGGATCGCTCCCAGCAATTCCTCGCTCACCGGAGTTTCCGTCAGAGGCAGCAGCAGCGCTTCATCCAGCGGATTCGACGACCGCTGCGACGCCGGATCGAAGCGGCGAATGGATTCGGCTTCATCGCCAAACAGTTCGATGCGCACCGGCCGCTCGGCCTCGGGCGAATACACATCGAGAATGCCGCCGCGCAGCGCATACTGGCCGGGCATCTCCACTACATCCGCAGTCGAATATCCCACCGTGTTCAGATGACCGAGCAGCGCCGTCGTATCCACAGACTCGCCGCGGCGAATGGTGCGCGCGAGGTCGGCATAATAGTCCGCGGAACGCAGGCGAATCGCCGCCGCCGCTATCGGCGTCACCACGATCGATGTCGCTCCCGTGGCAATTTTCCAAAGCGCGGTAGCGCGCTCTTCCTGAAGCTCGGGATGCGGTGAAAGATTCTGAAATGGCAACACATCGCGGGCGGGCAGCGAGATTACCGCGTCCGCATCGCATGCCCCGGTAAGTTCGCAGAAGCCATGCAATACCGGCAGCAGTTCTTCCGCCGCGCGATTATCGGTCACTATAAAGATCAGCGGCCGCTCCGCGCTCCGCTGCAAAAGCACGAGCAGCAGGGCTTTGGCGGTGGGTATAAGTCCAGACAGACGAATCCGCCCCGTGCCTTCTTTCAGATGGGTCGCGGCACGCGAGTAAGCGGAAAGTTTTTCTACGTCCGCGAAGAGTTCGCGAACGAAGGACAAGAGCATGCATGGTCATTTTAGCAGGATGAGACTACAGGAGACATTCTTGGGGGACACTCTTTTTTAACGATCTCACACGATTCCATACTCAACATATGGCCCTTCCCAAATGTATGCTCCGTTTTTGTTGATGTATCCGATGGTCTTTTCGGTTTGAACTAAGCAAATTCCTCCTTGAAAGTTCTGCGTACTGAAGAACCGCGGCGCAATCAGCATCTTCCCGTCCACATCGATAAATCCCCAAGGGGCCATCTGGTCGAGTTTGACGGACGCAACGCCTTTTGAATAATCGGGTCTGTCCTCTTTTTCCTTAACCGATGCCAGCCCCTCCGAGAAGTACGAGGATGCGGAGGGAAAACAAGCATCGATAACAACCGACCCAAAGCGATCAATGTAGCCAAAGCGTTTCCGCGGAGCGCTTTTTACTCGCGCTCTGCCTTCGCGGAAGTCCTCAGCTTCCTCGAAATCACTTCTCGTCACGAAGTTCCCAGCCTTATCAATAAAACCATAACCATTCCCTCCCCAGGCGACGGCGAGGCCCTCACAGAATCCCCCGATTTGTGTACGCTCTGAGCGTTTAGGCCCGTTTCGGATGGCGTCGAAACGAGGCGTAATTGTGAAAACTCCATTGGTCCCGATGTAGCCCCATAACCGTCCTACCCTAACTGCTGCCATTCCTTCCGAAAAACTCTTAGCTCTGTGAAATACGGCGGGGATGACTTCCGTCCCGCTTCGATCAATAAAACCGAATCTAGTCGTTTCATCTCCAGGGCCATTTCGAAACAGAGCCAAGCCGTCTCGAAACCGACCGACATACGGATATTTAGGGGGTATTACGACGTTCCCTGCTTGATCAATCACAGCCGAAAGGTTTTTCCTTCCAGTTGGAATTGTCGCCAGCCCTTCATGGAATTTCCCCCAACCGGATAGGCTCGGCGGGATTACGAAACGACCGGAAGAATCGATGAAGCCCCAGTGTCGGCCGACCTTGACCGAGGCTAATCCTTCGTAGAATTCGCTTCCTTCATCAAACGTGGGATTAACGATGACCTCACCGCTGCTGTCAATGTATCCAACCTTGTAGCGAGTGCGAGACCTGGCTTGGCGCGTATAAATTGGAAACAAATCCATGAGTATTAAGGTTAGGGGTTATCCCCGCAGCACCGGCCTTGTCAAACACGTCGGCCCGCCGCCGCCGTTGATGCAGAGCTCGTTGCCGGGGAAAGTGCGCACATCGAATCCCGATTGCCTCAGGCGATCGTTAGTTTTGCGATTCTCCTCAATCGCCAGTAGACGCTTTCCGCCCAGCGCCAGCACATTGCACGCCAGCGTCTCGCGCTCCGAATAGTCGATCTCGATGAACTTGTATCCCCGCGATTGCAACAGTTCGACCGTTTCCACCGCCAGCCACGGCAAATCGACCAGCACTGTTTTTTCGTCAAGCAAACTGATCAACGACATCAGATGCAGGCAAGCCGACGGCCCCGCACCATAAGGCAACGGCGCAGACAGCACCTCGATCCCTTTAGGTGCAAGCAAATCCCGCATCTGCCGAATGCCCTCGGCGTTGGTGCGCGATCCTCGGCCGATCAGCAAAGTTTTGGCATCGAGCCAAACAATATCGCCAGCCTCGGTCGTCCCTGGAGCGACAACTTCAGCTAGCGTAGGAACCCCAAGCCTCACACAGAACGCGCCGTGATGCGCTCCCTCAGCCACCCGATTCGCTTTGCCGGGCCGCATAACAATGAGGCCAAAATCGGTGGCCAGCGACGCGTCGTGTGCATACACAGCATCGAGCGACAAATCATTCGACGGAGTTAGTTCAATGGCTTCCGCGCCGGCAGTGGCCAACTCATGGCAAAGCCCATCATGCTGCTTCTGAGCTGTCTCGAAATCAGGCTCACGCTGAAAACCGAGTTCCCGCCACTGCTCCCGGCGCTCCGGCAGGTTCCATCCTGCAGTGCGCGGCGAGCACACCAGCACCCGCTCCAGCGCGCCCACCATGGAATGCCCGTTGAATCGAACCGCGGCGATTGTTTCCGTCATGCTCACGTTTGTGAAACCGATAGCTCCCGCAAGGAATCTAAACGGGCATCATGGCAAAAGCAACCTGGGAAGGCGCAGTTCTCGCAGAAAGCAATCAAACCGTGGAAGTGGAAGGCAATCAATATTTTCCTGCCGATTCCATCCGCAACGAACATTTCAAACCCAGCGATCAGCACTCTGTCTGCCCCTGGAAAGGCACCGCAAGTTACTACGACGTCGAAGTCAACGGCAAGCGCAACGCCGGTGCCGCCTGGTACTACCCCGAACCCAAATCGGCCGCCAGCCAGATCAAGGGATACGTAGCTTTCTGGAAAGGCGTGAAAGTCGAGAACTAGAAAGAATAGGCGATTGAGCGATCGGGCCATTTGGTGATTGAAATTCCCTGGGCGCAAAGTCTTCTCGATTCGCCCAATGATTCAATCACCCAACCGCACCAATCTCCCCCGGTGCCCTTGGTAACCCGTTCGTACACTCCCTTTCGGTAACCCTTGGTAACCATGCGGTTCCGTACCCTCCGACGTACAATTGGCCTTGTCCGGAGGGCCATCTTCCTAAACCAAGATTGCTCTCATGACGCGCACCAGATCCCGGCAGTGAAACAGATTCACTAACCCAGGTTGGAGTTTGTACCGATATGGCGTTTGGTTTCGGATTCAACAAACAGAAGGCTCTCAGCGCTGCGGAGAAGTATGTCCAGCAGGGCAAGCTTCAGAACGCCATCGCTGAGTACGAAAAAATCCTCAAGAACGACGCCAAAGAACTCACGGTCTATAACACCGTCGGCGATCTCTACGCCCGGCTGGGCGACGCCGACAAAGCGACCGACGCGTTTAAGGCGGTCGGCGATGCCTACGCGACCCAGGGCTTCACGGTCAAGGCCATCGCCATGTTCAAGAAGATCAGCAAGCTCAAGCCATCGCTGGAAAATGTGCTCAAGCTCGCTGAACTCTACACCCAGCAGGGTCTTTTCAACGACGCGCGCGCGCAATATCTACAGGTCGCGGAACAGTTCCTCAAAGCCAACGAATACGAGAATGCCGTCCGCATCTTCCAGAAAATTCTGGAAATGGACCCGGAAAACGTCTCCATGCGCGTGCGCCTGGCGGAAGTTTACGTCCGCATGGGCAAAAAGGATGAGGCGTGGCAGATTTTTTCCGCCGCAGCGGAAAGCATGCGCTCTCGCGGCTCGCTGAGCGGCGCCGAAGAAGTCTTGCAGCGCATGCTCACGCTTGATCCCACCAACAGTTATGCCCTGCTCATGCAGGCGAAAAATCTGATCGACAACGGCGACGGCGAGGCCGCGATCTCCTGTCTGCAGAAAATCGCCGACCTCGATTCCAATCCCGAAGCCCTGCGCGACATGCTCAAGGCATGCCTCCAGTTGGGAAGACTTTCCGAGGCTGGCACGCTCGCCAACAAGCTGTTGACCGTTCATAACGATCTGACTTCGATTTCCACCTTTGCCGACGCGCTCATGCAGGCGGGGCAATTCGGAAATGCGCTTCAGGTCTACGATCAGCACGCCGATCGTCTGCTGGCGGAAAATCCGGAAAAGATTCTCGAGCAACTGCACGCCATCATCGGGCACGTGCGCGACAATCCGGCTTCTCTGGAAAAACTTCTCGCCCTGTTCCAAAAAGCGGGCGAGACCACGCACATCACGGAAGTCATCGAATTGCTGGCCCACGCCAGCGTACAGTCTGGCGATCTGCCCCGCGCCCGCGATCTTTATCAGAAGCTGGCCACGCTTGAGCCGCAAAATCCGCTGCACATGAAGAGTTACCAGCAGATGGTCGCGCAGATGGGCGGCAGCGTCCCCAGTTCCAATCTCATCACCGCCGAAGAAGGCGCGGTCATCGTCGACGAACTCGAGGCCACTGCGCCGCCGGTTCACCAGCATTATCCCGACGAGATCGCCATCGCGGTTCGCTCTGCGCTCACCGACGCCGAGCTCTTCATCTCTTACAACATGCCGGCCAAGGCGTTCGAGCCTCTGGTCGCCGCCTGCGCGCAAGCGCCTCACGATCTCCGCCTGAACCAGCGCCTCGCCGCTCTGCACACTCGGGCATCGCGCTTCGCCGAAGCCTCCGTCTGTTGCCGTACGCTACAGAACGTTTATTCGGAGGCCGGATATCCGGAAGAGGCCACTCGCTACGGCGAACTCGCCGATCGCTACGAAGAGCGCGCTTCCGCGCCCCCGGTTAACGAAGAATCTCGCACAGCAAGTGACTTTGAATCAGACCAGGGGTCCGCACAGACTCTCGCAAAAGCGGCACATGCTTCAGCATCGAGCGCTCCCTGGCCGGCCATCCCCGCTGCGAAAGCATCCTCGGCAGAAGAAGTTGCTGAATTCAGTGTGGTCGACGAATCCGCGGCTTCCACCCAAGCGACTGCGGCAACCACAGACGAAATCGATCTCTCCGACTGGGAAGACTCCATCACGGTTGAAGGCAACGCGCCCGCGGAAGCGCCCGAACCTGACGTCGCCGATTCGGTCGGCGACCACGAACTGCCCGGCGCTGCCGCCCTCGAGTTCATCGATGAGATGCGCTTCTATCTTTCTCATGGCATGCCCGAACAGGCGCGCGCCGTGCTGCCCAAGCTGCAAGCTCTGACGCAGGACGAACGATTGATCGCGCAGCTTCGCCAGGAAATCGCGAGCGGCGACAAAGCTGCCAAGAGTAAAGAGGGCGCGGGCAAGGAAAAAGAGAAAGAAAAAGTAAGAGCAAAAGAAGCCGTCTCCAAGCCCGCAGCCGCCGAGCCAATTGCCGTCCCGGAATTCGCGGTCGAAGAAATTACAGTCGAGGACGCTACCTTCGAAGAGGTTTCGCCCACAGACATTCCAGCGGCGGAAATCGTCTCCGCCGCGCCTGAATCATCTCTCGTCGCCGAGTTGCCCGTCGTGGTCGAGCAATCCTGGCCCGCACTGGACCTTCACGAAACTTTGGCTGTCGAAGCGCCTTCTGTCGCGGAAGTGCAGATCGCAGAAGTACAGGCCGAGGAAGTACAGGCCGAAGCAGTTCCAGTTGCAGAAGTTCACATCGCAGACGTACAGCATGTAGACACGCTGGTCCCCGAGCCAGTCGCTGCTGCTCCCGCCCCGGTGGAAGCCGCAACGGAGCCTGCCCCGGAAGTCGCCGCCACAGAGCCCGAGCCCACCACTCCTCTGAAAGACCTTGTCGCCGATCTGGAATTTTCGCTGGGAGAAATCGCTCCGGCTGCAATCACCACCCCTGATCCAGTTTCGCCTGCACCTCCATTAACGATTCACGCTCCGATCGAAGTTCCGGTTGAAGCCGCAATCGCCGCCGCCCCGGCTCCTGCTGCGCAACCCGTAGCCCAACCCGTCGCTGAAGTAGCCCCGCCCGCTCCCGTACTCGGCGATTTCGTAGCCGATCTCGAAGCCTCGTTGGGCGAAGACTTTCTCAAGGCTGCGCCATTGCCGCCGGAAGCGCTTCCGCTTCCAGCCGCACCCGCAGCCCACGCGGCGCCCGCACCGCCAGCAACAACTGCACCACTGGCCGCCAGCGCCGCCGCTTCGGCGTCATCGGCTCCAAGCGCGCCAATGGCGCAAAGCACTCCCGCAGTTGTCGCCGCCGCCGCGTCTCACGTTCCTGTTTCCGCGCCGCCGCCAATCATCGCTGCCGCGCCCATCTCTGCGCCCGCGCCTAAACCGGCTTCTCCGTTCTCCGAGGAAACCGGCATCGACCTCAACGAAATGTTCGGCGAGCTCAAGCAGGATCTCGAATCCGGCATCGCCTCCGCCGACGAAGATCCTGAGACTCACTACAATCTCGGTGTCGCCTTCCGCGAAATGGGCCTGCTCGACGAAGCCATCGGCGAGTTGCAAAAGACCTGCCAGTCCATCGATCGCGGCCGTCCATTTTCTCAAACCATGCAGGCTTACACCTGGCTTGCCCAGTGTTTCCTCGATAAAGGAGTGCCCGAAGCCGCTGCCCGCTGGTATGACAAGGCTCTCGCCGTTCCCGGAATCGACGGCGAAACCCGCACGGCCCTGCACTATGAACTTGGTTCGGCCTTTGAAACCGCGGGCGACAAACCTTCCGCTCTTCAGCACTTTATGAACGTATACGGTAGCAACATCGATTACCGTGACGTTGCCGAGCGCATCAAGGCTCTGAAGTCGTAAAATATCCAGATGGGTCTAATCCCTGGTGCCGCGCTTGGGGCTGCTGGCATTTACGCAAATCATTGCCCCGCTGATTTTCGCCGGAGCCGCGCATGACGCCCGGCGTAAACCCCGTTTCCGAAAGTCCGGCCAAGCCCGCGCCCAGTGCCGCATCTTCGGAGGCCGTTCAGTCTTTGCTCAATCCCGGTCAGCAGGCTCTTCCTCCTCACAGCCCCTTGCAGCTCTGGCTGCATCGCATTTCTGTTTTTCTCTTCGTCTTGATCTCCGCCGTCGCTGGCGTGCTGCTCATCATCCTTCCCTGGACGCCAGGCTGGACCGACAACTACCTGCTGCTCTCTTATCCCTCGCTGCGCACGCTGGTCTCCAGCGGCTTTTTCCGCGGCATCTGTAGCGGCCTCGGACTGCTCGACATCTGGATCGGTTTCTGGGAAGCCCTCCACTATCACGAACAAAGTTGAAACTGTGAACCTCTGTGTCCCCTGTGTTTAAGGTTTCGATCTGTATAACCAGGCCTAACTCCGATACCCGCCAAAGCCCCCGCTCCTGTATTCTGAAACTCCCGAGTTCCCCCAATGACGGAAAAGATCGACCATCCCGACAAGCTCAAATCCGCGCCCCTCGCCTATCGTAACGAACCGTTCCTCAACAGCCCCGACGGAAGAATTCTTCGCATCCTCTCCGAATACCAGGAGCCGCTGGCCCGCTTCCGCCGCGAACAGATTCAGGACACCGTGGTCTTCTTCGGCTCGGCCCGTTTCAAAGGCAGCGACGCGGCGCAACAAAATCTCACCGCCATAGAAAAGACCGACGCAACCGCCGCGCCCCACCAGCAAGACGATCTTAAGCGCGCGCTCACCGGAATCGACATGGCCCGCTACTACGAGGACGCCCGCCGTCTCGCGTTTCTGCTCACCCAGTGGTCCATTCAGATTCCCGCGCGCCGCCGCCGCTTCGTCGTCACCACCGGGGGTGGTCCCGGCATCATGGAAGCCGCCAACCTCGGCGCCTACGAAGCCGGGGGCAAAACCATCGGCCTCAACATTCACTTGCCTTTCGAACAGAATCCAAATACCTACATCACGCCGTCGTTAAATTTCGAGTTTCATTATTTCTTCATGCGCAAATTCTGGTTCGCCTATCTCGCCAAGGCTCTGGTGATTTTTCCCGGCGGCTTCGGCACCATGGACGAATTTTTTGAAATCCTCACCCTCGCGCAAACCGACAAGCTGGCCAAGAAAATTCTCGTGCTGATCTATGGCCGCGAATACTGGAACCGCATCATCAACTTCCAGGCCTTTGTCGACGCCGGCACCGTCTCCCCGCAGGACATGAACCTGTTCCACTTCGCCAATACTCCTGAGGAGGGTTTTGAATTCCTGCGCGACGGCCTGACAAAGTATCACCTGGGCGGCGAAACGAAAAAAGCGGAAGCCCGCGAAGTCGCCCCCGACATCGCCAAAACCCGCCCGTAGGGTAGTTGAGATTTTGTCGGGACAGCCGCCTTCGGCCGTCCAGCGAGCGAAGCGAGGCGCGCCGTTGAATTTGCTCCTCTACTACATCACCGACCGCAAAGCTCTGGCCGCAGACGAACCCAGCCGCCGCCATCGCCTCCTCGAAAAAATCGCCGAAGCCACCTCGGCCGGCATCGACTACATCCAGCTCCGCGAAAAAGATCTCAGCACGCGCGAACTGGAACGCTTAGCCAGTCAAGCGATCGAAGTAATAGCCGAGACGAAGAAACTGGCCACTAACCATTGCTCACTGAACACTGCCCTCCTAATCAACTCCCGCACAGACGTAGCGCTGGCGGTAGAAGCCGCAGGCGTTCACCTCCCCGCAAACGATATCTCTCCGGCAGAAATAAAATCGTGTGGCGCGGGCACTCATGCCCGCGAACTCTCACCACGAAGTCTGGTGATCTCCGTCTCCTGTCACTCCCCAGAAGAAGTAACTCAAGCCGAACAACAGGGCGCAGACCTCGCCCTCTTCGCCCCAGTATTCGAAAAAAAAGACACCCCCGGCACGAAAGCCACAGGCATCTCTCAACTCCGCGAAGTCTGCCGCTACAAAATCCCCGTGCTCGCTCTAGGCGGAATCACTCTGGAAAACGCCGCTTCCTGCCTCTACGCAGGCGCAGCCGGCATCGCCGCCATCCGTCTATTCCAGGAAAACAGCATCGCGGCCATAGCCAATAAATTGCGCCGTTAAGATGCTGAACTGAAAACGGCTCATGTGGGGACAGCCGCCCTCGGCTGTCCACCGGGCGCAGCCCGGCTGCTCTTCTCAGCCCGTCCACTTCTCCCCACTCTTCAAAATCCCCATCACCTTCGCCAGCCGCCGCATCCGCGTCTCTTCCTGCTTCGCCTCGCGAATGCAATTCGCCATTTCCTTCTTGTTCGTAAACGACATCTTCTCCCAATTCGCCTGCGCAGTCTTGCTCTTCGCCAATTCTCTCTTGAGCTCCGGCGGTGCTTCTACCGTCCGCTCTTCCAAGTCGCGCTCCATCACCACTTCCACAACATCGCCCGGCCCCGTGCCCGCCCCCGCGCACAGAGCCTTATTCACCGGCATCATGTGACAACTACCCATCGGCATCAACGACGAGCGAAATGGAAACCCGTTGATCGTCCCGCGCACCGGCACTCGCCCCCGCGTGCCAAACGTCTCCGCCACATCCACCGGCGGAGTAATCGCCGCCACCACCCCCGCCTCTTTTCCTTGAATCTTCGCTTTGAATCGCAGCTTTTTCTGTGCCATGCCTCGCTCTCCCGTTTGCTTACACTGCTAAACTTTACCTAGACAATAAATAGTCGGCAAGAATATGTCGGATTTGAAAACGCAGCCCGCGCAGCCCTTCGTTCCATCTGTCATGGAGCCGCGTCTCATCGCAATTCCCGAAGGCTCGTTCCTCATGGGCTCCGACTCCGGCCAGGACTGCGAACGCCCCGTCCACCGCGTTCGGATTAACGCCTTCGCCATCGCAACCACTCAAGTCACCAACGCGGAATATGAATATTTTCTGCGAGCACCCGGTGCCTCGGCACCGCCCAATTGGCAAAATCTAAATTTCAATGATCCGCAGCATCCGGTCGTCGCGGTTTCCTGGTTTCAAGCCGTTCAATATTGCGAGTGGCTCGCCACGCAAACCGGACGCCCCTACCGCCTGCCCACCGAATCCGAGTGGGAACGCGCCGCCCGCGGCGGCCTCGAACAAAAACAATTCCCCTGGGGCGACGATCCTCCACAATCGCTCCCCGACTATGCCACGCGCTGGCAATCCGGCCCCGAGCCCGTCGCCCGCTATGCCCCTAACGCATTCGGCCTCTACAACATCGGCGACAATGTCCACGAATGGTGCAGCGATTGGTACGATGCGAATTACTATGCCGCTTCTCCCGACCGCAATCCACGCGGCCCCGAACGAAGTCCGGGCGAGCCACAGCGCAAATCCTCCCGCGGAGGATCGTGGCGTCATCAAGTCAAAGTCGCCCGCTGCTCCGCCCGCTCCAGCATCCCCCCGGAATTCCAATACGCCGACTACGGCTTCCGCCTCGCCTGCGATCTTTAGATTTAGTACATTGAAAGATTGTGCGAGTGCGCGATTGAGCCATTTCGCGATTGATCCTCCTAACTTGCCTTGCTGTGTCTGCGATTTTCAATGGCCAGATCGCACTATCACCCAATGACCCAATCTCCTATGTTCTTCCCCGATCTCCTCGCCCACAAACGCATCCTGATCACCGGCGGCGGCACCGGCCTCGGCAAAGGCATGGCCGCGCGCTTCCTCGAACTCGGCGCAGAAGTCTACATCTGCGGCCGCCGCGAAGACGTTCTCAAAACCACGGCCGCCGAACTCGCCGCCAAAGGCCCAATCCACGCCATCCCCTGCGACGTCCGCAACCTCGAATCCGTCGAAGCTATGATCGACTCGATCTGGAAAGATGGCGCACTCGACATTCTCGTCAACAACGCCGCCGGCAACTTCATCGCCCGCACCGAAGAACTTTCTCCGCGCGCCTTCGACTCCGTCATCGGCATCGTGCTCATGGGCACGCTCCACTGCACCATGGCCTGCGGACGCCGCTGGCTCGCGCACAAACATCCCGGCACGATCCTCAGCATCTCCGCAACTTACGCCCCTGTCGGCTCGGCTTATGTCGTTCCCTCCGCCGTCTCCAAAGCCGGAGTCGATGCCCTCACCCGTAGCCTCGCCGTGGAGTGGGGCAATCGCAACATTCGCCTGAACGCCATCGCCCCCGGCCCCATCCCCACGCAAGGAGCATTCTCCCGCATCTTGCCCCGCCCCGAGATGGAAACGCTGGCCCTCGACCGCAATCCGCAACATCGCTTCGGCACAGTGGAAGAATTGGCCAACCTGGCGGCGTTCCTGGTCAGCGACGGCAGCGGCTACATCAACGGCGAAGTCATCCGCATGGACGGCGGAGAATTCCTGCAAGGCGCAGGAGAGTTCAGCAACCTGGGAAGGCTGCTTACAGACAAAGACTGGGAATCGCTGAAACCGCGCAAGAAAAATTAAGCGATGGCAACAAAGCAAAGAAAAGAATAAGAAAAGAACAGGATAAAGAATAAATGTCATTCCGACCGGAGTCGGACCCTGAGCGAAGTCGGAGGGGACGCGAAGTGGAGGAACCTGCCTGTTTGCCATCACAGGCCTCAAGCCGCCATTGCCGAAAGTCCTGCCGCCGACTATGATGGCTCGCCGTTTATCCACTCACTCAGGGAGATACTATGAAAACGAGTATCAAAAAAAGAATGATCGCTGTATCGCTGGCATTGTGTTTTGCCGGGGCGCTTTCAGGCCTTGCCCAGGCAGCCGATTTTTCCTCAGGTTCCTGGAAGCTGAATGAAGCCAAGTCGAAATTCAGTCCCGGCGCCCCGAAGAGCACCATGGTTGTTTATGAGCCTGCAGGAGACAGCGTAAAGGTCACCATCGACGGTACAAGCTTCGACGGTAAACCGTCCCACACCGAGTGGACCGGGAAGTTCGACGGAAAAGACTATCCCGTCACCGGCGATTCGCAGCAAAGCGCGCGCTCTTACACCAAGGTGGATGCCAACACCATGAAATTCAAAGTCAAGAGCGGCGACAAGGTTGTGCTGAGCGGAAGCATCGTGTTCTCGGCCGACGGCATGACCCGCACAGTCACCGCCGGCGGAATGAGCGCCGCCGGAAAGAAGTTCAACTATACGGCAGTCTACGACAAACAATAGCGGCCGCCTGCAAGCGTTACTAAACTGCCCTTTCGCCCGCTTAGCGGAAGGGCAGCTTTTTATTTAACTCTTACCGTCTCACCACCGCCGGCGCAATCTCCTCGACATCAATAATCTCCGTCGGATACTTCCCCGTATAACACGCCGTGCAGTAGCGCAATCCTTCGCCTTCGCCGCAAGCCTTCTTCAGCCCCTCCAACGAAAGATAAGCCAGCGAATCCGCGCCAATATATTCGCGAATCTCTTCCACCGATTTATTCGCCGCGATGAGTTGCTTCTTCGAAGGCGTGTCTACGCCATAAAAGCAAGGCGAAACCGTCGGCGGACACGAAATCCGCATGTGCACTTCCTTCGCCCCCGCATTGCGAATCATGCGCACAATCTTTCGGCTGGTCGTTCCGCGCACAATTGAATCGTCGATCAGCACCACGCGCTTGCCCTCGAGCAGCGAGCGAACAGGATTCAACTTCAGCTTCACGCCAAAATCGCGCACACTCTGCTGCGGCTCAATAAAAGTTCGCCCCACATAGTGATTGCGAATCAGCGCAAAGCGAAACGGAATGCCGCTCTCCGCCGCATAGCCCACCGCCGCAGTCACGCCCGAATCCGGCACAGGAACCACAAGATCGGCCTCGACTGCGGTCTCGCGCGCCAGTTGCCGTCCCAGATTCTCGCGGCTGGTCTGCACCGCGCGTCCAAACACCATGCTGTCCGGCCGCGAAAAATATACGTGCTCAAAAATGCAGCTCGATTGCGGCGCAGCCGGCGCATAGAACTGCGAAGTCACTCCCTCCGGCCCCACCACAACCAATTCGCCCGGCTTCACGTCGCGCTCGTACTCCGCGCCAATCAAATCAAACGCGCAAGTCTCGGAGGCAAAAACAATTGTGTCGCACTTCTGATTCTCCTTCGCCGGAATCCGCCCCATGGCCAGCGGACGGAATCCGCGTGGATCGCGCGCCGCAAAAATCCTGTCTGCGCTCATCATCACCAGCGAAAACGCGCCTTCCACCTGGCGCAACGCATCGACCATGGCCTCAGGCAAAGTATGTTCCTTTGACAAGGCGATCAGATGAACGATGACTTCCGTATCGCTGTTGGTCTGAAAAATCGATCCCTGACTCTCCAGCCTCGACCGCACCGACAGGGCGTTGGTCAGATTTCCGTTGTGCGCCAGCGCAATCGAGCCCTTATTCGACTGCACCAGAATCGGCTGCGCATTCAGCAGCGCCGAATCTCCCGCCGTCGAATATCGCGTGTGCCCAATGGCCAGTGTTCCGCGCATCTTGGCCAGCACATCTTCGGTAAAAATGTCAGCCACCGGCCCCATCGCCTTATGCGGACGCATGGAGATTCCATCGGAAGTCACAATCCCCGCCGACTCCTGCCCGCGATGCTGCAAAGCATGCAGTCCCAGGTAAGCCAGCTTCTCCGCCTCTGGATGAGCAAAGATGGCGACCACTCCGCACTCGTCGTGAAATTTGTCGGGTTTAGTCATCGCGCGAAATTGTTCCTCAGTGTTCCTCTGTGCTCTCTGTGTTTAAGCTTTTTGCGGTTCAGCCCGCAAGGCCGCTTCCAAAGCGCCCTCATACATCCCGCTTAACTCCGAAATCGCAGCGGATACAACGATCGTCCCGTCCAAAGAAATCTCTAATCGGTCGGCGACAGTCTCCCCGATCACATCGGCATCAACGCCAAAACTTTCCGCCAGTTCTTTGATTCGCGGCACGTTCCCCGCGTCGCATGAGATCAAAATCCGGCTCGCATCCTCGCCAAACAACACAAACTCCACTGGAAGCCCGCTCGATTGCACATTCACTCGCGCGCCAATGCCCGTGGCAAACGCCTTCTCCGCCACCGCGACTGCAATCCCGCCGTCCGAGCAATCATGCACCGACTCCACTAAGCCAAGCTGAATCAGATCGATGACCATCCTTTGCAGCGAAGCTTCTTTCTCCAAATCCAGTTCCGGAGGATATCCCCACAGCGAGCCCAAAATTTCTTTCGCGTATTCGGAGGATCCAAACTCGGTCTCCGCATCCACGAGATCGCCGGCTTCACCCCCACGCAACAGCACAATCGTCCGTCCCGGCGCGGCGAAATGCATCTTCGCAGCTTTGTGTACGTCCTCCAGAATTCCTACAACTCCCAGCACCGGCGTGGGATAAATTCCCTCGCCCAGAGTCTCGTTGTAAAAACTCACGTTGCCGCCGGTGATAGGAATTTCCAATTCCTCGCACGCCTTCGTGATGCCGTCGATGGTCTGCGAAAACTGCCACATGATGTGCGGTTTCTCCGGATTGCCGAAGTTCAGGCAATTGGTTGCGCCCACGGGAGTCGCGCCCGAGCACGCCACCTTGCGTGCCGCTTCCGCCACGGCGTGCATCGCGCCCAGTCGCGGATCGAGATAACACCAGCGCCCGTTGCCGTCCAGCGCCATCGACAGTCCGCGCGGCGAGCCTGTTCGGTTCGAATCCTTGATGCGAATCACGCCCGCATCTCCCGCGCCCGGCGCTTCCACCGTGTTGGTCTGCACCATGTGATCGTACTGCTGCCACACCCAGCGCTTGCCGCAAATGTTGGGGCTGGCGAGAAGAGTTTTCAGATGTTGCGTGAAGTCTCCTGCCTGGCCCAGCTTGATAGATTCCGGCATCTCCCGTGCTACGGGCGGCTCCCACCTTGCCAGCGGACGCTTGTACACGGGCGCGTCGTCGGTCAGAGCCTGATTCGGAATCTCCGCCACAACTTTGCCGTGCTCCAGCACGCGCAACGTGTTCTCGCGAATGACCTTACCCACCTCGACGGCATCCAATCCCCACTTCTCAAACACGCGATAAACTTCTTCCTCGCGTCCCTTCTGCGCCACCAGCAGCATGCGCTCCTGCGATTCGCTCAACATGATTTCGTAAGGAGTCATACCGGTTTCGCGTTGCGGCACGCGGTCCAGTTCAATTTCAATTCCCACGCCGCCGCGCCCGCCCATCTCGCAGGTCGAACACGTAAGCCCAGCCGCACCCATATCCTGAATACCGACAACCGCTCCCGTGCGCATGGCTTCGATGCACGCTTCAAGCAGCAACTTCTCCAAAAACGGATCCCCCATCTGCACATTCGGCCGCTTTGCTTCCGACCCTTCGCTAAACTCTTCGCTGGCCATGGTGGCGCCGTGAATGCCATCGCGCCCGGTCTTCGCGCCCACGTAAATCACCGGATTACCTTCGCCCGCCGCGCGCGCATAGAAAATTTCGTTCTTGCGTACCAGGCCAAGGGCAAATGCATTCACCAGCGGATTGCCCGAATAGCAAGGCTCGAACTTCGTTTCGCCACCTAGATTCGGAACGCCGAAGCAGTTGCCATACGAAGCAACTCCGCTGACCACGCCTTCGAGGATCGAATGATTCTTATGAAGCTCGGCCTGGCTCGGAGCAGGTTGTGCGGGAGCAGTCTGTGTGGAGCGGACACTCCTGCCCGCTGCTTCCGACTTGGTGATCGGTCCGAAGCGCAGCGAATCCATCACCGCCATCGGCCTTGCGCCCATGGTGAAAATATCGCGCAGAATGCCGCCAACGCCAGTCGTCGCTCCCTGAAACGGCTCGATGAAACTCGGATGATTATGCGATTCGATTTTGAAGGCGCACGCCCAGCCGTCGCCGATGTCGATGATGCCCGCGTTCTCGCCCGGCCCTTGCAGCACCAGCTTGCTGCGCGTGGGCAATCGCTTCAGGTGCACGCGCGACGATTTGTAGGAGCAGTGCTCGCTCCACATCACGCTGAAAATGCCGAGTTCGGTGAACGTTGGCTCGCGCCCGCCAAGAAGCTGTTTGATTTTTTCGTACTCGTCCTTGGTAAGGCCGTGCGACCGAAGAGTCTCCGGCGAGAAAGCTGTCGTCAGGGAGGTGGCCATGGGGAAACCCTATTGTCGCATTTCAGCGCGGGGCTGGGTAGAGAAACTCGGGGCGAATTAGAGATGCCCATCTTAGGGCGGAGCAGTGGCCAGTGGGCAGCGATCAGTGAACCTCCTCGGCTGAAATGGGGCGGGCGCAGAGTGAGCAGGTTTTCGCCGATCCCTGACCTCGCGGAGAGTGGTTTTCAATCACTTGCAGGTTTTATCAATAGCTTAGAGACATTTTCAATAACTTACGAGTTTTTTTCATTTGCAGGCGATTCTAGGAGCCTCTGGGATCGGATTGACCTCTGGACCTACCTGGGTCACTGAACGCTCGCGTAGCGGCCTTAAGTCGCTTCCAGCGGGCATTGTGGCGCCGAATCCGACCGCCTATTTGCCTCCCAAACCCCGAATCGGCCCCTGTATTATCAATAACTTAGAGATAACTTATTGAAAACAAATGGGCTGTCGTCTTTCCATATGCGCCCACAAATCGGTGCAAATATTGTCTATGTTTTCAGTCACTTGCAATCGTGCTGTTGAATCGAAAGAGCTTGCGCCTCGCTCGGTCAGGATCGAGGCTAACAGCCCACGGCTCACTGCTCGCTGCTACTATCAGCCAGATGAAATCGATCATCGTCGGTACGGCTGGACATATCGACCATGGCAAGACGGCGCTGGTTAAAGCGCTGACCGGCATCGATGCCGATCGTCTGGAAGAAGAGAAACGGCGCGGCATCACCATCGACTTGGGATTCGCTCACATGAACTTGCCCATGCCCGGCGGCGAGACGCTGCGCATCGGCTTCGTCGACGTTCCCGGTCACGAGCGCTTTGTGCGCAACATGCTGGCCGGAGTGGGCGGCATCGATCTGGTGCTGTTAGTGATTGCGGCGGATGAATCCATCAAGCCGCAGACCCGCGAGCACTTCGACATTCTGCAACTGCTTGGTGTGAATCGAGGCATAACCGTGCTTACCAAGTCCGATGCGGTGGACGCGGAGGCCCTCGAGGTGGCGCGGTTGGAAGTGGAAGATTTCCTGCGCGGAACATTCTTGCAGGCCCCGAAGTCGCCAATAGTCGCGGTAAGTTCCCTGACTGGCGCGGGGTTGGACAACTTGAAGCGTGCCGTGGTTGCCGCAGCGGCGCAGGTTGCCGCGCGCGATTCGCAAGCGCTGGCGCGATTGCCCATCGACCGCGTATTCACGATGAAGGGTTTCGGCACCGTGGTTACGGGCACGCTGGTGGCAGGAACGATTCGCCGCGAAGATGAGTTGGAAGTTTATCCCGATCGAAGACGCGTGCGCGTGCGCGGCGTACAGGTTCACGGCGAGCCCGCCGCCGCCGCGATTGCCGGACAGCGCACCGCATTGAATCTGGCGGGGGCGAGCACCGGCGATCTGGCGCGAGGCATGACTCTGGCTCCGCCAGAAACATTTGAGACGACGCGGCGTGCCGATGTGCTGTTGCGCTTGCTGCCATCCGCCCCGCGCGCCTTGAAAGACCGGGCACGCGTGCATTTTCATTCGTTCACCATGGAAACGGTGGTGGAGGTTGTGCTGCATGCAGAGAAAGTCAACTCCACATTGGCGAAGAATGCGGAAGAAATTCCGCCGGCAAAATATTTGCGAGGGCAGCTCGCGCCGGGTGAGGAAACGTTCGCGCGAATCAAGTTGCCGGAGTCCGC
>Ga0209010_1000257_pt1 | contig 18802 bp, 42 predicted proteins | sample BlaSpr_A8_OM1_O3_FD_187985 | JGI IMG/M metagenome (GOLD analysis project Ga0209010, IMG submission 187985) | Forest soil microbial communities from Thunder Bay, Ontario, Canada - Black Spruce, Ontario site 2_A8_OM1_O3 (SPAdes) (version 2) | ecosystem: Environmental > Terrestrial > Soil > Boreal...
GCTGAACGTCACACCACCAGCCATTGCAATCAACTGGAGCTTGCCTCCTGGACCGGCGCTAAGTGCCTACGCGGATTCAGAAATTACAGGGACGCTTCCACCAGGAGCAGAATATTTCAACACGACTGCGTTGCTGACGCGTGTCTGGAACGGGTCAGCGTGGGGCAATCAGGGCGCGGGTTCTGGTGGCTCTGCGGGCGGGGCCACCGGAGATATTCAGTTCAAGAGTAGTAGCGGAGGCTTTACCAACGCGGCGGGAATTTTGGCGGGTACCAGCGCATTTTTGCACCCCAACGGATCAATGGGGTTCACATCCACAAATTCGATTGTATTCAACGCTACAGCATCAACGTCCACGATGTCCTTTGCTGCGGGTACAGGTGGAGTGGCTCTAAGCACAACCGGGAACGTCGCCTTATCCGCCGGGGCGTCCGAGTCTAATACGCTAACGATTGGAGATTCGATTTTTCAGGTGGTAGAGGCAACCGGGAATATTTCGCTAAATGCCACTGCTGGGACCATTGGCCTCGTCGCCGGTTCGGGCTTCGCAGAGGCAGTAAACGGCGTCCTTGGATTCAGCGATTTAGGCACAGGAATCACTGTCGGAAGTCCGACAGGTGGACCAGAAGGCGCGGGCACACTCAACGCCACAGGACTATTTGTCAACGGTGTAGCGGTATCCACGACTGCAATTTCCGGCCTCACAACGAATTGCATAACGAAAGCAGCGAGCGCAACTTCGCTAGCCTGTTCACTCGCGACCGACAACGGCACAACGTTTACCTACACAGGGACAGGAGGAATTGCGTCAGCGCCAAGCGGGGGAGTGGCCGGGAAGCTGAGTCTCAACGGCTCAACGAGCGGGACTTACACACTCACCGCGCCAGCCATCGCAGGAACAGCCACAAACCCGGTGACATCCTCCAACGTACTCGCGCTACCGGCTGGTACAGCGGCTTCACCTGCGATTCAGTCGTCGGTCACGCAGGCAGGGTGGCGCTTCAATGGGAATGGGATCGTTTTCGATGCTTTTGCGGCAGACATTCTTTCCATCGACAACAACGTCACCGGAGAAATCAGCGTTGTCAGCACTGGCTTACTCGATTGGGCAAGTGGTTCAAATCCGCTAAGCGGTATTGATACGGGGTTGTGCCGTGCGAGTGCTGGTGTCGTTGAGGTAAGCAATGGTTCCACGTGTAACAATCTCGGCAGTCTCATCGTCAATAGCGAAGTTATCGGCTCGCCTACAGGCGGCAACGAAGGGGCAGGGACGCTGAACGCCACGGGACTGTTTGTGAATGGCGTAGCGGTGGGGACGGGTAGCGGGACTGTAACGAGTGCCTCTTTCACGGGCGGATTGATCTCCGTCGCTACGCCTACGACAACTCCAGCTTTCACCGTAGCAGGAACGAGCGGAGGTATTCCGTACTTCGCCAGCGCGAGCACGTGGGCGAGTTCAGCGGCACTTACGGCCAACGTTCTGGTAAAAGGTGGCGGAGCAGGCGCGGCACCTTCCAACTCCAGCGTGACGGACAATGGCACAACAGTCAGCACGACGGAGACGTATCTGTCGGCGGCGGGTACTGGGTCGGCACCCGCTTATTCGTTCAATACGCAAACCGGCAGCGGCATGTATCTTGTAACCGGGAATAGCGATATTCGCCTTGCTCGCCAAGGGGCTGACATCATTGCGATTTCTGCGAGTCCGGCAGGATTGCAAATAAACGGCAGCAATTCACTGGTGCTTTGCGCGGCGGGTTTTTCACCGTGCGATGCAAACTTTTCTCGCCTATCTGCTAGCGTAATAGGTGTCGGTACAGGCGCGGTCGGTAACGTTGGTGGCAGTCTTGAATCCGCGAAATATCTGACCGGCACGAATTGCTCCAGCTCTGCATCCCCTGCGGTCTGCGGTTCAGCGGCGGCAGGCAGCGCAGCACTTCCTACCAACGCCGTTTCCAGTTCGATTGTTGTGAACACGACCGCTGTCACTGCCAACAGCCAAATTTTTGTCCAGTCCGATGACACACTCAGCACAAAATTGGGTGTGACGTGCAATTCTACGGTCGCAACACTGGTCGGCGGTCTTACCATCTCAGCGCGCACCGCTGGGACATCTTTCACCATTGCAAATAACGTCGCGGTTGTGACGAACCCACTGTGCGTAAACTATTGGATTGTCAACTGAATGAAGAATCGTTTCTATTTCTCACTCTTATTCCTACTTGTGCTGGCTGGGAACCTTCACGCAACAAGCTATTTCATTGCTCCAGCGTCGGGAGGCGGGTCGGACTCAAACAACGGAACATCCCCCGGCACCCCGTGGCTCACGCCGAACCACGCCGTTAACTGCGGCGATCTTCTCACAGCGGCTGCGGGTACGTATGCCGAAGCCAACTTTCGACTGGGGAATTGGGGAGTCGTTACGTGCCCTTTGGCGAACAATGTCGCATGGCTCAAGTGCGCTACCTTCGATGCCTGCAAAATAGTGGTCACGACGGCGGGACACGATGCGCTGGGCATCTCGCAAAGTTTCTGGGGCGTGCAGGGGTTTGAAGTTCAGGTCACGACATTTTCAACAAATCAGTGCTTCCAGACATTCCCGCCAAACAACACGACTCAGATTCACCACATTATTTTCGCGAACAACGTGGCAAATGGTTGCGGAGACGGAGCGTTCACTGTAGGCGCGGCAACAACCACAGTCGGCGTCGATTACGTGGTCATCGTCGGAAACATCGCCTACAACGGCGCACAAGACAACACCAACTGCTACAGCGGCATCGACATGGTTTTCCCTGTGAACTCCGATACGGTCGCGGGCACGCATATCTACATCGCGGGGAATTATGCGTGGGGCAACGTTGACCCGAACCCGTGCGGAGGAATCACTCCGACTGATGGACATGGCATTTCGCTCGACAGCCTGAGCCAATCCAGCTACTCCGGCCAAATCGTAGCCGAGAACAACATTTCTGTCTTCAACGGAGCATCGGGATTCCAGAATTTCTCGAACAATGCGGGCCTCGCCTTCGTTCGCCAGAATACGATTGCCGGAAACCAGACCGGAACAATCAACGCGAACCCTTGCGCAGAACTGACGATCAACACCGCCGTAAATACGAACGTCTCGCGGAACCTCGTCGCGACAAACGGCCCGACAGCCTGCGTTGGTGCGGTAACTTTGTGGGCGTTCGGTGCTTCTTTTGACGCCACGTCGGATACGCTGACCGACAATTTTCTCTACAGTGCGGCGGGGAACAATTTCACCACCAGCAACACCGTCGTCTCCGGTAACAAGATGGGCACGAACCCCAACTTCGTAAATCCAGTCCAACCCGGAGCACCAAGTTGCGGGAGTTCTTCGAGCGTACCGAACTGCGTTGCGACCATCGTGTCAAACTTCGCTCCGCAATCCGGGGCAGCACTGAGCTATGGCTATCAAACGCCATCGACAACGGCAAACGTAAATCCATTTTATCCCGCGTGGCTTTGCACTGTGACGAATCTCCCGACTGGACTTGTCACACCAGGATGCGCGATATCGAGCGGCTTGACCAACGGGAGTATCCTCAACGGGTCCATCGTCAACTAGGAGCAGAAATGAAAAAACTGTTCTTCTTGCTGTTATTCGCGACTGGCCTCCACGCTCAGTCCGTCCAAATCCCCTACGCAGGCTCCGCCCCCTACAACGGGAATATGGCAGTACAGGTGAACGTGACTGGGTTACCGTCCGGCTGCACGGCAGGCACACCGACCTACGCAAACGCGACAATCACGGTGCCGGTGACTTGCGGGGTCGTTCCACCTCCCGTTGGAACGAGTTGCGCAAGCGCGAGTGTGCCGGCGAGTGGGTGTGGAATCGGTTCGACTGTCGCAGTGGTGAACAATCCCGGCAACGTACGCGGAACTCCCACGGCGGGCGGAGGCAACGGGCCTTTGATGGGAACTCAGCCGGGCGGCGCAAAGGGCGTCATCGTCAGCAATCCGGTCCCTCAGTCAACGGCGGGGAAGGGTTGGCAGGTAGTGAACTTCGGCGCACCGAATTCGTGCAACGCGGCGGGACCTTACTCGCAAGGCTGCGGCTATCTCGGAAACGACAACCTCGCGCCGTCAACAACTCCACCGCCAACTGCCCCAACCGTGAGTTGCGCGCCGTCCTCGGTTCAAACAGGCGGCATATCAAATTGCTCTGGCAATCAGGCAATCACAAGTTGGAAAGCATCGGCGGGAACGATCACTTCGGCGGGAGTCTTTACGGCTCCGGCGACTGCGCAGACTGTTACGGCTACGGGGACGAATACGAACGGCTCGGGCACGACACCGATTAGCGTCTCGTCCACGGTCAGCAAGTGCTCCACGACCATCACTCCTTCTGGTGGACAGGACAACGCACAACTGCTCGCTGCGATTGCGAAGGCAGGCGGCGGCTGCGTCGAGTTCAAGCCGGGGATTTATTTTCTCTCGGCTTTCCAGCCGCCTTCGGGAACTCAACTTGTCGCTGACGATGCGGTAACAATCAATGACTTCGGAATCTTTGGCCGGACGACTTACTTCTTCACAATCGCGAGCAAGTTCTCTTTCGTTGGCGCGGGGCCGCTATATTCGGCGGTCATTACCATGCCGACAAACTACGCGAATGCGAAGAAGCAAGTCGCCAACGGTCAGGACTACGAATACCAACACTGCTTTGCGCTGATTAACGGCGTCTCCGGCGTCGTGCTCTCGAACCTGAGCCTGCTCAATTGCGCTGGCGACGGCATCAACCTCCAGAACACATCGGGCGCGACGATCACGAACGTAAACTCCGCGACGAATATCCGGCAGGGTTACTCCATCACCGGACCAGCGACGAACTGGACGATTACTGGCGGGAATCTTCACGATGGACCGCTGAGCGGGTTTGACATCGAGCCAGACTCCGGCATTACGGGGAACATTCAGGGCACAATCACAAATCTCCAGACGAATAACAACGTGGGCGGCGGCACGTCGTTTGGGTTGATGAACCTGAACTCGACCAACAACATCGCTATCGTCGCGAACAACCTGACATCCACGGGTGACGGCGGAACGGGAATCGCCTACTGGAATGGAAGCAACGGTGTCGCTGCAACTGGAAGCGTCACCTGCAACAACTGCGTGGCGAAAAACAGTGGAGCGGATGCTTTCTACGGACAGCGAAGCTCTGTCGGCTGGCAAATGATTTTCAACAATCCCGTCGCCATCAACTCAAACCAAAAACAGTCGAGCGGCTCGAATCAGACGAACACCGCAATAGGATTGCAGTGCAACAGTTGCACCGGAGCGCAACCGGGCGGGGTGCAATTCAACAATGCGACGATCACAGGAGGCAATGGTTCGTTTTCGTTTCCGTCGAATTCGGTTGGCGTGACGCTGAGCGGAACTTACAATGGAGCGAAAGTTTCGTATCCATGAGGCATCTCTTTGAATTCGTCGGCGTGGCGCTACTGCTCATCGTGGCGATTCCACTCCTGCTCTGTGCTTGGATGGGGTATAAGGAGAAACCGTGAGCTTTTTTCAGGCAATCCACGATTGGGCCGCGCAGTACCCGGTCCTGTTCGCGTCACTTTGCTCTGGCGCTACTCTCACCGCAGGAGCGGTTTGGAGCGCATTCGTTAGCTCCCTGCCCGCACCAACAATTCACTCGACACCAAAGTATCAGTTCTGGTTTAAATTCTTCAACACGGTCGCGGCCAATTTCGCACGTGCCAAAAGCACAGCGGTCGAGAACTCCCCGAACTTCGCGGCGGCGGTGAACGCGCAAAACGCTAAGATGGGTACCGACAAGGTTGTCGTGGATTTGAACTCTGAACCTAACCCATGAACGAGGAAATCGCCGCTCTCCAAAAAATCATGGACGAGCGCGACCGTCGCTACGAGGACCGATTCAAGGCTATGGATGAGAAGACAAGCCTTGCGCTCACAGCAAGCGAGAAAGCGGTCACGAAGGCTGAACTGGCGACGGAAAAACGGTTCGATTCGGTGAACGAGTTCAGGGACACACTGCGTGACCAAGCGGCAACGTTGATGCCTCGCAACGAGTCCGAAGCTAAGTTTGCTGCAATCAATGAGAAGTTCGAGGACATGAAGAAAGCGGGAACGACCCAACACAACTGGGGGATAAACACGGCTATATCTGTTTTGGCGTTGCTCATTGCCCTCGCGGCTCTGATGCTGAGAGGATTCGGGAAATAAGGGTTGACACGTGGTTTAGACTATTCGTCCCCGCTGAAAAAGGAATCACGTGAAACTGGGATTTGCGATCACATGTAAAGGGCGCGCGCAGCACATCAAGCAAACCCTCCCGCGAAACCTTGCCGACAATCCCCTCGCAAAATTCATCCTGCTCGACTACAACTCACCAGACGATCTACTCGACTACTTAAAGTCAGCGCACGCTCGCGAGATCGCGGACGGACGGCTGGTTGTCTACAGCACAAAAGAGCCGGGACCGTTCAGAATGGCTCACGCGAAAAACTTAGCTCATCGGCTGGCGATACGTGAAGGTCGCGACGTTCTGTGCAATCTCGATGCGGACAACTTTACTGGCGACGGTTTCGGGTTTTACTTGGAAGACATGTTCAGGCTCTCGCAGACCGACCGAGCAATGTTCGGGCATCCAGAGATGTTCCTGTGGGCGCGCATGGTTCAAGGTCAGATGAAGCGTGGAGTGAGCGGGCGAATCGCCATGACTGCTCGTGCATTTTTGCTCGCAGGCGGCTACGACGAAAAATACTGCGACTGGGGACCAGACGATAAAGACATGAACGTGCGGCTCGCGAGACTCGGATTCCTTCCCGTGGAAATTGAGGGCCAGTATCTCGACGCGATTCATCACAAAGACGGGCTGCGATTCAAAGAATATCCTCACGCGAAACCAGCAACCGGCGCGAGTCAAGAGCAGTTCTATCCGCCGCACGCTTGCACAGTCGCAAACTTCGGGCGGTTCGGGTGCGGAGTCGTCTACCGCAACTTCGACTTCTCCTGTCCCATCGAACTTGGCCCGTTGCCGACACGCATTTTCGGAATCGGGATGCAGAAAACAGCGACGACTTCGCTTGATGCAGCTCTAAATATTTTAGGATTCGACTCAGCGCATTGGCTGGATGGGAAGTGGGCGGTAGCGATCTTGCGAGAGATGCGCGAACGCGGACGCAGCGAAACGCTGGAGAGGTATTACGCGCTCTGCGATTTGCCGATAGCGATTCTGTTTCGTGAACTGGACCGTTCGTATCCTGGCAGCAAGTTCATTCTCACGGTGCGCGACGAAGTAGATTGGCTCGTCTCGACACGCGATCACTGGAGCTACGCACACAACACCTTCCGCAAAGATTGGGACAAGTGGCCCGCTGCAAATGTGATTCACCGCGCGACCTACGGTCAAACCCACTTCGATGCCGAGACAATGCTCTCCCGCTACAGACGACACAACGCAGAAGTGAGAGAGTATTTCAGGAACAGACCGAACGATCTGCTCATCATGGACATGACGCGCGGCGCGGGCTGGAAAGAGTTATGCCCGTTTGTCGAGAGAGAAATCCCGAAAGGAGACTATCCACGTGCATACAGTGCGTATTAGACGGAGACGGCGGAGGCTGAGAAACGATTTGCTTTTGTTGCTGAAACTCTTCCGCACCGAACTCGAACCGTGGTTGCGTGATTTGGAGAAGCGGCACAAGCATGGCGAGAAAGAAAATAATTAAAGCGACGCGCTCAAAAGGCAACCGCCACGAGTGGGTACTCGAACTCGCGTGTGGTCACACAGTCACGCAGCGGACAAACCGCTGGCAGAGCATGGCGCGTGGAGTTCCTTGTCCCCGTTGCCAGAGCAACGTAAAGTGAGATAGACTCGCTCGCGAACTCACCCTCAGCGCAGCACGGGACGCGCTCGCACCCTTTATGTTCGCGGTGTCATCTAAGCGTCAGAGGAGAAATCCAACATGCACGATTCAAGTTTCGTTTGTCTCGTAATCGCGCTCGTTCTCGCGGCGCTCGCGTCGTTCGGAGGGTATTGGGCGGGTCCTGCGGGACAACCAAATGCGTACTATTGGCGTGGCGGGTTGTTTCCCACTTCGTTTTTCTTTTTCCTGCTAAGCGTGTTTCTCGCGCACCACTAGGCGGTTGTTAATCCCGATTCGTTGAAGGCGGCTTCCCAGACGGCGTTGACTCCTCCGGTTGCGAGGATAGTACGCGCTTCGTCATTCGGAGTCGTAGGAAAGCGCCCTGTGAATTGGAAGTGGGGCCAGTCGGGGAAGGTGCGCCATTGTGCGCCAGCAACCATCCCGAGAGCAGTCCCGACAGCCACAATGCGAGTCCAAACAGGATGGCCGATGTCCCAATCAGGACCTTGGGGTGTGAGAGGTACCACATCGACAGCAAGACCGAAGTTATGCCAGCTAGTACCCGCAGCGGCGTTAGTGACGACAGCGCCCACCGTTGTACGTCCCTGAGCATACAGCGCCTCCTGTTCGGCCATCGTCCGCAACCCTTGCGTGACGCGGATGTCTATCGCTTCCGCTTCGAGCGTCGCGGCCATCGACCGAATCTTGTCCGCTAAGCCGGGGTAGACCTGAGCGAGTCGGAGTTCGGAGACGGTATCCATAGCCTAAAACGCAATACGGGGCGATTTGCGAGAAACTAGGTCTTGGGAGTCGAGGCCGGGGCCGATGTCGCTGCTGGGGCGGCGGGCGTCGCGGGAACTGGCAGCTTATCGCCTCCCACGGGTTCCAGCAGGTTCAGGAAGTCAGCTCCGAAGCTCGCGATGCCGGAAGCGATGGTTTGCAACTGCGCGGCCTTCTCCGGTGGAACCTTCATCCCGATAGCCGAAGCGTATTGACTGAGAGCGGAGAGCGCGTTCGGAGTCGCCATCGCGAGTTTCTGTGCGTTGGTCAGGTTCGCCTCTTGGACAGTGTTCGCGATGATCTGAACGCTCGTATTTCCCGCGATAATCTTCTCGAAGACACCGATGCCAGTGTTGATCGCAGTACCGATAGGACCAAGAAGTGTGAGGACCTGACTCTGCTGCGTCGCTTCGATAAATTTATTGATGTCCTGCTCACCAACCGCGATGTAGTGCCCTACTTTTTTGAACCACGTCCAAACGCTATTTGCCATCGCTCACCTCGTGCGCGGTACTCTATCACAGGCTCGGCTTCGCGCGCTTCATTCGCCGTTTGCCTTGGCCGCGCGCCGCGCCATCAACTCTTGCCTGTGGAATATAAACTTCTCGCCCGTCGTGGTCTGATGCTCTCCTTCGTGGCCTAATCGCAGCACGCAGTAAAATTTTCGCCCTTCGATCTTGCAGGTATCTTTGCATTGCTTGGGCAGATCACTTAATCGTCCGCTCACTTCTCCCCCTCCCGCCCAAACGCCGCCTCGCTATCCTGCGCCCCGTCCGGCGCTGTGCTCGTCTGCCCTAGCGCGGCCCGCAACTCGTTGTTCAAAAGTTCGCAGACGGTTTCGATTGCCACCTTGTCCGCGCACGAATATGTTGTCGGTCTATCGCCGCAGAAAATCTCCCAATTACCCAGCGTTTCGCAGCAACTACAAGATCGAACCGTGTAGGAGCGCAACCTCGCATCCACAGGTGGCACGTCACCGGATGTCTGTCCCGCCGCCCGCACCAATTCTGAAAGTTTGGCGAGAACTACGTCGAATACCGCCTCGCTGCCACCACAAAATTCGTCGGTAATCTCCACCGCTGCTTTGCTGATTAACTCCAATTTGTTCATGTCAGGCCCCTCCCGTGGCGTTGGCGGAGTATCGGGCTGGCTGGCGAGCGACGAGAGCGCTAAGTGTGCCTCTTCCAGCAAATCTTCCTGTGCCTGAATCAACCCACCCATGCGCTCCAATCGCTCTAACGGAATGCGGACTCGTGTTACATCAAGGCCCAGTGTTTGCTGGCGCAGGGCTGCCTCCAACAGCTTCGTAACGCGCTTTAGTTCGTTGTAGCGAATGCTTGGCGTTGAAAAGTTGTTCCCGACCAAAGCGCGATGGTTTCCCGTGTGAGACAAGAAGTGATGCGCAGCCTCTAACGCCTCCCGCAGCTTATCCATTGGTTCGGTCCCCTCTCACCAACTATTTGGGTCCTCTTTGTAATTCAGCACCAACTCACGATTCACGGATGTATATGTGTTTGAAAACTCAGGTGCTCTAACTTGCTCCCGCACCTTGACGGTACGCTTCTTTCGTTTCCGCTTCCCCCGCCCTTCGCTCCGCTTTTCGGTCATCGCGCCCGCTCCTCAATCGTAATGGTTACATGCGCTGTCTTGCCGATAAGCCCCTTGGTGCCGTTGCCAAGAAATCTCCTGCGCAATCTAGGCCGCCCCCTAATGAGCAAGATTTCTGTATCCCATTCATCGACAACTCTAAACTTTGGCTTTCGTCTTTCCCCCACACGCTCAGCGTTGTTCACTTGCCCACCCTCCACAATCCAAATAGGAACATGGCCACTCCCAGCAGTAGCAGCACGCCACTGTGCGCGATAACGAATAGTTCAGCGTTGCTCATTGACTCGCTCCCGGCGCGGCCTGCGCTCTCGAACCGTCACGACTAAGCCTGTCTTTTTGCTTAAGTGCTGCGGGATGCGAACCGTGATGCTGTCGCCACCGCCGTAGTTGATGCACGCCTGCGCGATCTCATCGTAGAGCTTCAAAAGCCCCGGCGACTTTCGCGTGCGCCCCGCCCGCTCCTCAGTTTTCACGGCTGGCCCCCGCGCTCGCGCTCGAATCGTTCTTTCGCCCATCCCTTTAGCGGAAATCTGTCGCTCAATTCCAAGGATTCCAGAGGCTGAGAAAAACGCCACTCTGCGCCTCTCGATTCGGGCCAATCTATCGCAACGTTTCGCTTCGCATCCCTCTCTGTTTTCGCTAAGACAGCGGCGCACAGAATTGCTCGCTCCTCGGCGTCGAATCCGGTACACCACCAGCCCAGAATCGTCGCATTCGGAGGGTCGGTCATTGGTCGAAAGTCTTTCGTTGACTGGACCCATGACACCCACCACCACCCGCGCCTCGCGTCAGTTTTCACGGCTGCTCCTTCGCTCATTGAACCTCCAAAACGTCGTAGCCGAATGCATCCAAAATTTCGCGCATCGCTTTGCCGACATGATCGAGGCTCAACTTCGTGCCATCTTTGCTAGCGGTTGCCACGCAACCCTCGTCAGGACGCTTCTGGATGTCTCGCGCGAACTCCCATAGTGCAGACACCACGCGCTCCTGCTTGTCGATGTTCGTGCGTCGCCTAGTTTTCACGGCTGCTGTTCACCTTTCCTGCGCGGCGACCGTCTCGTTGTTATCACCCCTCGTTCGCATGGCCGAAGCTCTTCGATCCGCTCATACACCGAAACCCGATATATCCCACCACTGTCAGTTTGGAGCGCTCTCGCCGTCCACACCGCAAGTTCTTTGTTGGGGTATGCACCGGGACACTCCTTTGAAGGACGCCAATGCTTGCTCGCAATGCTCAGATACTCTATGAGGTAGATTCTCGTTTTCATTCGATGCCTTTTATACAATTTTGGCGCGATTTATCACCTTCAACACTTCGGCCAGTTGTTTCTCTAGTGCGAAAATTCGTTCGCGTGACGCGATGTATCTTTCGTGCCAATGTTTAACCGTCGCCTCCAACTGCTCGACTTCGGCTCGATGATGTGCGAGCGCCAAAGTGCCAAATTCTTTTTGCGCCCAATCGATAAACATCGCATCGCCAGAAACTTCCAACTCACAACCATTTAATTTAACTTTAAGCATGTCGCTCATCGTCCCTCGCCTTGAGCCATTCCGCGCCGCTCAGCGCCCCCGCCCGGCCCCCACACTCACTCTTTGGGTCTGCGCTTACCGCGAATCGCATCTGCCGCTGCACCTTGAATGTTGTCGTAGGACATCTCCAGCGCCTCATGATAGGTGACGCCGTACTCCTTTTCAGCGCGACGCTCTAACTGCTCCGTCGTCATGTAGCCCTTAGCGATTCGCTTCAAGGTATCGAAGTACATCTGCTCATTGCTCATTTGCCCCTCCTCTCGCGCTGCGCGAACAAAGCCTCTCGCCTACCGATACCATGCTTCGCTGAATTTTACTTCTCGATTATGCTCGCGGAGCATATGGCAATCAGGGCATTTCGTTTTCAAGTTTTCCGCGCAGTCGCATCGGCTAATTTTTGTGTTTCCACTGTGAGCTAGATGTCCGCTATCCCATGTCACCAATTTTCCGCAATCTACGCAGCGGTAGCCGTCTCGTTCGAATACTTCGAGTCTCACTGCTTGAATGTCGTCCAGGCCTGCTAGGTATTGGCACTGACGAGGCGGGTCTGAGTTCGGATGAACCCGCTGTGAGATGTAGCTACAGCGACTCTCGAACTTCGCTGCTTTTGTTGCTGCTTTATCGGGCCGAAACTGTCTCTTATGCACTACGCCCTCAGCTTACTGACTGTGATTCCTTCGCTTTCCAGCTTCTCTTTCAGTAGTTCCCACTTGTCGAACGGCACGGCAAACTCACGGCCCACTTTGAATCGTTTTATCGCTGCGTGTTTCAGTAGTTCTTTGTCGCCAGTCAGTCCAACATTCCCTGACTGCTCGTGCCGTTCGTAGAAGATTTGAGGGACGCTCGCGTTTAGGCCGCGCCCCTCTTTCGCGTCAGTTAGTTTGGTTTCTACGACTTCTTCTTGTTTGTTTTTCGCTTCCGTTCGCGTCATTGGAGCACGCTCAGGATCGTCACCACCTTTCAGGTTGAACAAAAGTATCATCGCGTTCTTGCGCGAGTCGGTGAGTGCTTTGGCTGTCCCTTTGGAGTCGTAGTCGAAGCCAGAGCCGGGGATGTCGAAAATGAATTGCTCTGGAGTGGGATTGTAGTTGTCGGGTTCAAATGAAGCGACAGTCCACTCGACCATCAAATCTACGACGGACCCTCCGCCGCGTTCAGTGCGCGTCAGGCTCTTAACCGTTGGAATCATTGAGATGCGATACTCGGCCATGAATCGCTTCGCAACGTCCACCACATCTTCAATACGTACGTAGCTCCAGCCTCTCTCGTGGTGGCCTCGTTTGGGGACTTTGCGAGCGAGCTTCTGGATTGCGTGTAGTTTCTCAGCGAGAGTCATGCTTTCCCTCTCCACCACCACAAATCTCCGAACGCCGAACTATGAAAGCACTCCGCTTTGTGTCCTCGTTCTAGCTGGCACGCAATCACTCTTGTATATTCCCAATCGTCTTTGCGAACCGTTTGGATGACTCCACCTATCCAGAGTTTCCAGCAACGCGCTACTTGTCCGGCAGCAATCGCAGGAGTTGCTTCACAATGTCCCGATAATTCTCCCGCCCTATCCTGCGAATCGTCCGCCTCGGACTCCCGTCGAGAGTTGTGAACTGTTTTCGGCAGTACAGCACAGTTGCTTTCACTTGAGCTAGGCTGTGACGTTTTGGCATTGCGTCTCACTTATCCCCGTTGAAACGATGTGCCACGTGGTTCAACATCAGCAGCAGCGTCGTAGCGATTAGCCAGATAACGAACCACTTCATTTCGCCCCCACACCGAACGCATACCCAATACAAAACGCAATCACCGCGAGCATCAACGCCCCAATCGTAAAATCCACCATCGCTCCGTAGCGTTCCCAGAAACGCTGTAGCTTCTCGTCAATCTCGCGGAGGTCAGACGGTGTTGGCATCAGGAATTTCTCGCGCGCAGAATCCACAGTAAGTCTTTCCCCTGCTCACCCATCGACCACCGTCGTGATCGCAGTGTGCTGTTTTTATTGCTTCGAGCATGATGTTCCCGAAGTCGTTCAGGAAGTCGCGCAACTGGCGTGCGGATAGCTCGCCTGTCTCACCCTGAGCGGCTAAAATTTGTCCCGTGCGCATCAAAATGTCGCCTGCGTTCACCGCTTCCTCCGCCGTTCATCCACACGTTTGTACCAGCTAACAATAAAAGTGAGAACGATGGCGGCGACAGCGAGTAGGGCGATGAGAGGGTCTGCGCTCACAGTTTCCTCGCAGCCATTCTGAACTTCTCGCGGTAGTAGGTGTCACGCAAGGCCAAGTGGAGGGCATCGCCGTCGCCCATGCGTTCGTGAATCTGGTTGACGAGGTTTGTGTGGTAGAACGTCGCTGCCGCGCTGCGCACGGTCTGTTCGATACGGGCGTCGGCCTCGGCTTCGTCCACCATCACGTTGGGATTCTCGTAGTCACCAGAGCAGCTAGAGCACATGGTTTGCCCTCTCATTTAGTCTCTTGATCATATCCATCAAGGCCTCATGTACCTGATGATTGGCCTTGAACGTGGCGATCACTTCATCGTTAAACTTCTGCTGAAAATGTACCAACACAAGATTAAATACAGCGAGCACGCATAAGCTGACGCTGAGAGCAAAAATCATGCCAGCCTCGCGTATTCCGGCAACCGAATAGGACTCACTCCAAAGCTGGATATTTCGTAAGCGAGTGAGTACTTTGGGTCGCCTGCTAGATCGAACACAACAACATCTCCGGCCACTAGTTCGTGCAAAGACCTGAGCTGTCGCACGATGGTCTGATTATGCTGGCCTTTATCCGGCAAAGTTGCTCCCGTCAGCGGGAGTGCGTTGCGGAAGATTCGGTACTTCAGGGGTGTGATGTCGCCAACCATGCACCGAGAATAACCCGCGCGTTAATACTTGTCAAGCGAAATAGATTAGGCTTGATTACGCATACGGCACATGGTAGCGTTTCGCTTATGGCAGGCAGACCTAAGAAGGAAAAAACAGCGATTCTGTACGCTAGAGTCCCCGAGAAACTAGGCAGGCGGCTTCGTGCGGATGCCAAGCGAGAGGGGCGAGAAGTGTCTGGAACCGTGAGAATCATCATCGAAAAATACTACGAGCAAGTGGACAGTGTGACGGCATGAAGTGGCCGTGGAGCAAATCGGCCCCCAATGTCGAAGTCGAATCGGCCCCAGGAATCGTCCCCGAAGTCGGACAGCGTTGGGTGTTGAAGGGTGAGTCATCGCCGTGGAGTCCGCCTCGTGTCTGCGTCGTCTATAAAATCGCGCCGGGATGGGTTCAATACGGATTCCACGGACCAGACGACAAAATGTGGGAAGTTGAGCTTGATTATTTTTTGCGCGCTTACCGCCCGGAATGGATTTGATGTTTCTGCGCCGACGCGGAGACCTAGACCTAGTTATGGCCCAACTGGGCGGCGAACTGTTCGCAGGAAGGGGCGACGTGGACAAATACTTTATCACCGAGGTTCATCCCGCAGTAGACAAACTGGGGCCTATCGTAAAGCTAGACAATGGGAAGCTTTTTCAAGTCTACCCAGAGATTGCTGAGCACATGCGCTTGGAGGTCGGTGAAGTATTCAACCCGCCTAACGAGTGGGGCCGTCCACGCAGCGATGAGACGACAGACGAGTGGTACAAGCGAGTGACGGAATCTGTGCCCATGTTGGAAGAGGAAAGGCAGATCATTGAGAAGCAACGAACCGCGGAGAAAGTAATGGATCAATTTCGTACTGCCAGTCTGGACAGAGTAAAGAATCGCATCCTGATTCACTTGAGATTCGCTCCCGAGCGCGAGGCAGCGGCGCTGCTGAAATGGGCGAGTGGGTATTGTGACGGATTGGACCGGGCACTGCGAATCGCAAGGAGAGAAGAGTGATGGAAGAGATTCAGGTTACGCACGGCAAGCTAGAATGGCCCGCTGGAACGCCGCGAACTCGCATCGACACGCGCGAAATCAATTCACAATGGAAGAAAAACGCGCGCGACTATGAGGCCGCACTGCTCAAAGAGTTCGACCGCATGGGTGTCGTGGCTGTGAAGGTCACCACGAACAACACAATGCAGGACCCTGGTGTAGCTGTGTGGGTGTCGCGCCAACCGCTCGCAGACTACTCGTGGCAGGACATTTTGGGAATCGACAATCCGTCACCGACGCGCGATGAGATCGGTGCGGCGTATCGCGAGAAAGCGAAGCCGTTCCACACCGACAAACCCGGCTCTGACCTCGAAACTTTCTTGCTCATCACCAAGGCCCGTGACCGCGCCTACGAGTGGATTGAGATGAGCGAAGGCCGGATGCACAACTACGCGATTGCCTGCGACCGTTTCAAAGAGGTCCGGTGGAATCTCTGCGCGATTCGCTTGACCATCGCCGCAGTGCGAACAATCGAACGGTGCGGAACGTCGGCTCTCATGGAGAAGGCATTTGAAGGATTCAAAGTTCTAACGGAGCATTCGAGTGTCAACACGACCGCTGCTTAACGGGCCAATCGACGCTGTACACGTCGATGAGAATGCATCGCTACGCGAAGAGTTGGATGATTTGCGCGAGGAGTTCGAAGCATTCCGTAGCGAAGTGCGAGAGGAACGTCGGCAACTAGCCGGGATACTCCAATCGGGCCGCGTCGTGTTTGGTGGCAATGGAGAAATGCCAGCATCTTCACCGTCGAGCACTGGGCCGCTGGACCCATCGCGCTATGCGCCGTGGAAAGAAAAGTTTCGTGGGCAAACCGCAGCGGCTATCGACATTCTCGTGAAATACGAAGCGGGATTGACGCGAAAGCAGTTGGCAAGTTTTCTTCGTGTCGAGCCGGGAAGCGGAACAATGTCGCAGATTATTTTCAAGCTGAACAAGGCAGAACTCGTCATCAAAGACGGCAACGTTTTGCGCTTAAAGCGTTTGTAAATCATGGCGAGGAAAGGGGATGGCTAACGCGGGGTTTCGCGAGGGGCAAAAGCACTTGATTCGAGATGTCGCGAGACTCCGCGCTAGTAACAATTGCGAAACGCAATCCTGTTTCTAATGGCTCTCGTAGTCTCAAATGTCGCGGTGTATCTTGTGTGGCACCTCCATATTAGCGACTGTCGAGGACAGGTCGGTATCTCTTTGGAACTACCTGCTCTTTAGTACAGTAGTAAGCAACGTGCGCTCTTGGTACATTGTGACTCGGAGGCAGCAAATGAAAATCACAATCACCAGCGCAGACATCGAGAAAATGAGCCGGATGAACGCAGAGGAGCGCGTCATCTACTTGGAAACAAAGATGGTCGAACTTAAGAACGAACAATTGTCGTGGATGGGCGCGGGCTTCAGTGCCGCATTTGGACTTGCGTGATGATCGAACTACTCAAAACAATCTTTCCACCGACGCACCGGCATCCCCAGCGGCTCCCGCACGAGTGGCGCACGAGCACCGAACTGGACCCGGTGCTGCGTCCGCTCGAAGCGCATGAGCATGGGATTGTGCGGCGAATCGACGCGCAGATGGTAAGCGCGAACGGACTGATTTTGGACTACGAGGGCGACGGGCCGATTAACGTGAGGGTAATGTGACACCCACTGAGCGATGGTTTCTAAGGCGAGTGATTCGGCTGTTCACGATTATGGTGAGCATGGCTGTGCTTGGCGGGCTGTTTGGCTATCTGATTGGCAAGCGCGCAGCCGACCGTTACTACGCGCAGCATGAAACGTTCATTTCCAATGGCAAGCCCGAACTCAGTTGCCCGGAAAATGCGATCTGGGTTGACTCGCTCACGGGTGAGGCGTGGCAGTGCTTGTCAAATCGCTGGTGGGGGACAAAACTGATTTCGCCTATCAAAGAAAAGGTTCCAGCTCCACAGGCTAAAATCGAAGAACCAAAGGAGAGCAAATGAAAGCATCGACAGATCGCATCATCGGCAGAATCACCGCACTGACTCTATTCACGCTGGCCTTTACGTTTGGATTGTCGCGCACCGGGACCAGCGTCACCACGACCGGGCCACGATCAGCAGTGGTCTGTGGCGTTGGGGGCTGCGAAGGCAACAACCCCAGCAATCAAGGAGTGAGAGGCGGCGGGCACGGTGGCGGCGGTGGCGGGATAATCAAAGTAGCTCCGTAGCATCTAATTTCAGAGCGCAGTGCGGGGCCATCGGAACTTGAGAGCCGGTGGCCCACGAGCTTTTTGAGCGAGGTGAAGTTGTGAGCACGGCTGGCGAAGTGACGCGCAGTGGATTGTCGATGGGCGCAGCCCTCGCAATGGTTATTTCGTGGGAGCACAATCACTCTGTATTCTGGGCGATTATCCACGGCATCTTAAGTTGGCTGTACGTGTTTTACTATCTGTTGGCGCACATGAAGGTGGGCGCGTGAGCAAGCGCGTTCAAATCTTACTGGTGATTCTCGTCTTGTGTTTCGTAGCAGCAGCGTGCTATTCGATAGCTACGTTTCCAATGACAGACGATCACATAGAGCACGAGCGGTAGGCGATGCGCATCTTTCCAAAGGGCAATGATCGTAGCTGGACGCGAGCGTTCTACTACGCTATCAACAGAGTGTTTCGTCGCGTCGAGTGGGAGCATCGAGCGGAATTGCAGGCGGCGACGAAGCGAATGTTCCAAGACGCATTCAGGACCGGCACAGGACATATGCGGATTGGGCCTTGGCGTTGAATATGAGAGGGTTTCAGGGGCATGGAACGACCGAACAGCCAAGCGAGTAAAGATAGACCGTCTGAGGGCATGTGACAGTCGCAGAGTTGATTGAGAAACTACAAAAGCTGCCGCTAGATGTCGATGTGACGATTTGGGGCTTTGAAGACATTGCAGAGGTAGAGTACGTCGAAGAGGACAAGCGAGTCGAGATTAGAGACTGAAGGCGCAAACATGGCTTCGACTAGTACTTTCAATTGCACGCATAGTATACTTTCATCATGTTTGTACGCATGAGTACACAGCACTACATAAATACCTATTGACAAGCATTGGGCCTGTGTGATAGTACTCTCTCCCTTCTAGCATAGTACTTTAGTCCTACTGAGATTCCCTCC
>Ga0209010_1000258_pt1 | contig 18801 bp, 11 predicted proteins | sample BlaSpr_A8_OM1_O3_FD_187985 | JGI IMG/M metagenome (GOLD analysis project Ga0209010, IMG submission 187985) | Forest soil microbial communities from Thunder Bay, Ontario, Canada - Black Spruce, Ontario site 2_A8_OM1_O3 (SPAdes) (version 2) | ecosystem: Environmental > Terrestrial > Soil > Boreal...
CCGGCGGGCCAATCAGTTGGCGTGGTATTTGAAGGGACTGGGAGTGGGGCCGGAAGTGAGGGTAGGGATCTGCGTGGAGCGGTCGCTGGAGATGATTGTGGGGCTGATGGGGATTCTGAAGGCGGGCGGAGCGTACGTGCCGCTGGACGGAAATAATCCGGGAGAACGGCTAGGTTTCATGTTGGCAGATGCGGAAGTGGCGGTGGTGCTGACGCAAGAAGCGTTGCGGCAAAAAGTGGAGCAGTGCTATTGCGGCCGGGTGCTCAGTTGGGAGCAAGAAGTGGCAGCGCTGGAGCGTGAAAGAGAAGAGAACCCGGAGATCCCGATGGAGGGGGAGAATCTGGCTTACCTGATCTACACCTCGGGATCGACGGGAAGGCCGAAGGGTGTAGGAGTTCCGCATAAGGGATTGCGGAACCTGGTGAATTGGCATATCGAACGCTATGGGCTGACGGCGGCGGATCGCATGACGCAGTGTGCCTCGCTGGGATTCGATGCTGCAGTATGGGAAATCTGGCCGGTATTGACGGTGGGTGCCAGTTTGCACATCGTGGATGACAAGATGCGGCTTGAGCCGTCGGAGCTTTGCCGGTGGCTGCACAAAAACAAGATCAGCCTCGCATTTCTGCCGACTCCGCTGGCGGAAACAGTATTGGAGGAGGGTTGGGCTGAGGAGAGCACATTGCGAATGCTCCTGACGGGTGGTGACCGGCTGCACGCGGTTACGCGGAAGCAATATCCTTTCGCACTGATCAATCACTACGGACCGACGGAGAACAGCGTTGTTTCTACCGTAGGGGAAGTAGCGTATGGGCGAGGTGAGGTACCTGCGATCGGCAAGCCAATCGCGAACACACAGGCGTACGTATTGGATGGAAGCTATGAGCCGCTACCGGTGGGAGGAAAGGGAGAACTGTTTCTTGGAGGAGAGGGTTTGGCGCGTGGCTATTTCAACCGGCCGGAGTTAACCGCGGAGAAGTTTGTGCCCAACCCGTTCGGTGAGCGAGCAGGAGAGAGGCTATACCGGACCGGCGACCTGGTGCGCTGGGATGCAAATGGCGACCTGCATTTCCTGGGGCGGGCAGATGATCAGGTGAAGCTACGGGGATACCGGATTGAGTTAGGCGAGATCGAGAATGTGCTGGGGAGCCATGAAACGGTGGAGCAGGCGGTAGTGATGGTGAGGGAAGATCAGCCGGGGATGAAGCGCCTGGCCGCCTATGTGGTGAAGAAAGCCGGGGTGGAGGTGCTGCGCCAGAACGAACTGCACAGTTATTTGAAAGAGCGGCTCCCGGAGCACATGGTGCCAAGCCAGTGGGTCGAGGTAGAAAGTTTCCCAGTGACCGCTAATGGCAAGATTGATCGCGAGAAGCTGGCCCAGCCCGATGCCCGGGATATTGCGGCAGGTCCTCGAGACCTTATCGAGTTGGAATTGGTAAGCATCTTTGAATCGATCCTTAAAACGGAATCTGTTGACATCAGTGACAGCTTTTTCGATCTAGGCGGGCATTCACTGCTGGCGGTTCAGTTGGCGTCGGTAATCAAACAGCGAATGAAGGTGCAATTGCCATTGGCGGTTTTTTTTCAGCATCGATCGGTAGAAGAACTGGCGATGATTCTTCGCGAATACTCGGCAGGTCCATCGGTTCTGGGTACGGGTGATTCCTTTGTTCCTGGATCGCCGATCGTGAGAGTGAAAGGACGAGGATCAAGGCCGCCGCTATTCCTTGTTCACGGTGCGGGCGGCAGCGCATTTGCATTCACCAGTCTGGCGCGTCATTTGCATCCGGAGCAGCCATTGCTGGTTTTTCAGGATCCCGGCGTGGATGCTGGCGCTGGCGGGGAGGAAAGCATCGAATTGATCGCCAAAGAATACGTGAATGCGATGAGGGCAGTGCAACTAGGCGGGCCTTACCTGCTGGGAGGCTGGTCGATGGGAGGTGTCGTGGCGTTTGAAATGGCGCGCCAACTAGAACAACAAAAACAGCGGATCGGACTTCTGGCTCTGGTTGATGCCTATCTGCCCGAGGACGCAAGAGACGCTGATGATGGTGAAGAAGGCGATCAGATTGTTTTCAAAGATTTTCTCCGAACTCTGGGATTCTCGGACAAGCACCTCGAAGCAATCGAGGGCGTTTACGATTCATCCGACCAATGTATGGCCATGATCCTGGAACTGGGAACAACCACTGGCCTTATCCCACGCGGGATCGATCCAGCAGCACCGCGGCGTCTATTTGATGTATATCGCAGACATGTGCGGGCATTTGAGAGGTTCAACCCAGGGCCAACGGACCTTGTCATTCATCTGTGGCATGCGGAGGAATCTATCAGCAACAGAAGCAATCACAAGCACCCCCGGAATGGTTCCTCTGGCAACTCCGTTTCGAGTGTGCCGGCTATCCACGCTTGGCAGAAATACGCTGCCAAACTCTCTGTCGGTCGCGTTCCGGGTGACCATCTTAGTCTGTTGCGCGAGCCAAACGTTCAAGTGCTGGCAGAGCAATTGAGTACCGCTTGCCTCGATGCTTTGCACGACGAATCCTATGCAATGTCACAACCCTAGAAGTGCGGTCCATGTGGTGAAGCCTCGCTTATCGGATGCGTGCTCTTTGGACTGAGACTGCGCTGATCTCAACAACCGGCGCACTCTCCGATCTTATTTCCGCCCTTTGCATGATTTGCAAATGCAACGACAACACATGTCCCCTAATCTTTGCTTCACGCCATTCCGCTCCGTACACATACGTGAAGTTTCTCATCGTATGCGTTAACGTATCTGGTTTTGTCACTTTCTGAACCGCAGGAGCACGAAGTTGCCTCCATTGGAAGCTGACGTTTCCGCATCCGACACTTACTCGCCTGACCACGAAGCGAAGTCAACGGGGCCTTTGCCTCGCCTTGCGGTTGGCACGGTGATCGCGCTCTGTACCATCAAGCTTCTACTACACCTATTCACTAGCGTTCGCCACTATGGCTATTTCCGCGACGAGCTTTATTACCTGGATATGGCCCGGCACCTTGACTGGGGCTACGTCGATGCCGCCCCGCTGATTGGCGTTTATGCGAAAGTCGCGATGTTGATGGGAGGATCGCTGGCGGCCCTGCGTATTCTTCCCGCGCTTGCGGGCAGCGGGTTGGTGGCTCTCTCCATCCTCATCGCACGTGAACTTGGTGGCGGACGGTATGCGCAGCTTCTAACGGGAGTCGTCATTCTGCTCTGCCCCGCCGTTCTGTGGGCGGGCAGCCTGATGACGATGAATGCCTTCGAACCGCTGTTCTGGATGGGCTGCATTTGGGTCGTCGCCCGTATCTTGCGCACCGGAGACTCACGGCTGTGGCTAGGGTTCGGCCTGCTGGCTGGGGTGGGGCTTGAAAATAAGCACTCCACGCTGTCTTTCGGATTCGCGGTTACAGTGGCCTTACTTCTGACGCACCATCGCCGCGAGTTTGCCCGGCGATGGATCTGGGTCGCCGGTGCCATTGCTGTTGCGCTGCTGCTGCCCAACATCATCTGGCAAATCCGCCATCACTTTCCGACGATCGAAGATCTCGCCAATGTTCGCCGCGAAGGCAAGAATGTTGTGCTCGGCCCGCTCGCGTTCATTAAAGACCAGATCTTCGACGTTGGCTGGATACTATTCCCGGTCTGGCTCTTGGGCCTGTTCTGGTTTCTCCGCGACCTCCGCTGGCGCGTGCTCGGCCTGACCTTTGCCGTCTTCTTCGTACTGATGGAAGTTGCGCACGCCAAGAACTACTACGTGTTCCCGATCTATCCGATGCTCTTGGCCGGCGGCGCCGTCGTGATCGATCGTGCCATCGATAGATGGCTGGCAAATCGCACCGCCGTGAAACGCGCGATGACACGCGTGGCCGTAGTCGCGATCATCGTGCTCGGAACGCTTCCCACTGTCCCGCTGGTGACTTGGTTTCTGCCGCCCGAGCGTCTCCTCACCTATCAAAACGCTATCGGCCTCAAGCCCTCCAACTCCGAGGTGCATCAACAGTCGCTGTGCCCCCCACCGATTGCCGACCAGTTCGGGTGGTCTGAGATGGCGAGTGAGGTCGCTGCCATCTATAACTCCTTGCGATCCGAGGACCGAACCCAGACCGGCATTTGGGCCGGCAACTACGGCGAAGCGGGCGCGATTAACGAGTTTGGCCCACAATATGGACTGCCACGCGCCTATTCCCGACACCAAAACTATTGGTACTGGGGTCCGCCTCCGCAGGTCTACAAGAATCTCATTGTCATTCAGTGGAGCCTCGATGACGTACGAGACAACTGCGCTTCGTTTCAGGCTTTCGAGCACTATCAGCGTTTTGGCATGGGCGAAGAAAACACGCCGATCTATCTCTGCCGCGGCGTCGCCTTCGACATCAAAAAACTCTGGTGGCATTCGCATTACTGGAATTAGGAAGTTCGAGTAATGATCGCCTGCTTCCGGAGAGGTTCGTCTTTCAGTCAAAGCCATCAGAGCTATTCACCGCGTTTCTGAACACTTAGTCGGTTTGCCTAAAATGGTAACTTGGTTGCCCTGCTGCAACTGAAGAGACATCACTCGGCTCGAATTCAACGTTTGGAAGCGCAGCCGCAACAATTTTATCGGAATTTCGGAACACTGGCAGTGAATCAATCTGAACAATTTGCCTGCTTTGGAACGTATTAGCTATGGACCCCCGCATTGGAATTGTATTGCGCCTGATAGACGAAAGCAGAGGCACACTTCAGATGAGTTCGGGGCAGATTGGCAACCTGCTGGGACTCGGAGAAGCCAGCGTCCTCCGATTGTTCAGCCGAGAGGTCGGAAAGCCGCTTCGGCGATACATGTTGGAGGTAAGGATGGCACGAGCCGCCGCGTTGCTGGCGAACACCGTTACGCCCATTAAGACGATCGCCTTTGATTGTCGCTACACTCAGGTCAGTAACTTCTATCGTGATTTCAAGCAGGTTCATGGCATTAGTCCGATGCAGATGCGAGTTACGCAGATGAAGGTCCGACTGCGCGGCAAGCAAACTCTGTTAAGAAAACTTACTAACTGTGACTCATCTGACAATATGGGCCGCGGTATAACCTACAGCGCCGCTAACTTTACTGCGAGCCGCTGATGGTTATAGTTCCCGTTCGTACTCCTGAATCCCTGATTGTTAGAATCCGCGCGACTTTTTCCACAGAACGTTCGGTTCTGATAATGAATGGCAGATTTTGATAATTGCGTTCCAGCCTGACCGGATGTAGTCATAAGATCAGAGGTAGCTCAAATACTCCTTGGGGATAACCACACTGCAACACTGCTGAATTATGCGGATGGCGAGAGTCGCCAGTTGTTTCAGCTTCACCACAGGCTCTTCATGCGCTGACACAAATATCTATTTTGATCTGAGGTGTGCCGCGTGGGTGTTGATGATACAGATATATCTGTTCCTCCTCATTGGTTTTTTGATCGAAATGCCATAGTCGGGAGAAATTACTTGCCCACCCGGGCCACAACGGGATCAGCACACGAGGCGGGTACCTATAGTAGCGTGCTGGAGATGATTGCCGCCTCCGCAAAGCAGTTAAAGGAAGCGCCGGCAGTGCTTTGTGGCGGACGGGTTTTAAGCTATGGCAAGTTGCTTTCGCTGGCCCAGAAGAATGCAGATCGACTTCTACGAGAAGGAGTAAAGAAGGGAGACTTTGTCCTGTGCGGCCTTGCCACGGGTGTTGACTTGCCGGTCGCATGGCTCGCGACGATGATGGCTGAGGCTGTCTTGGTTCCTATTGACCTACAGTGGCCGGTAACTCGCTTGAACTCGGTGCTGGAAACTACCAAGGCGCGTGTCGCAATTATTCCTCCAGGAACAAATTCATTGTCGGCTTTGAACCTAGGGAGACTCCTGCTTGTGGAAATCGAGTCCAAGGGTATAGAGGGAGACGTTGTTGTCTCCACGCCTGATCTTTCTGCTCACGATCTACTATACGGATTCTTCACCTCGGGTTCGACCGGCACGCCCAAGTGTGCATTGAATCATCATGCGGGATTGATGAATCGGTTTTCATATATGACCCGCCGCTTTGGCGAAGGCCACAGGGTATATCAGAATAGCGCTCCGCTGTTTGATTCCTCGATCTGGCAACTGCTCTGGCCACTTACGTCATCCGGTGTGTCCGTTCTTCCTGCGAACCGTGATCGCTGGAGCCTCGAGGCGGTTGTAGACGTTGTGGAGCACCAGAAGATAACCATGACCGACTTTGTTCCGACCCTGTTCAAGGCACTGGTTCGGAGCATGCAACACGGGTTCGTGCCCGCGGCGAAACTACAAAGTCTGAAATATGTGCTGATCGGCGGGGAGGCGATAGATCCGGTCTCCGTCCATGCGTTTCGGCGTTACTTGCCCGATGCCCGTATCATCAATACCTACGGCCATACTGAGGCGTCTATCGGAATGGTTTTTCACGAAGTGTGCGATGAAGATGGAGATGATATTCCATTGGGAGCCCCCATCGACAACACCTTTGTGCGCATCGTCGACGAAAAGTTGCGGGAACTGCCACATGGATCCCTCGGCGAAATAGTTGTCGCGGGGATTTGTGTCGGCGCGGGGTATCTCAATGCTCCACTTCTTACCCAGAAGGTTTTTGTTTCCAATCCGTTTGGCGACTTGCCTGGTGCGACGGTCTACCGTACCGGCGACTTCGGTAAGGTGCGAAGCGATGGACTGTTGGAGTTCGCCGGAAGAATAGACGATCAGGTCAAAGTGCGTGGCGTGCGCATCGAGCTGACAGAAGTCAGCATTGCAATGCGCGAGGTGTTTCCTTCCATCGAAGATGTCTGCCCCGTCGTGGTCACAGCCCCGCTTGGCGAACAGACCCTTGCTGTGGCTTACGCCGCGCGCGAGCCTCTGGCATCGTTGATATTACGGCAAAAGTTGTCCACCGTCTTGCCTACCAGCCACCTTCCGCAGTTTTTCCTGCATGTTTCCAAAATTCCCGTGAGCGTAAATGGCAAGACCGACCGCACGGAAGTAACTCGCCAAATCCTTCAAGCGCTCGAGCATTCGCCCAGCGACGGCGAAACATGCACGACACTGGAACTCATCTTGCAGTCATATCGAGACATTCTGGGCATCTCCGATGTCGACCAGTGGACTCACTTCTTCGACTACGGTGGGGATTCCCTGCGGGCAGTGCATTTGTCGTTTGCGCTTCAGAGCCGGCTCGGACACAACATTCCGGCAAGCATGATCTATCTCCACCCCACGCCTATACGTCTGCATGGTGCGCTGATGGGGGCGGCGACGACCGAAGTGCAGTCGCCTCGTCTGCCCGAGATCGGTTTCAACAATGCGGCTTCCCCTCGGCAGCATAGTCGCCATGTTCTGCTGACCGGTGCGACCGGATTTGTCGGGGTCCACATACTGGAGCGCTTGCTGAGCGATACCGATCTCGAGATCATTTTGCTCATTCGTGACAAGAAGGGCGTTGGGCCGCGTGAACGGCTCGAAGCATCGTTTCGAGCCGCATTTCCAGCGCAAGTATTGCCGGAAGAAAGAATCTCCGTTTTGAGCGGAGATTTGTCGAGGCCATCGCTGGCAGTTCCAGCGAGTGAGTGGTCTTGGCTCAGCCGTAACGTCGACGAAGTTATTCACTGCGGGGCTGAAGTCAACTTCCTCGCAGGGCCAGCCAGTCTGTTCGATGCAAATGTGGGCGGCACGGCCGAACTAATTCGCCTCTGCAATGAAGGACAAGCAAAGCGACTGCATCATATATCCTCGCTTGCCGTGGGTCGCGTGGAGAATGACGAGCAAGCTGGATCGAAGTCCTCGGGCCAGAACGTGGAAACTGCCTCCGGCTACGTATACACGAAATATCTGGCCGACCAGTTGGTACACCTCGCGCAACAGCAGGGACTAATGGCCAGAATCTATCGCCTTGACGACATCCTTCCTGCGCTTGGTTCGGGGTACCCGAACAAGCGCTCGCTTATTCATTTGTTTTTGAAGGCATGCTTGCGATACGAAATCGTGGTGAACCAAAGCGGGAGCGTGGGACTGCTGCCAGTCGACATGTTCGCTGGGTGGTTGTGCAACTTTGTTGGTGGAGCTGAGCGGTTTTCACGATTGCCAAACAGCGTGGATGTGATGGCCGTCCGGCATGTGGAGTTCGAGGAACTGGTCCGTTTCGTGGCGCGAGGCATCGGGCGCAGCTTGGACACGGTGGGCTACTCGTCTTTTTTGGCGCGCTTGACTGTGGATCATGACGACGAGGGAGCGCTGCTGCGAGGTATGTTGCCGGGGCCGGGGGACAGCCATGTCGTCTTCAGGGAAACACCGCCCCGCTCGACGGCCCGCTCCGCGCTGGCCTTGTTCCCTTGGGGAACCAACCTCTCCGTCGCCTTAGCCGATTTCACACCTTTCGTCCAGCACGTAGGGCGATCGATGAATATTTCATCTGGGGTGATCTCATGAAGGATATGAAGAAGGTGGTGGATGGAATCCTGCATCAAGGTTATGCGGTCTTTCCCATGCCGGAGAAGCTGAGGGTTTCATTTGAAGGCATTCCCGTTGCGCTCGCCGAGATATCCCCTGACGCGAAAGAATCATTTAGTTTCCCCTCCCTTTTGGACGGTTTTCTACCCTTCGGCTCAGAGCACGCCGAGAACAATCCCGACCATCCAGACCTGTGCGAGAGGTTCTGCTATTTTCGGAAGAACAGGGACGAACACGCGCGTTACCGAACTGCATCGACACCGTTTTACATCTCTATAGCTGAGTACGAAGAAGGTATTGCACTGCTGTCAGAGGTGGTACTTTCCGCGGTATTCGACCGCCTTGGAGGACAGGCGCCGAAGGCACCGGGGACCGATTCGTACGTTCAGTTGTGCAGATACAGCGCAGAGTATGCCGCTATGGGGAAGGATCGGCCTTATCTAATGGACCCCCATATTGATGGTCAGCTATTGACTTTCATCGCTCAAACCGAGCAGGGATTGATGGTGGAAGAGCATTCCAGGTTCGAACCTATCCGGTTTTCCTCAGGAGAGATATTTGTAATGGCGGGCAAACTTCTCGAAATAGCTACAGACGGGGAAGTCAAGGGTGTGCTGCATGCGGTGGCTCGCGGCGAATCGAGGAATCCACGACTTGCAGTCATCTACTTCCAGAATCCCTGCTTTGAAGTGGGCCCCTACGCAAGCCTGCGCAGCGGTCGTAGCATCGATTTCTTCGCTGAGGCTAACGATATTCATCGCAGCTATGGTAACCCGTCGTACTAAGGTTGAGTCACGTCGGTGACCCCGATTACGAAAGAAAACTATCGTGAAATATCGAAGGTTTGGTCGGCTGGGCTGGAATGTGAGTGAGGTTGGGTACGGCACATGGGGAATGGGCGGTGGTCCCTCAGGCTGGCAAGGAGGATCCGATGCAGAGGCTCTGGCGGCCTTGCGTCACAGTATCGAACAAGGCTGTAATTTCTTCGATACTGCCTGGATTTACGGGCGCGGACATAGCGAACAACTTGTCGGTGAGGTTGCGTCGATGGCTCCAGGTAATCGTTTTTACCTCGCCACCAAGGTTCCTCCAAAGAATCTCGCATGGCCATCCCGCCGCGGAGATCGTGTGGAAGACATTTTCCCGTATGAGCACATCGTTCACTACGCCGAAACGAGTCTGCGCAACCTGCGAACGGAACGTATCGATCTGTTTCAATTCCATGTCTGGGAAGACGACTGGTGTGAAAACGAAGAGTGGCAGAGGGCGGTCGAGGATCTCAAACGGAGGGGTCTCATTGACGGTATCGGTATAAGCGTAAACACATGGGAACCAACGAATGTGCTTCGCACTCTCGAGACGGGTCACATCGATGCGGTGCAGGTTATATACAATTTGTTCGAGCAGCAGCCTGAAGATGTGCTGTTCCCCTATTGTGCGAAGCATGATATAGCAGTAATCTCCCGAGTTCCGTTTGATGAGGGCTCGTTGACGGGAGCGATCTCGCTGGATACTCGATTCGACGAATCTGACTGGCGCGCCACCTATTTCGTCCGGGAGAATCTCGAACAGTGCGTACCCCGTGTGGATAGGCTACGCACGGAGCTTGGCGACGCCATGCCCCTGCCCGATTTTGCGCTTCGGTTCGTGCTGCAGAACCAGACCGTGAGCACAGTTATCCCAGGTATGCGCCGTAAGAAGCACGTGGAAGGCAATATTGCCGTGAGCGGTCTCGAACCTCTTTCCAATGAATTCGTTCTCATCGCTAAGCGTCATCGCTGGGATCGCACTCCTGCATCATGGTCTCAGTAGTTCCAATACATTGCTGGCATCACGCCTGTCTTCGGCGAAGTACTCTTCTCGTACCGGCAGCCTGGCTGTGATCGGGGCAGGAGTTGCTAGGCATCGATCTCGCGGACCTCGCTACTGGGTACCCGGCTGTTCGCCCGCATCAATCGCGATCTTAATATAAGCCTGCAACTGCGCAGCATTTTCGAATCGCCGACAATCGCCAGACAGGCCGAGATGATCCAAGCAATGCAGCGGCCGGAGCCTAACAATACCTCGAATTCTCGGGAGAAGCGCTCCAAGGTGATCTGATGACAACCATTCAGTTCCTTAATCGTCTCCAGAGTCTCAACATCAAGATCTGGCTGGAAGATGAAAAAATTCGATTTCGTGCTCCGGCGGATAGTTTCACCGATACGCTCAAGGCCGAGTTGACCGAGCGGAAGGCGGAGCTGGTGACGCTGCTGCGGCAAAGGCAATCCGTCCGTGAACCCATGCTGGTCCGGGCTAGCCGTGACGTGCCGATTCCGCTGACGTTTGCGCAGCAGCGGCTTTGGTTCCTCGATCAACTTCATCCGGGCGTACCAGCCTACAACGTTTATGATGCCACCGAAATTGCGCATGAAATCGATCTGCCGGCACTGCGACGGGCCGTCAATGAGCTATTCAGGAGGCATGAGCTCCTACGCACCAGCTTCCCCGCTGTCGATGGTGTCCCAATCCAGCGCATCGCGCCTCCCTCTCAAGTCCCAGTGCCCGTGGTGGACATCAGTCGGCTCCCTCTAGGTGAACGTATGGCCGAAGCTCAGAGACTGGCTTGGGAGGAAGCGAGGGTGTCGTTTGATTTGGCCCACGGACCGCTGTTGCGTATCAGCCTGATAAAGCTGGATACGGCTCGCTATCTATGGCTCTTGACCATTCACCATATCGTCAGCGACGACTGGTCAAAGAAGTTGTTAAATCAGGAACTAGAAGCGTTGTATACCGCATATTCGGCCGGCCTCCCTTCACCGTTGCCGGAGCTCCCCATCCAATGGGCCGACTTCGCCGTCTGGCAGCATCAATGGTTGAGCGGCGAGGTGCTCGACTCGCATGTTGAATATTGGGCCAAGCAGTTGGAAGGGAAACTGCCAACCCTCAATCTTGCAATGGACCATCCTAGGCGGGAGCCACCGTGGGGCAGGAAAGGCAAGTTTTTCTTTCCATCCTCGCTTTCCTCGGCGTTGCGGAGTATGTGCGAATCCGAAGGCGTTACGCTTTTCATGGCGCTGCTCGCCGGCTATGCTGCTCTGCTTTCGCGCCACAGCCGTCAAAATGACATCATCATCGGGTCAGCGATTTCGGATAGAAATCGCGTCGAGACCGAGAGCTTGATCGGGTTCTTGTTGAATACGCTACCGTTGCGCGTGCGGGTCGATGACCAGGCAAGCTTCCGCGACCTGCTTCATCAGGCTAAAGAGGTCTGTCTGGGTGCGTACAGTTATCAAGCAGTTCCGTACGAGACATTGATGCGACGGCTCGTCGTAGAGCGCAACACGAGCGGAAGTCCGCTGTTTCAGACCATGTTGACTTTGCTTAACACCCCGCCGGTTCAGCGCGGCTCGAACGCTTTATGGGGTCACGGACCGGATTCGTTTGGCGACGACCTCGCTAGCGTGGAGGCAGACTTCGGAGCTTATGCCCGCGACGTGGGCATAGGCACGACCATGTTCGATTTTTCCATCACTCTAGTGGAACACTCAAATGGAATTCTGGGGAGGACGGAGTACAACGCGGATATCTTCGAAGAAGAGACGATCGCGAAGCTGATTGAGCGGTTTCAGATATTGCTGCGCTCTGCCGCCGCCGATCCTGGCCGCAAGATCTTCGAGCTTGCCATGATGACGGAGCCGCAATGCCGCGACCTGCTGGCGTCCTGGAGCACCGGGCCCCGGCTCCCCCATGATTTTCCCTACTTGCACCAATTCGTTGAACGCGAGGCAGAACTGCACCCGTCGGCCATCGCTATCGAAGAAGAGGATGGCAAATGTTTTAGCTATGCCGAACTGAACGGACAGGCGAACCAAGTGGCGCATCGGCTGCGCAGGCGAGGCGTTTTACCGGAAACCATGGTCGGGATATTCTTCGCGCGGTCCATGCAGATGTACGTGGCCGTGATTGCCGTGATGAAAGCAGGCGGGGCCTATGTCCCACTGGATGCCACCTACCCGGCAGAGCGGCTCGATTTTATCCTTGACGATGCGGGCGTCGAGTTGTTAGTGACGATGGAGCCGATGGCGAGGCTTCTGCAAACGTATTCCAACAACGTCCTCTGCCTTGATCGAGAAGCCGATGAAATTGCGGCAGAGAGCACGCTGAATCCGGACTGTGTCGTGCACGCAAACAACGCGGCCTGCGTGCTCTACACGTCCGGATCGACCGGGCGCCCCAAGGGCGTCGTGCTCCTGCACCATGCGCTGGCCAACTATATAGAAGATACTGCGCGGTCCTACGGGATAAGCGGTTCCGACCGGATCCTACAATTTGCCTCCATCGCCTTCGACGCGAGCCTTGAGGATAGCTTCTTGGCGTTCGCCAGGGGGGCGGCGCTTGTGCTTCGCCCGGAACGAATGCTCGATTCCATCTCTGGCTTCGTAGAGCATTGCCGGCGGATGCGACTGACGACTCTCGTGCTGCCCACCGTCTACTGGCACGAGCTGGTTGCTGGTCTCGATACGCTCGAACTCCCCGTCAGCCTGCGGCGCGTCATCATCGGTGGCGAACGTGCTTTGCCGGAGAATCTGGTCAGGTGGCAAAGCCATATAGAAGGCCAAATTGATTTCTTTAACACCTACGGACCGACCGAAGGCACGATTTCCGTTACGAGATGCCTGCTTCCGGCACGGGCTGGCGAGGAATCTGCCCGCAGTGAGGTGCCCATCGGCGGGCCGGTAGCGAACTGCACCGTCTATGTCTTGGACCAATGGATGCAGCCAGTACCGCCCGGCGTTCCCGGAGAGGTCTTTCTAGGTGGCTTGGCGATTGCTCGCGGGTATCTCCACAAAGCCGCCTTGACGGCCGAAAAGTTCCTGCCGGATCCCTTCAGTCCCACGCCTGGTGAGCGCCTCTACATGACCGGTGACCTCGCTCGGTTTTTGCCGGACGGAAACCTGGAATACCGGGGGCGCGTGGATGGTCAGGTAAAGATAAGGGGCTATCGCATCGAGCCGCGTGAGATTGAGCTGGTTCTGCAAGAGCATGAAGCAGTCGAGGACCTAGTGGTCATCACCAGGGAAGACGAGCCGGGCGACAAGCGTCTGGTGGTCTACATCGTTCTGCAAGAAGGAAGCGAACTGGACGCCGCCAAGCTACGCGCCTTTCTCAAGCCCAAGCTCCCTTCCTATATGCTACCTTCGGCGTTCGTATTCTTGCCGGTTCTGCCGTTGAACGCCAATGGCAAGGTGAATCATGCTGCACTGCCCAAGCCCGATGGCGCCCGTACCGACCTCGCTCAGGATGGGCAATACATACATGCAAGCACGCCAACGGAAAAAAACCTAAGCGCGATCTGGATGAGCGTGCTTCATCTGGAGCGCATCGGAGTGACCGAAAACTTTTTCGATCTCGGTGGCCACTCCTTGCTTGCGACGCGGGTTGTCGCCCGTGTAAATGACACCATGAACATTGACCTTCCGCTCCGCCGGCTTTTCGAGGCGCCGACCATCTCTGAACTCGCCCTGATTGTCGAAAACCTGATGCAGACAACGAGTGGTGAAAGGGATCGACTTACCTCGTTGCGGGGGCTGTTCGAAACAACCGCCGGCAACCCGTTGCAGAGCGTGACCGACCATCAGGAGAGTGATGGAAAAGCGACATCGGCTGGTATTGATCGCATGCTTGATGGATTGGAACGGATGGCGGATATTGAGATCGATGCATTGCTGGAGGAAGAAAACGACCCCGGTCTCGATCGTTTGCACTAATCGGCGGCCCACGTCATCGTGAAACTCGAGATAACCGATTGCCACACCCAAGTCAGCATATCAAGTCAGCATATGAGGACAACCAGCGATGAAAAGCTTGGATAGTGTCGCGAAGACGGACGCTACAGCTGTCCGCTTGTCGAGCGATTCATCCGGTGCGGACGGCAATCGGTTTATGCACGTGCGCGTCGAGCGTCAAGCTCGACGAAGCCCCGATGCGGTCTATCGAGCACTGCGAATGCTGCCTTTTTTCGCCGCGATAAGAATCAATAAGTTGCGTGTATCAATACCCTCAAAAGTTCGGTCCCGACTAGCTCCACCAAACTCTGGCTAAAAGAGTTCTTGCCCCCATCCCACTTTTGCAGCTAATATTCGCGCCGATAAGGCCAAGTACCGTTTCATGCGATTTATCGGCGCTCCCGCGAATGCGCGCAAGCAAAACGGGCAGGAGGCAAGAATGATGACACGGGCTATGTGGCGGCGGTGCGATTCTCTGATGTTTCTTCCGCTAGTCCTAAGCATGCTGGTGCCGCCGGCATCGGCGCAAGCTGGCGCTGCGAAAAATGGTGCTGCGAAAACTGATGAGCCCTCGACCTGGGTGGAGTTGGGCGAGAATGGCGCGATCATTGCGCGGCAAGCGATCCCCACGACTACAGGCCCAATGCCCGCCTGTCCGGCAATCCAGATCGGCGGCGCGCCGAATCCGCCCACCATGATGCAGCAACGTGGATCTCCTTCCGCGAATTTTCCTGTGGTGGTGTGCGAGGCCGTAATTCCCAATGGCGCGACATCAGCCATGATCGGAAGCGTTTCTCTGCCATTGCCAAAAACTACCATCGACAAGATCGTGGTGATTGGGGACACCGGCTGCAAGGGCGACACCACGGGCACGGGCATCAAGGTGACGCCGCTCGAAGAGCCGGATGAAGAAGCCGAAGAGGCCGAAGACGCGGCTTCTGGCGCTTCATCTAAGCCCAAACAGGATTGCACTTCGCATTCTGACTGGCCGTTCTCGACCGTCGCCAAAAACGCAGCCGCCGCCAAGCCCGATCTTGTCGTTCACGTGGGAGATTACATCTATGTGACGGATGAGAACTGGCTCCAGTGGTATAGCCAGTTCCTGAAGCCGGCGCACGATTTACTGCTGGCGGCGCCCTGGATCTTTGTTCGCGGCAACCATGAAACCTGCGATCGCCACGGCACTGGCTTCTTCTATCTGCTGGATCCGCGCGCAACCACATCCTGCGCGAATGACAATTCTTCGCCGTACCTGGTGAAGGCAGGCGGTGCGCAGTTCATGGTGATGGATAGCTCCGGCGCCGACTGCGACTTTGCCCCCGGCGAGCCCGAGGCCTGCTCGAAAAAAGATTACGACGCAGAAGTAGCAACGTGGACCGGCTTGTTCAGTCAGGCCAAACAGTTGATTACTTCCGGCGATGCCATGTTGCTCACGCACCGTCCGGTGTGGGCCGTTAAGCCGCCCAAAAGCAAGGACTCAATTCCCAAGGACTACTGCCAGTCAGGTACTGCCAAGCGCGTTCTGATCGCAATCAATTCCACGATGCAGGCCGCTTATCACGCGGCAGATATGAAAGGGATCAACCTGGTGGTCTCCGGCCATATCCATAATTTCCAAGTCGCGACTTACCAAAAGCAAAAGTCCGGTAACGACCCGCTGCCGCAAATCGTGGTGGGTGACAGCGGCACCGAGTTGGCCACGCCGCCTCCTTCCACCCTGAAAAATTGCAAGCTGAAAGCCGAAAGCGGCCACCTCGATCTTTCCACTTTCCAGGGAATGCACGAATTCGGGTATGGCGTGCTCAAGAGCGATGGATCGAGCTTCGACCTTTATCTCAAGAAGGGAGATAAAGCATTGAAGTGCAGCATCCAGCGCCACGAGGCCAAGTGCGGAACATAAAGCGAAAGGCAAGGATTGAGGATCTGAAGGTGATTAACGATCTCGCGCCTTGTGCTCTTCATTCCCTTGATCCTTAAACTGCTGCTCAGTTCCCACAAAAAACTCTTCGTATTTTCGCTCGCCCGTCGCGCCGGATTCTTCTCCGTTGATCTTGCCCCAGATAAGCTGCGCCGGTCCGGAATCGTCTAACGGGTGCACCCCCTCGGCGGAATAGTAGTAGTACTTATCCCTGGCCCATCCATATTGCTCCGGCGAAGAGGTTTGCAGTTTACCCTCGACAGGAATTTTTACGATGTATTCGTTGCCTTCCATCGGCAAAGATGACGTGCCTTTCACTTCAAAACCGATTCGAACCCATCCCGTATATCCATCGGGAATCAGAAGCCTCGACGAGGGACGCGTCGAAGTACGTATGCTCGTGAGCAGCCACAATCCAGCACCAGTTAAAAAAATTAGCGTAAAGACGCCAACCAGGATTCTTGCAGGCCGGCCAGCGCGATCTGGAAAAGTCCAACTCCTCGCCTTGCCCTCGGTCGAGCGGAAGCTGACAATCGCGGAATATCCCGTAGCCACCAGCAATAGAGCGATCGCCAAGTAGGGAACTATCATTTCGCGAATGCGTGCAGCGACCTTACGATCGCGGGAGCATAGAAAGACCACATTACGAGGCAGGCCACCAATGCAATCCTAGCGGCCGCATACGGCTTAAACAGACTGATATATGCGGCAGTGACCAGAGACAACGATCCCAGCAAAGACAAAAACTCCAACGGATTGATTGGGACTCCATAGGCGGCCAGCGCCACCAACGTGTAAACGTGAAAGGCCGTAATCAATCCGGCGACGAAATAGAGGCAGAACGGAAGCATGATCTAACGATGATAACTGCCGCGATATCTGCCGCCGCGGCTAAGGTTTTACTCCAATCTCAAAGTTCAAGGTCGAAAGAGCGAGCCGGTACTGATACTGCGCGTTGACGTAGCCGATGGCCGCATCGGTTTGCTGCAACTGCGCTTGGCTGAGTTCGACGATCGATCCCAGGCCGAGCTGATAGCGTCCCTGCGCGAGATTTAAACTCAAGTCGGCTTGCTTGGCGAGTTCGGCGGCCACGCCGACCCGCTGAAAGGCCGTATTCGCCGCCAGCCATGCGATGCGAACGTCGCGCACCACCTGATCGCGAAGGCCACGCGTATTCTCCGCCGCAGCCTTGGCCCGGTAATTTGCTTCGCTAGCCTGCGCGGAAAAAAGAAAGCCGTTGAAAATTGGCACGCTCATGTTCACGCCGATGGCGCCGTACCAACTGGAAACGAAATAGTTGGGAAAGCAGCCGCCAAAGCAATCGGGGCGCACCGGAGTCGCTCCGGCAACGCCCAGCGCGCTGACCGTGGGCAACAACTGGTCACGCTGCGCGCGACGGAATTTTTCCGCCGCCTGCTGATCGAAGGTGAGCGCCTGTAAATCCGGCCGTTGCTGCAAGGCCGTATTGACCAGCGTGTCCACGTCGGGCGGTGGCGCTGGCGGTTGTGCATCTTCTTCTGTCAATTCGTAGGTGACCTGCTTGTCGAAGCCGAGGACCGCCGTGAGCGCGGAGAGGGTCGCATCGACGTTGTTTTGCGCATCGAGTTGCAGCAGCTTGGCCTGCGACAGGTTGACATCGGCGAAGGAGAGATCCAGGCCCGATTTCAATTTATTCTTCGTCAATTCATCAATCTGATGTTGCACGGACTGCCGAGTGGTGACCGTTTGTTGCGCCACCTTCAGCAGAGCTTGCGCTTCCAGCGCGTTGTAGAACGCCTGGTCCGTGGCCAGAATCACGTCTTCGGTCGTGGCGAGCCCATTGGCGTTTTGCGCCTTCTCTTGAAGCCTGGAAGCGGACACCAGATTGAACGTGCGCCCGAAGTCGGTGATCATCTGGCTGAGAGTTACGCCGGCGCCCGCATGTTCCAGCAGGCGCGATGCAGTGAGCGTTCCCGCGCTGATGCGGCTGCCTTCATTGGCCTCGATTGCGGTGATCGCGCCGTTGAAGTTAGGGAGCTCGGATGCGCGACTCTCGCGATAGACCTGATGTTGTGCCAGCGCCAGCAGGTGTCCCACGCTGATTCGCGGATTGTTTTTGATGGCTAATTGTTCTGCCTGCGCGAGGGTTAAGCGTATCGTGCCGCCCGTTGGAGACGCGGCCGGAGCGGTTGGTGCTGCGGCAGTTTGAGGTTTAGCCCCACGCGGGAAACTGAGCGCCAGCGTCGCCGATACCTGTGGCGCAAGAGCCATGGGGAGCGCGGTCTGCGTGATTTGCGGCTGCGGTGCGGAAGGCAAGGTCGCCGAGTCAGCTGTCTGCGCGCGGGCCTGCTGGAACGGAATCACCGACAGCGTTAACACAAGCAACGCGCCGAAGAAGGTCTTGCGTGTCGTCATTGCGCCAACTCCGGTGTTGGATTCCCTTCGTTCTTCGCCCCGCGTTTTCCGTACACCAGCAAATACGCCGCCGGCACGATGAAGATGGTCAGCACTACAGAAGAAGTCAACCCTCCGATGATGGCCTTGGCCATCGGGGCGTATTGTTCCGCGCCGGTGCCCAGTTTCAGCGCCATCGGAATCATCCCGATAATGGTTGCGAGAGAGGTCATTAATATCGGTCTGAGGCGCACGCGGCATGCGGTGATGAC
>Ga0209010_1000259_pt1 | contig 18795 bp, 10 predicted proteins | sample BlaSpr_A8_OM1_O3_FD_187985 | JGI IMG/M metagenome (GOLD analysis project Ga0209010, IMG submission 187985) | Forest soil microbial communities from Thunder Bay, Ontario, Canada - Black Spruce, Ontario site 2_A8_OM1_O3 (SPAdes) (version 2) | ecosystem: Environmental > Terrestrial > Soil > Boreal...
CTTCCCCGCGCAGAGCAAAGGTTCCCAAACTTACATCCAGCGAACCGGAGGGAGTCGCGAGGAGCAGATGCGCGCCAGGAACCATACCGGGAGAAGCCTGCCCGAGCACTTTCGACACTGTTCCCGTGACCGTCACTTCTTTGCTGCTGTCATAGCTAAATGGTCCCGCAGGCTTAGCGGCAGTTGCCGCCGCTGTTTGCGCCTTTGCAAATTGTTGCGACTGGATCACACACAACAACGCCAATGCACATATTCCCCTGAGTGCTACTTTCATCACTTGCCTCCGAGTTAATCACGAACTTGGGTGTGTCGAATGGAAAGCCACGGCTTACCTTTTGCCGCGCGCCGACCCAAACCGAACACGCACCGCGGTCACATGTGCGGCAATGACCGAAGCTCGTGCTGTATCCATTCCAGATCTTTTTTGTTTCGCACCACCGCGTTAAATTCTTCAGGCGCCTTGTAAATCACGATGCTGGCATTCGCAGGCACGGCTGCGCGCAATTTTTCCTTTGCCGCGGGTGGTGTATTGAGTTCAAAGATTGCGTCTTGAAGGCGAAACTTCTTCGCGTGAATCTTTGGCAGCCAGTCGATCGGTTCCAGTGTTTCCGCTTTCTTCAAAAACTCAGGGGTGACATAGGATGCTCGTTCATCTTCGGGCACAAAGGGAGACGTCGCCATCCACACCGGCCAATCGCCCCATGGATCGAGCGCATCCAGAACCTTGATTCGTGGATCAACTGCCGATGTAAGAATTCCGACGCTCGCTCCTGATCCCTGCGAGAACATGCCCACGCGGTTCATGTCCAGATCGTCGCGGGTGGCGAGGTAGTCAAGAACCATTTGCACATCGTGAGCCGAGGTCGCCAAACACTCCTGCAATTCGCTGACAAACCACTCCCGCATCGGCCGGTCGTGATAGCGATGTCCGGTGAGCGCCGAGACGAAGCCCACGGCTGCAAAACCATCCTTGGTCACAGCTTTCTGGAAGCCCGCATCTTTAAAGCGATCTGTACCCGCAGGATAGCCGTAGAGATAAAGAATGACGGGCGGCTTTTTGATTCCAGCGGGCTTCATTACATAGAGATCGAGCGGGTCGCCGAAGCGCCACTGCACCTGAATGAGCTCCACGGTGTATCCGGGCTCATCGTTGGCGTAGCCGATGAGAGCCGGCACCGGGTGCAGATGACTCGTTGTTAGTCCCGGAGAAGTCCAATCTTCAGTTACATCTCTGAAACGGGTGTCGGATGGATCAGCGATCGGAGTGGGTGCCGGCAAAAATTGCGCGACGACAATCTGCGAGAAAGACGGCAGGGCAATTACGAGAACGATAAGTTTGGCGAACATTAAAAACGAAAACCTGCGAAGCATCATCTCCCTCAAAATGAAGGCGGATTATCCCGCCAGGATGAATTAAGCAGGGGCGAACGCCTGCGTGGCGCTCGCCCCAGGTTCATGAAGCGTTCTCGAAGTTACGGGACAGACACGCAAGAAGCGCCCGGATCGGACTGGGCGAGCTTGGTGGTGGTGTCGGAGGTAGCTGCCGCGCCACTGCTGGTCAGGATGCAACCACCCGCGTCGCCGCCCTTGTCTCCCGTGGTCGCAATGTTTATCGGGGCTACGCCTTCTTGCGTGTAGTGCGAGCGCAAGAGAGGAAGGCCTGGATCGGTAGTTGCCACCTTCTGGAACGGAACATAGTCCGGCACAACGTTAACAACATAAGTCTGGGAGCCGGTCACCAACAGGTTGGCGGCAGCCAGCGGAGTTCCGAAGCTTACGATGCGCAGTACAGACCACGCCCGGTAAGAGCCGTTGCGCAGGTTCGGGAACGACAAATTGCCGCTCCAGATTTTGGATTCTGCGCAGGGGAAATTGCCCGCGCAAGCCGTGGGCAACGTAGTGTTCGACGGCAAAGCGCCGGCGATGGTCGGCTGTCCGGGATCGATAGTCGAGCCGTACCTGTGGAAGATCCCGTCCACGCCATTCAGGGTCAGGTAGCCGTAGTTGGCGCTGTCCGCGATGGAAGAAACGTTTCCGTAGCTGAAGAAGGTGTAGCCAATACCGTCGGTGCCATTGTTGGTAACCGAATTCAGGACAGACTTTACTTCTTCGCCGGTTCCGATGGCGCGGAAGCGCTTTCCGCCAGCGGTGCAGGTCTTGGCGAGTGGGTTCGTGGCAGAGACGCCGGTTTCCTGGCTGACACCGTTGAATGCAGGGTAACGGAACACTGAGTATTCCGTGGTGTTCATCGTGCCGGAAAGAGGTTCGCGCAGGTAGGCTTGAATCGGAGCCGCAGGTGCTCCAAAGGCGCTGGCCTCGCAATTGATTCCGCCGAATACTTGCTGGAGTTCGGAGTCGGTAGCGTTGGTGACCGTTTTCAGCGCGCCTTCACGCTGGGTGATAAAGATGACCGGAGTAGCGCCCACGGAAATCGTGGTCGAGACCGGAATCGCTGTGCCAGTAAACGGATCTTTCCCGCTGATGGCAAAAGCCAGAACGTGAGCCGTCGAGGTGCTGGCGGGGTAAGCGCTGAGAATATCGCTTCCTTCCAGTGAGGCAAGCGCAGAACCGAATGCGGGGCAAGCGCCGTTGGTGTTGGTGCCGTAACCAAGACCGGCCAAACCGTCAACTCCGCCGCCGAGCTTCGAGTTCGCGCGGCAGGTGGCGAACAACGCGTCTTCCGGACGAATGTCCGTGGCCGCAGCGCTGATCAGTAACGAACCGCTGGTAAACAGAGCCGATACCGCAGAAGGCGGCGTCGAATCAGCGGAGTTGTCTCCCCACAGAGTGTTCGGAGTGATGAGATTCGCCGCCGCAGGGAAAGAGGAAATGTTGATGTTGCAATGCGGTTGAGCAAAGTAGCAGCGGTCGCCGACGCCGGAGTCGACTTTGCTGTAAGTCCAGATCTTGATCGGGCTTGAGCTATCCCAGACGATCCATACATTTCCAAGATCGACAGCGGCGGTACCACTCTTAGTCGTCGGACGGCCGTCAGTCAGATTGAAGTTGCTGCCGGTGTAGTGGAAGCACGGGGCGGTCGCGCCGGAGACGCACTTTCCACTGTTGTATGCAGCGAGCGCCATCGACTGCCACATTGCCGAAGAGCCGGCAAGGGCTACCTCAACGGTTTGGGCGTGAGCCTGAGACGCAACGCCAACGCTCGCGGCCAGCAAAAGCGCCGCGAAAACGGATTTCATACGAATCATGGGTGTTCCTTTCTGAATTTGAATCTGAGTTAGAAGACAGTGCTTTCCTTGCGCATGCGGCTCATTCGCCGCATACCATAGTTGCTTCTTGTGATCGAGCCGCCTCCTAAACAACGGCCGACCGGCTGATGGCACGACTTACCGCCCGGATTGACACGCCCCAAAACTTGCTGTTGGAAGTCAGCGGGAGAATACCTGTTTGTCTGTTACGGCAGGATGAAGAGTTTATGAACTGTTCGTGACTGAATATCTCGGGTTAATTCGCGAGCTGTTCACAAACTTTTCATATTGGCGTAATAATGCCGCACTTCACGTGCTGTAGTATCTGCGTTCGTTTCCCATCAACCCTGTTACCACTTAAATTGCCGCGAGGTGTTCGTGAGATCTATTGCCATTCGCGATCTTTTTCGCGCGAGTTGTGCCGTTGTGTTGGCGCTTTTGCTGCCTTGGCTTGCTCTAGGACAGGGGAAGCCGCACGACCAGCCAAACAATGCGAATGGCAAGGCCGCGGTTCGCGGAACGATCACCGATCAGACTCAAGCGGTCGTAATCGGCGCAACTGTGGTTCTGAGCAATGCGTCAGGGTTGAAGAAAGAAACAAAGTCAGATGACAAGGGAGCGTATGCGTTTCTCGATCTCGAAGCCGGCACGTACACCATATCGGTAACAGCAGCAAACTTCGCCCTAAAGGCATTGGACTACATCACAATGGCTGCGGGGCAGGATCTGACGTTGGACACCACGCTCGAGCCGGCGAGTGAAAAAACAGAAGTGAATGTGGAATCGAGCAGTATCGGAAAAGTAGAAACGGAGACGGCCAGCGTTTCCGGCACGATCACGGAAAAAGAAGTAGTTTCTCTGGGCCTCAATGGGCGAAATTTTACGCAATTGATCGCACTCGCTCCCGGCGTCAGCAACCAGACGGGACAGGATGAAGCCAAAGTCGGTGTAGTGGGCAGCGTGAAATACAGCGTGAATGGCGGCCGAGTCGAGTACAACACATTCGAGGTCGACGGCAGCGACGTGCTCAATACCGGCCTCAATGGCGCATCGAGCACGCTAATTGTCTATCCCAGCCTGGATGCCATTCAGGAAGTTAAAGTGCTGACTTCGAACTATGGCGCCCAATACGGACGAACCGCATCGGGCACTGTACAGGTGACCACTCGATCCGGCACCGACAAACTGCATGGGAACTTATACGACTTTGTTCGTAACGAGGCATTCAACGCCCGCAATTATTTCGATCCCGTGGGGCGCACACCGCTTTATCGCCGGCAGGATTTCGGCGGAACAATCGGCGGGCCGCTCACGATTCCTCATGTTTACAACACTCACAGAGATAAGACGTTCTTCTTTTTCTCCGAGGAATTTCGCTTGGAGAAAACTCCCACGGACTATAACCAGGCAGTCCCCTCGCTAAAAGAGCGCGGGCTGGTAATGACCGCCCAGGGAATCCAGAAAAACCTCAGTCCGCCGAATACGGCTGGGCTGGTTTCGCAGGTCTTCGATTTCAGCGATGTCTGTCCTTTGCAGGGGACCTCCGACTCAGTCAGCTTCAATCGTCAAAAATATCCAGACTGCCCGGCGCTGCCGGGCAACCCCGCGAGTTTGCAACCTATATACAATCTCGAGGGGCAAGAGATTGCGGGGCAACCCGCGCAGTTCAGTGTAGATAAGAATGCTTTAGCGATGTTGCAATCGAATCTAATCCCCTTTCCTAACTCACCCACGGGGTGCAACTACGCAGTTACAAATCTTGACCCCACCGACCCGAACCACTGTTATAACGCCGCAGTTTCTCCTTCCACGTACTGGCGCGAGGAGTTGTTCCATATCGATCAGATACTAACCACAAAAATAAAGACGTCATTTCGTTACATCCACGATTCATGGGACACCACGGTCCTCACTCCGCAGTGGGGCATTGTGCGTAACACTTTCCCCACCGTGCAGAACCGCTTCGCCGGCCCCGGCACAAGCCTGGTTGCGCGACTGACGTACACACTTTCGCCTACGCTGCTGAACGATCTCGCAATAAGTTATGCCAATTCGAACATCACCCTGGTAGACCAGAACGGGCCGGGGGACGCTCAGTTTCAGCGCAACCCGACTCTGGGTCAACCGCTCGTAACGGACCCTTCCGCGCCCGAGCAATGTAACCCGGGAATCAGCATTGACCCGGTCAGCGGCGTTCCACAGTGCGCAATGGGGTACCTGTTCAACAATGGATTCGGCGGCAAAATGCCCGGCTTGAATTTTCTGGGAACCAACGCCGAATACGGCGGTCGAGGCTTTGCGGCGGACCCTTCCTACATGCCCTGGAGCCATACCGATCCAACCTATGCGCTGCGGGATGATGCGGGCAAGTCCATCGGCAGGCATACGCTCCAGTTCGGCGGCCAGTATGTGCTGGCTCAGCGTAATCAGACAAACAATGCGATTGGCGCTGCTTCCGGCGACCTTCAGGGGCTGCTGACTTATAGCAATCTTGCCCATAGCACCGGAAATGCCTTCGCCGACTTCCTGACCCAGTGGAATTTCAACGGCGTGACCCAGGACTTCATCCAAAGCTTCACCCAGGATTCCGCGCAGCGCCGTTACTATCAGAGCTATCAGATCGGTGAGCCTTACTTCCAGGATGATTGGAAAGTAACTTCCAGACTTACTCTAAACCTGGGTTTGAGAGTCAGCTTATTCGGCACTTATAGCGAAAAGTATCACAACGCCTGGAACTGGGAAGCTTCGAGGTTTAACTCGACCCGATTCGCCGTAGATCCCTTTACCGGCGTGCTGCTTGATAAGAACGCCTCGTCCGCGACGGTGTCCTACAACCCCAGCAACTTCCAATTGGATCCTGGAGTCGTTAGCGACCTCGGACTGGTTCAGTGCGGAGTCAACGGATTGCCATCCGGTTGCCTGAAGGGGCATCTCTTCAATCCGGCTCCACGCGTCGGTTTTGCCTGGGATCCCATCGGAGACGGCAAGACTTCCGTCCGCGGCGGCTACGGGATCTTCTTTGAACATGGCACAGGCAACGAATCCAATACGGGTTCTTTGGAAGCCAGCGCGCCGCTGGTTCTCAGCATGACGCAACCCTTGCCTCTCAATTATCCGTGCATCGGAAATGTTGGATACGGTTCGGCATTCGATTCTTCCAACAGCGCTTGTACGCTGGACCCATCGCATCCCGCCCCGCATGCGGGGTCAGTCTATCCCATCGATGTCACCGGAATTCCGACGACGGCAGTCTGGCCTTATGCACAACAGTGGAGCTTTGGCGTGCAGCGGGAACTTCCCCAGGATGTAGTCGCCAATGTCGCTTACGTAGGCAGCAAGGGAACTCATTTGACCGTCGAAAGGCAGCTCAATCAATTACCACCCCTGCCTGCGAGCGAGAACCCGTTCGGCCCGAACGAACCTCTTACCTTAGCCGATTGCAACGTCTCTCCGATTGCCGGTGGGGGGCACCCAGGCGACGGCACGGTTCCCTTCCTGCTACAGAGTGGAACCATTGTGACGCCGCAGAATCCGGCCTACGTTCATTTGCAGGCCGCGTGCACGAACCCAAATATTCCTAATGTCAATTCCCTGCCGCACCCTTATCCGGGACTGGGCCGAGTTTTATCTCTCCAAAATGTCGCGGATTCCAGCTATCACGCCTTTCAGTTCACTCTGCGCAGGGCGCGCGGGCCGCTGACCGCCGGACTTTCCTACACCTATAGCCACTCCCTCGATGACGCTTCGGATCGCAGCGATCCCGTCTTAGTCGATTCCTACGACCTGCGGGAAAACAAGGCGAGTTCGAATTTCGATGAACGCCATCTCCTCACTTTCAACTATCTGTATCAAATTCCGAATTTTGCCCGCGGATTATGGGAAGCGGCATTAGCGCCGGAATCACAAGACGGTTCGCCGAATCCGGACAACTGCTGTTCCAGGCTGATGGATGAGCTGTTCGGAGGATGGGCGGTCTCCGGAGTAACCCTGTTTCAATCGGGCACGCCTTTTACTGTGATCAACAGCGCGGGAAACACCGGGATTTCTCTCACCGACAATGCAGGAGTTTCCAGCGGCCTGGGCATTGCTGAATCCTATCCGGATGTTGTGCACGGACTGGCCCAGCCCGCAAATAATTTTCAAAGCTTTGGTCCACTCCTGGGCAATGCAGCGGAATTTGTGGCGCCCCGCGGACTGACCTTTGGCGATGCCGGTCGAAACTTTCTCAATAATCCCAGCCGCCTGAACTTCGACTTCTCACTGCTCAAGCATTTCAAAGTTACGGAAGCAAGCGAAATCGAATTCCGGGCGGAGTTTTTCAATATTTTCAATCACACGGAATTCCGAATCTATGATCCCGATAATCCGGGCAGCAGTGGAAACAACGTGGTCAGTTGCTATGCCGGTCCTCAGTACTCCGCCGGATTCCAGGCAAGTAGCGTGGATTGCGTAACCGGAGCGTCTTTCTTACATCCGCTCGATGCGCATCGGCCGCGCACTATCCAGTTTGGTCTGAAGTGGAGCTTTTGATGCGAACCCACACCATGACGACGCCGACGACCCAACACGTGCTGAATTGTTTCAAGGGCAAAGTGAAGAGTCGATTACTTCTGTTGGCCAGTCTCCTGACCCTCGCGGGATGTGGAGGCAACCCTGCAAGTCAGCCGCAAAGCACCGGAGCCCTTGCAGGAAATTGGCAGTTCACGATGGGTGCGCCTTCGGATAATTCTTTCCTTGGCGGCATGCAGGGCGGGTTTCTGTTGCAGAACAATACCGCCATCACGGGCGGCGTAGTCTACTCGGTTTTTCTGCCCCCCACGCAAGTCGGACTTCCCCCTACGATTTGCAGCAGCGGTTCGGCTCCCGTCACGGGAACCGTTAGCGGGCAGAATGTGACGCTCACCGTCTCCGCCGGAGTGCAGACTTTCACGCTGACTGGATCTCTTAGCGCGGACAATTCGACCATGGTCGGCACCTACACGGCGACCGACGGCCAGGGATGCGGGACCGCACAATCCGGATTGCACTGGAGTGCAGTCTCCGTGCCGCCGCTCACTGGATCGATCCAGGGAAATTTTCACAGCGTGCTGAGTGTTCTCAACCCGAGCTCGAATACCGATCCCAGAAATCAGGACTTTCAAGTTACGGGCTCTCTCACGCAAGGAGAAAACATCGGCGCAAGCAATGCGACCGTAACCGGCACGCTAAATTTTCAAGGGTACCCTTGTTTGACCACCGCCTCCGTCAACGGTCAGATCAGCGGAAGTTCCATCATTCTGAGCATTATTGCGTCGAACGGATTGAGCGTTGGCCAGATCGGCGCGCCGGTCGGATTCGTCAATCCCTCTCCAGTCAATCTTGTGAGTTCTGCCACCGGAATTGTGTTGCAAGGGGCCAACGGATACGGCGTCACTACCGGCGCCTGCCCCGGTGGGACGCTTGCCGGAGACATAGGCGATGTCTGTTTAGGCGTCGGGAATTCGACGAGCTGCTCGCAGCCGATCATGTTGTCTCCCGCTTCTCTCACATTTCCTCTTCAACAGGTGGGTTCGGCTCCGACGACACAAACGATCACCCTCACAAACTCCGGTCTTTCGGGAACCCCGCTTACTGGCTTATCACTGTCGTTTAATCCACAGTCCGGAGCGACAAGCATTTTCGGCCTCAGCGATTTTGATGGGCTGGCAAATTTCACTGAGCAGGACAATTGCGCCAATCCTGCCGGGTCGCCGTTCACGCTCGGTCCGCAACAGAGTTGCACAATTACGATTTCGTTTTCTCCTCAGCAAAGCTGCCCATGGTTCCCGTCTGTTTCGCTTGGGGGAGAACCGCCATCGCTCTGTCCATTTCCACTGGCAGCGAGCCTGACGGTCAACAGCCCAAGCAGCGCAGATAGCAACACGGCGTTCGCTGTGTCCATCACAGGCCTGGGGTTCAGCGCGATTGTGCCTTCGACTCCGGAACTTGACTTCGGAGCGGAGGCCGTCTCAGAAAAAAGCGCGCCTCAGCTTTTGTCTTTCACCAATCAGGGCTCGGCTCCAGTGCAGATTCTGCCCGCCCTAGGCAGCCCATGCGTGAACCCCGCGGCCGGTAATCTCACGCTTCCGCGCCCGCTCACCACGGGCGAAGTTGCGGGTTTGCAAGTGGACACCGGAGCGATCATACCGAACAATACGAACGGTTCCACCATCAATTACAGCTGCGACAGCGATCTCGCCAGCAAGGTGCCAAACTTCCAGATTTCAGCGGATGACTGCTCCGGAACTCTTCTGATGCCGCTGGCTTCGTGCAGCTTTCAGGTCACCTTCGCACCGCAGCCAGCCACCGCTCTGATCCCCGCTTTGGATTATTTCCTTGAGTTGAATACCCTGCAATGCACCAGCACTACGACATCGGACTGCGAAATCGATAGCGGCCGCTTTCCTGTGGAGCTGACGGCAAATATGCCGAGTTCGCTGCGCATGACGCCCGGTGCGGGATTGAACTTTGGCCTCCAAACGCGCGGCCAAGCTGGAACACCTCTGACGATCACTCTGTTTAACGACCCGAAAGATCCCAACGCAGGGACCGTCAACTTCACCGGCAATCTTGTGAAAGGCGACTACACCGAAAGCGATAATTGCGGCGCCAGCCTCGCGCCGGGGAGCAGCTGCACCATGACCGTCGGATTCCAGCCGAAGATCGTGGGCTTCGACCCAGGAACGATCACCATCACTTATACCGTCGGACAAACGCAGACCGTGCACCTGCGCGGCACGGGGCAATAACCGTTGATGCTCAGGAGAGTGGCTTTGACGATCACCTTGGCGAACACTTTGACGATAAGAAGATGGATACTGTTGCTGTTTTCCGCAACCGTGATTACCGTTCTCTCCGGATGCGGCGGGAGCGTAATGAACGTGCAGAACCCTCCTGCGCCTGCCTCGTCAGCCGTTGCGATTTCTTTTCAGCCCGCCCCAGCGTCGTCGATTCCTCTTAACGCGACTACGACCCTATCAGCCGTCGTAACGAACGACCCAACCAATTCCGGAGTGACTTGGGCGCTGCTGTGCCCGCCCCTGGCCAACTGCGGCACGCTCTCTCCTCTGCACACAGCCAGCGCCACGGCCGTAACTTATAAGCCACCTCCAGTCATTTCCGCCAATAGCCAGACCTTCACCATTGAAGCGTTTGCCACCGCCGACCAAACCGCGAACCTTGTGGTTCCCATCACCGTCACCGGCTTCGCCAGCAGCCTCAAAGGAACCTATGTTTTCGAAACGAAAGGTGTTGATGGCAATGGACCTTTTCAGTTGGCGGGTGTAATTCGTCTCGACGGCAATGGAAACATTACATCTGGAGAGCAAACGCATAGCGATTACCTATTGTCAGTTTCGGATCAAATCAGTGGAGGGTCTTACTACGTTGGCCCCGATGGACGTGGAACGCTCACCCTCAATACCGGGGACGTCAATATCGGTCAGCAGGGAGTCGAGGACCTTAGTCTGGTTGTGCTTTCCAATTCGCAGGCTTTTATTGCGACGCTTGACAATCCCAATCTTCCACCGAGCACCGAGACGTCGTCGGGAACTCTCGACTTGCAAACGGCCACAACAGCACCCGCAAAGGGTTACGCCTTTGCCGTGAACGGCACCGATATCGTCCCTCAGCCCTTGGCGATGGGTGGCATTCTTAACATCGATTCACCAAACAAAATTTCGGGAACCGGAAGCGTAGCAGATGAGGATGATGCCGGCACTGTAACTCCGAACTCGACCGTCTCCGGAACGGTTTCAACTCCAGACGCATTCGGCTCGGTGACCTTCAGCTTGACCGCCGGTTTTGCGCAAACCCCGCTTCAATTTACCGGGTACATTGTCGACGCGACGCACATCAAACTGATTGAGAGCGACAATAACAGCTCGGGCACGAGATTCGGTTCGACGGCTGGACTGGCCATCGCGCAAGGTTCGGCCACTGGCACTTACATAAATAACGCCGCGTTCGCTGGAAATTATGTCTTCGGAATCCTGGGTCAGGATTTGAGCGGACTCCCCACTTCATTGGCTTCGGTCGGACAATTTACCGCCGATGCGAGCGGCAATTTAAATAGCGGCTACAACGATGAGTATCTGGGCGGGCTTCTCGTAGAGATCAGCGACTCCTTCACCGGCACTTACACTTTGGATCCTAGCGGAGATGGCCGCGTCGATTCCTCGATCACCTTCGCCAGTAACGGCCCAGGACCGGAACTGATCTTTTATCTCACCGGAAATGGAAACCCTCCGCTAGTGTTGGACGCGGACACCAACTTCGGGTCGCTCGGCGTGGGATCGGCGAATCTGCAAGGGGCGCCGCCATTCTCGTTTAACGGAAAGTACGGCGTCTACCTTACTCAGACCAGCACCAACATTGAAAACAACGCTATTGGACAGATTACGGTCAACGGAAGTGCCGATACCCTGCTTGGCATCGTAGACACCAACTTGGATTTCTCCCCTCAGCCGGATTCGAAGCTCACGGGCACCTTCGCCAGCATCCCCAGTAATGGCCGTTCAACCGGCACCTTGAACAATACTTTCTTTCCCACGGTCGGCGCCAATGCCAACACGCTCGCAGTGACGTACTATCTCATCGATCCCGAGCATGTCCTGTTCATTGAGACAGATTCGCTGATGACGGGCGAACTCTCTTACGGATACATTGTCGCGCGCACGCCCGTCTGTCCCGCTTGCCAATAAGGGCCAATAAATCCGACCCGTTACTCGCACTAAATGCCAATGCCCGCGAAGATCTCGCGGGCAATTGGGTGTGTACTGCTGCTCGTTGGGTTCGTCTAATTGCGCGATGGATAAATTCCCTGCAAGGCAATGACGAAGAAAATGCTCAGAAACGGTGGAAGATTGTTGTGGGACTGGGTACCTCCGGTGAGCCCTAAGGCCTGGACATTCATGTTTACGCCGGTGGCCGTGGCAGCGTAGAGCGAAGGCGATACTCTGTCTCCTTTAGCGTTTGACCAAACCGCATTCGCCGGCGAATTCAGTGAACCCGCGCCATTGATGCAGGCCACGCCGTGGTTATGCGCGGCGAGTTGGCCCGTGAGCAAAGGAACAGCGTATTGCCCTCCGGTCTCACCACAGACGCGCTGAGACAACCCCGAACCATTGCCGGCCCCCATGGGAGCTTCGGCCTGAAAGTTGGGCAGGGCGAAATTACTTTTGCCGTCGCCGCCATAATTGGTGCCGAGAATCGAAAACAAGGCGGTGTTCTGCGAAATGCTTAGAAGTTGCCCACTGCACAAAGCCCAACCTATCGGCGCGAAATTAAACCCTACCATCCGGATTTCTCCAACATACTGATCGGACATAGCGAACCCTCCTCGATTTTCTCGGCTTAACTGCCTCGGCTTAGTTTCGCGTGGGGAAAATTCCCGTCAGCGCGATGATGAAATTAATTACCAGATACGGCGAACGGTTTTCGTGTCCCTGGCTGCTGCCGGCATTGGAAATGGCGTTAGGGGCCATCGGAGTGTTGATTGGAGAGGCGGCATACTGCGCGGTTGGCGTCCCAGATGCCCAGAAATTGCCTGCCGGACTGGGCAGCGTGGAGCCCGCGCTGCTGGCTATGGGTGTGTGGTTATGCGCCGGCATTTCACTGATCAGCAGAGTGTGCTGTTCCTCGCCGGCAAGCTGCCCCGGCGCAAACGCCGGCGTACCGTTTTGAGCCCCCACACCAATTGCTGTTCGTCCCTGGAAATTGGGAAGTAGAAAAGTTTGTTGTCCATTGCCGCCGTAAGTCGTCCCCAGCAGTGAAAAGAGCGCCTGATTCTGGCTTATCTGCATGGTCTGTCCATTGCACAATGCCCATCCTTTGGGTGCGAATGAAAATGCCACCATGCGAATCTCTCCCATATACGGTGTTCCCATAATTCTCTCTCCTCAACGTTCGATCGTTTATGTTCGATGTCAACTATTGCGTCGGGTAAACGCCTTGCAGCGCAATGATGAAAGAAACCACCAGATACGGCAACAGGTTATTGTGCGGCTGATTACCCCCGGTCATCGATGTGGATCCCGCATTCATCGAACTGTTCGCCGACGATCCGGCTCCAAACGATTCATTGACGATCCCGCTGTTTCCCCAGGTTGCGTTCGCAGGATTCGATGTCCCAGTGCCCGAGGCACTCCCCATCGCGACGTGCGAGTGTGCTGGCAGTTGCGCCGACGTCAGTGTCACATTCTCCACTCCGGCCTTCTGGCCAAGGACGTAGTTACTGAGTCCCGCACCTTGTCCCTGGTGCACCGGCACGCGCCCTTGCAGGTCTGGAAGGTTAAAGGTATTCACACCGTCCCCTCCATAAGTCGTGCCCAGCAGGTTAAAGAGAGCCTCGTTTTGCGCGATGCTCATCGCCGCCCCGTTGCAGAAAGACCATCCATAAATTGCGAAAGTTCCGGCGAACAATCTGATTTCACCTATATACGGCTGCGCCATGTCTGTCTCCCTACTTTGCTTGATCCTGAGGGATCATGCGATTGAATACCGCTTCGTAAAACGTTCCCGTTTCGTCACGGCCAACGGGGACAAGAAACAAATCGAAGTCCCCGATGGCATCGTGCTTCATCGGATAAATGCGCTGCGGAAAAACTTGATTGCGATCACCCCGGAAGTGCAGTGAAAACTGCTCCTGCCGCGGATTGGAATAACCGTCGCTCAGTTCAAACAACTCCATCGCATAGGGCTCCAAGCCCTCGTTGAGGAGCCAAAATTTTGTATTCAGATTCTCTTCAAACATTGTCTTAGTCAGATAGATCGACATAAGACGTTCCCCACCTCTGAAACTTGTTGATCGGCCGTGACCGATGCATCGCCATCCGGCCGCCAAACCATCTCCAGATAAATTGGCCCACCGCTGACCGCTTCGAACCCCAATCGTTCATACCAGAGCAGCGCGGGATTAAACCGCTCTACGTGCAGGCGTACCGCCTTTGCGCCCAAGCTGGCTTCCGTCAGGATCGCCTCCATCAAAGTGGAGCCGATTCCCTTTGCCCGAAACTCCGGAAGCAGAGCTATATCTACAATATGGATTTCTTTCTCAGTGCGCTCGACAATCAACCTTCCCACCCCTACGCCATCGCAACAAACCACCGAATATTCGGCATCGGGAATCTGCATCAGATACGAGCTTCGTTGAGCTTGGTACTGCATGCGCAGGAAAGATTCCTTCTGTTCTTCATTCCATCCAGTAAGCGCCAATTCATCGGCACGTGTACCGGCAAAGGTTCGGTAGAGCATCGGCTCATCCGCGGCACAGACAGGAGCTAAAGAAATTCCCGCAATACTTACAGCAATAATAGGTAGCGGTTCAACTGCGGTGGAAACTTCGTAGCGCTCGTTGCCTCGTACATCGCGACCTGGCGCGAAGGACTCTTCCTCGAACATGCGCACAACACCGCCTGAACTAAATTGAAATGGACCTGGGAATTGAAATGACTCAGAAGGGCGAGATTCTGGCAACAATCTCGATGATTGTCAAGTAAATATTTATGTTTCTTGGATTAGTCTTCTCGTCTGGAGAAAATCCCCTGCTAATACCGGATTTTGACTTGACTTACTCCGCCAAATCGAGGACGATGCCTATCGCATGCCACGCAGGCCCCATCCTGCGTGCGATTGCGGAGATTCGACCGAACCCAGGGATCAGTTCCTCACAGACGCCGGAAATTTGATCTGTGGCCTGCCGCTTCCCCCGCGGTTTCCACGGATAACAAACAAAGGCCGGCGCGGAGACCATTAATGATGCAACACCTTCGTCTGTCTCGCCCTTTTACTCTGCTTGCCGTTCTTACTCTTCTTTCCCTTGCTTACTTCCCGTTGAGTAAGATTCGAGCGGCCAATGCGGGCGCGACTATTCTGCCCAGCGTGGGCAAGCCGTTGGTGAACTTGAAGAGCGCACTTACGCCGAAGCTCACTTACACGGGAGACTCAGGCGCCGTGGCGGCGTTGCAGGGCGGTACCGCAGCGGCGACCTCATTGTCAGCGGCCGACTTTAACGCCGACGGCGCGATCGATGTGGTCGCCGGGTATTCGACCGGCAATGGCGGCGTTCTTGCCTTGATTCGCGGCAATCCGGACGCTTATGCGCCTACCGACACGACTCTCTACCAAAAGGCGATGAAGGGCAGCGTTCCGCCTACTTTCCTGTCTAAAGCATCTGCATTTTCCCTTCCCGAGTCTCCCGACCTATTGGTGACCGACGACTTCAACCGCGATGGCAACAAAGACGTATTAGTGGGCGCCCGCGGCAGCAGCAATCTTTACTTACTCGCCGGAGATGGAACCGGCAATCTTCTCGCCCCGGTCGCTGTGCCGCTGCTGGGACAAGTGCGGGCATTCGCCACTACGGACGATGGTCACGTAGCCGTAAGCATGGACAGCTCGAATGGTTCGCAGTTGACGATTTTCGCTCCCACTGCGCAGGGTCTAACCGCATGTGCAAGCTATGAATTGCCCGCCAGCGGCGATTCCGTAGCCTGGGGCAACCTGGGCGGCGGAATGGATGTTGCGGTGGGCGCGGGCTCGAACGTTGTGCTGGTCTATGGCGCGCTCACTTCCAAGGCGCAGACCGAGACGGTCACCGTTCCGTTCAAGGTGCAGGGCCTGACTTTAGGCGATTTCATCTGGGACCGCGACGGGCGCACCGAGATTTCCGTTCTTGCCGACGACGGCTCCATCCACATTCTGCAACACGGAACACTGAACACCGCGCCGCTGACGGCCGCGGAGCTTCCCGCACGCCGCGTCGCGATTCGAGGACATCACACGCAACCTGCCACTGCTCCGAATCCGACCGCCCTGGGCGCGTGGACCGTGGCCAAGCAATTGTCTTATACCGGCTCTGCGCCTTCAGGGCCGGTTTCGCCTTCGGCCTTTAACTCGCCGCGCCTGGCATCCGCTTCCACGCACGACCTGATGGTGCTCGACGCGGGACGAGGCCAGCTCAACATTCTCGACACATCCGGCGCAGCGGCTAGCCCGAGCGCGGGAATTTCCTTCTCCGGCACTCCGGTCGCGGCTATCGCTTTGCCGCAAACCATAGACAGCGGGCGCAACATTGTTGTTCTAACCTCGAACCAATCCACTCCCACGGTCGTTCACACCAATGCCAGCGTTACGCTGAACGTGAATACGACCGCCGACATCGACACCATAAACGCCTGCACGACGAGTACTACTTCAATCCCAAGCACCCTCAGTTTGCGCGAAGCGGTCTGCCTTGCCAATAACCTGGCCGAGACCGCCACCATCAATCTTCCCGCGGGTACGTACGATCTGACCAGCCTGGAAACCGGCGAACTTCAGCAGGGCACAGGTAACTCCTACAGCCTTTCGATTGTGGGAGCAAGTGTCTCAAATACCCTCATCCAGCAGACCGATGGCCACGACCGCATCCTCGAAGAAGATTTCGCTCTCAACGGCAACAACCCGGTCGCGATCTCGAACGTGACTATCGCCTCAGGCGACTGCACGACCGGCACCGATTGTAGCGACGGCGGTGGAGCGATCCTTGCCGGAGGCGTTCCGGGCGACAATCTCACCCTCACCAACGTCACGTTCAGCAATAACATCAACAAGGGAGGAGACGAGGACGATGGCGGCGCCGTAAATGACGCTGGAGGTGCTCTTACGATCAGCAGTTCGACCTTCACCGGCAATCAGACCGATACTGCGGGCGGGGCCGTGTTTCTCACAGATCAGGGGTCAGGCGACGGCGAAGGCAGCGTTTCGATCACCAATTCGACCTTCTCCAATAACACTGGTGCGTCATCCGGGGGCGGCGGCGTCTGGGTTTCGCTCGACACAGGCTACACGCTCACGGTGAGCGGATCGACCTTCACCGGAAACAAAATGACCGGGGGATCCGCAGATGGTGGCGCAATTTTCGCGCAGGCGGGTGGGTCGGGTGGCGAAACCGTAACGGTGAGCAACTCGAGATTTGTCGGCAACTCCGACGCCAACGGTGGGACCGGCATTGCCGTAGAAGACGAGGCCGTTGCCGTCCTTCAGAATAACTGGTGGGGCTGCAACGCGGGACCCGGCGGCAGCGGCTGCGATAGCGTTTTCATCTCGGGCAGCGGGGGCGGAGGTTTCAGCCCGTGGCTGGTGCTGAGCGTCAGTGCCAATCCGACTCAGATCCAGCCTAACGGCACCTCGCAGCTGACCGCCGATCTTACGCATAATTCCAGCGGCACGGGCGGATTCAGCGTTCCCACGGGCACGCCCGTCTCATTCGGCGGAACGCTCGACAGCAGCGTGAACCCGATCAGCACCACGCTTACTAGTGGTCAGGCGAACTCTACCTACACGGCTGGTTCAAGCTCCGGCAATGGTACAGGCACAGCAACGGTCGACAATCAGCAGGTCAGCACGCCGGTCGATATTCTCGTCTCCGTCACCGTCACCACCAGTCCGGCGAACTTGTCGATCACCGTGGACGGCACGACCTACACCGCCCCGCAGACCTTCAATTGGGTCGTGGGATCATCGCACACTCTCAACACTACCTCGCCACAGTCGGGTCCCGCGGGATCGCAATATGTCTTTAGCACCTGGTCGCAGGGTGGATCGCAGTCGCAAAACGTCACCGCGCCGAGTTCATCGACCACCTACACCGCCGAATTCACTACACAATATCAGTTGACCACGGTAGCTTCTCCATCAGCCGACGGCTCCGTCATTCCGCCCTCGGGCGGTTACTTTGCCTCGGGTACGCCGATACCAGTAGCAGCAACTGCGAACGCAGGCTTCGCATTCAGCAGTTGGACTTCGACCGGTGGCTCGTTTGGCTCTACTACCTCGACCAGCACCACCTTCACCATGCCCGCTGCCGCGGCAACGGTTACAGGCAACTTTGTCCCGTCCACAACGCAGGTTACGATCACAACCAGTCCGGCGAACCTTTTGGTTTCGGTGGATGGCGGCACGTTAACGGCAGCCCCATTGGTCGAAACCTGGAATCAGGGTTCATCACATACAATCGCGACTGCCTCGCCGCAATCCGGCGGGACCGGCGTCCAGTACGTCTACAGTAGTTGGTCTGACGGTGGAGCAATTTCGCACGGCATCACTGTGCCCTCCACGGCTACGACTTACACCGCCAGCTTCGTTACGCAATATCAGTTGACGACCGCCGCGAATCCCTCTATCGGTGGAACCGTTTCGCCCACCTCCGGCAACTACTACACCTCCGGAACAATCGTGCCACTGCTGGCCACGGCCAACGCTGGTTACAGCTTCACCAACTGGACTGGCAACGTCGCCAACTCCGTCAGCGCCTCGACCAGCATCACCATGACGGCGCCGCAGAGCGTGACCGCGAATTTCTCGCTCATCATCGTGGCATCTCCAACCACCACAACGGTATCTTCGAATAACAACCCATCATTCACCGCAGCTCCCGGCAACTCGGTCACATTCACCGCAACCGTGACTTCCAACACCACGGTGAATGAAGGAACAGTTACATTCTCGGACCCCGCAAACGACTTCACGTGCAGCGGCGGCAACACGGTGCCAGTGAGCAACGGACAAGCCTCCTGCACCACCTCGTTCA
>Ga0209010_1000260_pt1 | contig 18786 bp, 10 predicted proteins | sample BlaSpr_A8_OM1_O3_FD_187985 | JGI IMG/M metagenome (GOLD analysis project Ga0209010, IMG submission 187985) | Forest soil microbial communities from Thunder Bay, Ontario, Canada - Black Spruce, Ontario site 2_A8_OM1_O3 (SPAdes) (version 2) | ecosystem: Environmental > Terrestrial > Soil > Boreal...
GCCACCGACCCGGCGTATTGGGTCCGGCACTTGCGCCAATCGGTTCGCTTTGCGGACGGTGCAGCGGAATTGCTGAAGGACAAGACCCGTATTTGCCTGGAGGTGGGTCCCGGCAACGCGTTGACGCAACTCATCGCCCAGCATCCCTCGAAGGGAATGGACCGTCCCGTCCTTCAGTCACTGCCGCACCCCAAGAACGACCCTCAGAAAGATCGGGAATTTGCGCTCATCACGGCGGGAAAGCTGTGGATTGAAGGAGCGCGCATAAACTGGGCCGGAATGCATAGTGCCGAGTCGCGGCATCGGATTGCGCTGCCCACCTACCCCTTTGAGCGCACTGAATACAAGATTTCCGCCGAGGCCGTCGTCGACGCTGCGGCGGGTGGGCCGGCGCTGAAGAAGACCGACATCGGCGATTGGTTCTACGATGCCTCTTGGAAGCGGACGGCACCGCTGCAAGCCAACGCCGCTGCCGAACCCGGTCGCTGGTTGATTTTCTCCGATGGCTGCGGCATCGGCACGCACATCGAAGATCGGCTGAAGAGCCAGGGCCATGCCGTAATTCGTGTGACCGAAGCCGACCGGTTTTCCCACAATCCGGATGGGTCTTATGCCCTCAACCCGGCATCACGGGAGGACTATGCACTCCTCTTACAAGATTTGAGCGAAGCGGATTTCGTTTTGACCGACGTTGTCCATCTCTGGCAAGTCACGGGACGCAAGCATCCCCAACCGGAATTGGAGTGCGTTGACGGCACACTGGACCGGGGCTTCTATAGCCTGCTGCATCTGGTGCAGGCCTTGAGTACCGATTACTCGACGACTCCGCTGCAAATCCATGTCGTCACCAGTGACGCGCAAGCGGTTTGCGGGGAAGCCCTGCCCTGCCCCACCAAGGCCGCCATCGTGGGTGTTTCCAAGGCGATCGTGCGCGAGTACGAGAACATCGACGTTCGCTGCATCGATGTGCAGGCGGCAGAAGATGAGGCGTCTCATTTGGAACTCGCGGGAATACTGGTCGAGGAATTTGCCGCCAGGTCGCGGGATGAGTTAATCGCTTATCGCGAGGGGCAGCGCTGGGTTCCAACCATTGAACAATTCCACTTTACACCGGAAGATGGCAATTTGCGGCTCAGGAAAAATGGCGTGTACCTGGTTACCGGGGGGCTGGGCGGAGTCGGGCTGGCGCTCGCCGAGTATCTGGCGGAGACCGTTCAGGCCAAGCTGATACTGCTAGGACGCTCCGCGTTTCCCGGCCGTGAACAATGGGATGAGTGGCTGCGCACGCACGGCGAGGAAGAAGTTGTGAGCCGAAAGATCCGGCAACTGCTGAAACTCGAAGAACTCGGTTCCGAGGTGATGGTATTCACCGCTGACGTCGCAAATCTTGAAGCCATGCGGACTGTCATTGCCTCGGCCCTGCTGAAATTCAACGCCATTCACGGAGTCATTCACTCGGCGGGCGTCGCGGGCGATGGCATCATCGAACTCAAGAGCCGCGAATCCGCCAACCAGGTGCTGGCGCCCAAGATCAAGGGCACCTTGATACTCGAAGAGCTGTTACAGGGCAACGAACTCGATTTCTTCGTACTGTGCTCCTCCCTGGCGGCCGTGGTTGGCTCCGGAGGCCAGGCGGATTACACCGGCGCCAATGCCTTCATGGATGCCTTCGCGCATTCCCGCAAGTCAGCCGGAGGTTCGGCTCCGATTTCCATCAACTGGGACCGCTGGGACGGGGTCGGCATGGCGGCGGACCGCATCGACAAAGCAGTTAGCTTCAAGAAGATCGAGACCATGCCCGGCTACCAGGCGCTCGATCATCCCATCTTTGTGGGCAACGTCAAGGACTACAAACGCGAAATCCACCTGGCCTATCTCAACCCCGATCTGCACTGGATCGTTGGCGAACACCGCCTGCGTGGTGCAGCCACCGTCGTGGGCACGGCCTATCTGGAATTGGCCCGCGCTGCGTTCCTTAAGGATCGTCACGACCCGGTCCAACTCCGCGATGTCGCATTTATGTCGCCGCTATTGGTCGCGGAAGGCGAAAAGAAAGAAACCCATGTGATCATCGGGCAGTCGCAAGGGCAACTGATCGATTTCCAGGTCCGCAGCCGCGTAGGCGAGTCCGGCTGGCAGGATCACGTGGCCGGCAAGATTGGTTTCGCCAAGAGCCAGCCGCAGCCGCACCACGACGTTGCGGCACTGCTTGCGCGCTGTAGGGTCCCCACGGGAGAAGACTATTCCCGCGCCGCATCGCTGGGAGATCAGACCAGCATGATCCAGTTCGGAGACCGCTGGAAGAACATCATCGACATGCGCGTGGGGAACAACGAATGCATCGCGTTGTTACAACTGCCGGAGGCATTCGAATCCGATCTGCAATCCTTCGACCTGCATCCCGCCTTGCTCGACAGCGCCACGGCTTTTGCCATTAAGTGGGCGGCCAAAGGCGGCGCCTACCTGCCGTTCGGGTACAACCACATCGTTGTCACTCAACCCCTGCCCGCGAAAGTTTACAGCTATGCTCGATTCGAGCCAGCCACCAATGCTGGCCAGGAACTGATTAGTTTCGATCTGCTCATCATGGATGAACAAGGAAACGAGCTAGTCAGGATCGAAGGCTACAACCTGAAACGCGTCCCTGATGCATTTCTCAACCCAGCGAAAGACGGCACGATTGCCCCAGTTCAATCCCTGCCAGTTCCAGCTGTGGTCCCCGCAAAACAGAAAAAGCACGATCTCACGACGGAACGCATTCTCCCTCTCGAAGGAGTGGAAGTCTTCCGGCGCGTCCTGGGGCTCAAAGGAATGCCTCAGGTCGTGATTGCCTCCAAGGCCTACCAGGTCTTGGCACTGGAGACCATGCCGCTGCGTGATCGCCCCAAAGCGAACGGCAATAAGAAGTCTGGGGATCAGATGATGGAGAGCGCTCAACCCAGGCCGAATTTGCTCAATCCCTACGTCGCACCCCGGAACCAACTGGAGCGCGCGGTGGCCGATATCTGGCAGACCGTCCTGGGCATAGATCAGATTGGCGCTCACGACAGTTTCATGGACCTCGGCGGGCACTCGCTGCTGGCGATCCAACTGGCATCGCGTATTCGAGAGCTACTTGAGATTGAACTGTCGGTCGCGACTCTCTACAAGACCCCAACCGTAGCCGGTCTTACTGAAGCGATCGTCCATTCCATGGTAAGCGATGCGGACACCGAGACCCTGGCCAAGGCATTGGAAGAAGCCGACGCCGAAACAGAGGCGGTGGCTTAGGTCCCGCTGGCTTGCGCCAGCTCAACCAACCACGCCGGTGCATTTTCGAGCGGCATCTTTTTGACTTCGGACTGGAGCTTTTCAATGAGCGGTGTCAGTGAGCGCACGAGCGAGGTTGCCTCGGAGCAGGCGGATCTTTTGTTGCGGCGGATTCAGAAAAACCTGGGTGAAGGCGTTGGTGTTTCCGGTCCAGGCCGGGCCAGTCGCGCCAAGGTGCCTTTTCGCTCAGCGGATGGAGGTAACTTCCGGATGGAGGTGCGCAGCCCGGGTATTTTCGAGAGCGTTACGTTTCGGCAATGTCCGCGGGTCGCTCCTGGACCTGGCGAAGTGCAGATAGAGGTCTACGCAGCCAGCGTCAACTTCCGCGACGTCATGATCGCGTTGGGCAACTACCCGTTTGTTGGCGATCCTCCTGCTCTGGGCGTCGATTGTGCCGGGAAAGTGGTTGCCGTTGGGGAAGGAGTGGAGGACTTCAAGATTGGAGATGAAGTATTTGGCATGAGCCGCGCCCTCTACGGTTCTTTCACCGCGTTCACCAATACGTACTCCATGTGCCTCATGCGCAAGCCGGCGGAATGGAGTTTCGAACAGGCCGCGGCGCTGCCCGGCGTCTTTGTAACGGTTTACTACGCGTTGCACCTGGTCGCCGGTCTTCGCCGTGGTGAACGGATACTTATTCATTGTGCCAGCGGCGGTGTAGGTTTGTCCGCGATTCAGGTGGCTCAGTGGCTAGGGGCAGAAATCTTTGCCACCGCCGGAACGCCGGAGAAGAGAGCCTTCGTCCGTGGACTCGGAATTGAACATGTCATGGATTCGCGTTCCCTGGCTTTCGTCGACGAGATCCGGCAACTTACGGACCACCGAGGCGTGGATGTGATTCTCAACTCTCTGACCGGCGAGGCGATCAATCGAGGGTTGGAGATTCTGCGTCCTCTGGGACGATTCGTGGAGATCGGCAAGCGCGACATTATGGAGGATCGCCAAGTCGGCCTTCGCGCTTTCGTGCATGGCCTGATGCTGGTCAGCATCGATCTCAGCTTTGTGTCCCCATCTGGCCGCCCCGACCTGGCGCAGCGTCTGTTCTCTGAGTTGGGAGATCACTTTGCCAGGGGAGTTTTTCAGCCGCTGCCGATTCGTACCTTCGGTATTAGCGACGCCCCCGCTGCCTTCAAGTCCATCAGCGCCAGCAGTCACATTGGGAAGATCGTGTTGAGTTTGAAAGACCAGCAGATTTTGGTCGAAGCCGACTAAGGGCGTTGGTTAACGGTTTCAAGGAGGATGCTGTGCCGAACCTGCTAGAGATTCCGAACGGCGCCGAGAAAGTTGCGGTGGATGTTACCAGGAAGATTGCCGATTACTCTCTGGGACAATTGAAAACCCTGGCCCGTGAACTCAACAAGAAAAAGGGGGGAGCCGCAGCGAGCACCATAATTCCGCGCCGGTCCGCGCCCAGGACTACTTTCCCACTGTCCTATGGGCAGGAACGCTTCTGGTTCCTGGATCAGTTGAACCCCGGAAGCGCGGCGTACAACTGGCCTTTCGCATTCCGGTTTGGCATCCCGATGGAGGCTTCTCTGTGGCAGCGGGCGCTGAATCAAATGGTGGCGCGTCATGAAATCTTGCGTACCACGTATCGAGTGGTTGACGGTTCCCCGGTCCAAGACGTTTCCCCTGCGGGCATCGCCCCACTCGAAATGATCGATCTTAGCGGTCTCCCAACCGCCGCACGGGAAGCGCGAGCACAAGCGCTGATCCAGGAGGACGCGCGGCTGGGCTTTAATCTGGCAACGGGGCCCCTACTGCGCTTCAAGTTGCTTCGTCTGGGCGAGAGCGATTACATCTACTTTGGAACCATGCATCACAGCATCGTTGACGCATGGTCGCGGAAGATATTCATCGCGGAAACCAACGCGCTGGTCATGGCGCTGGCTGCGGGCCGGCCGGCGCACTTGCCGGAGTTGCCGATTCAATATGGCGAATACGCGGTTTGGGAACGGCAACGGCTGCAAGGCGAATTCAAAGATCGGTTGAGCGAATACTGGAAAGACTCTCTCGCAGGCTTGCCGATTCTCGAACTTCCCACGGATCATCCTCGCCCCACGATCCAAGCTCTTCATGGCAGCTCGAAGTACATGTTGATTCCCAAGGCTCTGGCCGACGCGCTGCGTGGCCTCGGCAAAAGCCAGGACGCAACCTTGCACATGACACTCCTGGCGGCTTTTTCCGTGCTGCTCATGCGTTATTCGGGCCAGGACGATATTGCCGTCGCGGTGCCGGTCGCGAATCGCAACAGTGTCGACGCGGAGAGACTGATCGGATTCTTTATTAACAACCTGGTGATGCGCATCGACGTGTCGGGGAACCCCAGCTTCGCCGAACTGCTGCGGCGGGTGCGCCATGTGGCACTGGGCGCCTACGCGCACCAGGATCTTCCCTTTGAAAAACTCGTCGAAGAAATCCAACCTAAGCGCGATCTGAGCCGCAACCCACTAGCCCAGGTTACGTTTCAACTCGAAGATATTCCCACCGCGACCGACGGCGCGAGGCCGGGTCCGCGTTCTGCCTCGCCCGTAACCCCCATGGAGGTTGACACCGGCGTCTCCGCTTTCGATCTCGACCTCCATTTATTCGGGGATTGGGATAGTCACTTACTGGAAAGACCAGAGGGCGTTCGCGGGACGCTCACCTACAACACGGACTTATTTGATGAGGCAACGATCGAGCGCATGCTGGGACATCTCCTGCGGATGCTCGAGGGGATCGTGGAGAATCCGGAGCAACGGATCTGGGAGTTGCCGCTGCTGAGTGCACAGGAGAGCCGCGAGCAGGATCGGTGGAACCTTACGGAAGTGGCTTATCCGCAGGATAAGACGATAGCGCAGCTGTTCGAGAAGCAGGCGGCGGCGAATCCGGAAGCGACAGCGCTGCTGTGCGGAGAACAGTCGCTCACTTATGGCGAGTTGAATGGGCGGGCGAATCAGTTAGCGCACTATCTACGCGGGCTGGGGGTCGGACCTGAAGTGCGAGTGGGAATTGCACTGGAACGGTCGGTGAAGATGGTAGTGGGTCTTTTGGCGATCCTGAAGGCCGGTGGCGCCTACGTACCACTCGATCCGGAATATCCACAGGAGCGCTTGAGTTACATGCTGGTGGATGCCGGAGTGAACGTGCTGCTGACACAGGATAAGTTTCGTGACCGGCTGCCGCAGTACGCAGGCAAGATCCTGTGTCTCGACAGTGACTGTCATCAGATTTCCCGTGAAGATACTGTCAATCCACACAGCTTAACAACTCCTGACAATCTGGCATACACGATTTACACATCGGGTTCCACAGGCAGGCCAAAAGGCGCGATGAACACGCACCGCAGCGTTTGCAACCGGCTGTTGTGGATGCAGGATCAGTATCGCTTGAGTGAAGCGGACACGATCCTACAGAAAACTCCGTTTAGTTTCGATGTGTCGGTTTGGGAATTCTTTTGGCCGTTGTTGGTGGGAGCGCGCTTGTCGCTAGCACGGCCCGGCGGACACCGGGATGCGGTTTATCTAGTCGAACTGATAAAGGAACAGCAGATTTCTGTCATACATTTTGTTCCCTCGATGCTCGGCAGCTTTCTCGATCAGCCTGGAGTGGAGCACTGCCTGTCATTGCGCCATGTGATATGCAGCGGTGAGGCGCTACCCTTCAGCTTGCAAGAGCAATTCTTCCGACTCCTGCCGGCGCAATTGCACAACTTGTACGGGCCGACTGAAGCGGCGATCGACGTTACTTACTGGACTTGCCAGCGCAGCAGTGAACGAACAGTGGTCCCCATTGGCAGGCCAGTGGCCAACACACAGATACACATATTAGACCGGAATAGGCAACCCGTGCCGATTGGGGTACCGGGCGAATTGCACATTGGGGGCGTCCAGGTGGGGCGCGGTTATCACAATCGCGCTGAACTGACGGCGGAGAAGTTCGTTCCAGACCCGTTCTCCATTGTGACTGGATCTCGGATGTACCGGACCGGTGACCGCGCCCGCCGCCGCGCTGACGGCAATTTGGAGTTTCTGGGAAGGCTGGACGCGCAGGTCAAACTCCGCGGCTACCGCATCGAGCCGGGTGAGATAGAAGGAGTGCTGACGCAACATCCCGCCATCCATGAAGCGATGGTGATCGTGCGCGAGGACGAGCCCGGTGAGAAGCTATTGGTCGCCTACGTGGTGGCAAAGGGAGAACCAGCGCCGACTGGGAGAGAGTTGCGGAGTTATGTGAAGGAACGGTTGCCGGAATATATGGTCCCCAGTGGTTTCGTGCAATTGCCGGCTCTGCCGCTAACGCCGAACGGAAAGGTGGACAGGCTCAATCTGCCGAAACCCGAGCGCACGCTGGACCACCCGCAAAACATGATTGCACCACGCGATGTGTACGAGCTCCGGCTCGCACAAGTGTGGGAAGAGATTCTCAATGACCACTCAATCGGGGTCACTGATAACTTCTTCGATATCGGAGGGCATTCTTTACTGGCAGTCCGCTTAGTCTCGCGGATTTCCGCTTTGTTCAATCGAGAGCTGCCAGTTGCTGCAGTGTTTCAGTACCCGACGATCGAACAACTGGCCAGTCTGTTGCGCCAAACAGCGTCCGGCGGCACGCAGTCGCCCGTGGTGGCGATCCGGCCGTATGGCACACGCACTCCCCTGTTTCTCGTCCATCCCGCCGGTGGCAATGCCATGTGTTATTACGAACTGGCCCAGCAACTCGCCGCAGACCGCCCTGTCTATGGACTACAAGATCCTGGCTTCGACGATGCCGCGCCTGCGCGAACTATCGAGCAGATGGCGGAACTCTATCTGCGCGCCATCCGCACGGCCCAACCGAAGGGACCCTATGTTCTTGCAGGTTGGTCCACAGGAGGGCCAGTAGCTTTTGAGATGGCGATTCAGCTTACCCGCGCCGCTGACGCGGTTCCTGCGGTCATTCTCCTGGACTCCCCGGCTCCGCTCGCTCCCGACACCGACGGCGTTGATCGCCAGCAGGCGACCACGCAGGCCATCGGTTCCTTCAGCAAACGGATCGGCTTGTACTTTGGGATGACGTTCAGCGCGGCGGAGAATCCCGAACAGGAATTAGGCCTCGTCGAACGAGAGGGTCAGTACCTGGAGGAACTCAAGAAGCGCAACGTCGTGCCCTCTGATACCGATGTCAGTTTTCTCCGCAACTTCTTGCGTACCAGCGAGAACAACATCCGCGCTGCTTGGAATTATCGCCCGCCATCCTACGCGGGCAGCATTTTCCTGATACGCGCAGCGGACACGTTGCCGGACCTTCCCAGTGAAGAACAGCAACTGCGCCTGAAGCCCAGCTTCGGCTGGCAACAGTTCTCCGAGCAAACCATTCAGATCGACTATGTGCCGGGCAACCATATCACCATGATGACTCCGCCTTATGTGAATTTGCTGGCGGAGCAAGTCGAACGGTGCCTTAAAACACTGGAAGGAGTCTAGCAATGTCAGCTTTTTGGTCGCACGGCACTCGTATCTTCTTGCGGATATGGTCCGGCCAATTGATCTCTTCCATTGGATCGGGAATGACGTCATTCGCCATCAACGTGTGGATCTATCAGCAGAGTCATTCGACGCAAAGGCTCGCATGGATGGTGCTGGCGGCGACTCTGCCGGGAATTCTTTGTGCCCCGCTGGCCGGCGCCGCTGCGGATCGTTGGGACCGCCGTTGGATCATGATTTTCAGCTCCGTCGGTGCGGGCCTGAGCACACTCTTCCTGGCGGCCAATTTCTTTCTGGGTTCGGCGCCCTTGTGGCATATCTATCTCGGTATAGGCGGGATCTCTTTCTTTGCCGCCTTCCAATGGCCAGCCTGCATTGCCGCCAGCACTTTACTCATACCGCAGGAGCACTATGCCCGCGCCAGTGGACTGTGGCAGTTCGCGCAGGCCATCACGATGATAGCCGCTCCAGCCCTGGCCCTAGTTTTGATTCCGTGGATAGGCATGCATGGCGTTATCCTCGGCGACTTCGCCAGCTACTTGGTTGCAATCGCCATTCTGCTTATGGTGCGAATTCCAAAACCTGCTGCCCTCGTCGCCGATACCGTTGCGAAGCCATCGTTTCTCCGGGAAGTTTCCGCCGGTTGGGCCTATATCCGCGATCGGCAGGGCTTGGTCCAGCTAATGGCGTTCGGATTCATCGTCCTTTTCGGCATCAGCATGACTCAGGTGTTGCTCGTGCCCCTGGTGCTGAATGTCGCCTCGGCCAAGGCCCTAGCTGTGATAATTGCCGTGGCCACCTTCGGGATGGTGATTGGCAGCGCGGCTATCGCAAGTTGGGGTGGACCGCAACGCCGCATCCTGGGTGTCCTCGGAAGCGGGTTCGCGTTGGGCGCGGCGCTCTTCCTGACCGGTTTTCAGCGTGGTCCCGTGCCTATTGCCATCGGCTTGTTTTTGCTCGGATGCGTGGCTCCCATGGGAATCAGTTGTGCGCAATCTATCTGGCAGTCCAAGACCGAACCGACTGTGCAGGGAAGAGTATTTGCATTGCGTGGCATGCTGATGCAGGCCTGCCTCCCGCTGGCTTGTCTGGTCGCCGCGCCCTTGGCCGACAGACTATTCAGTCCTTTGCTTGTAACCGGGGGTTTGTTAGCCGGAACGGTCGGCAAATTCACCGGGGTCGGTCCCGGCCAGGGAGTGGGTTTGCTGATGACCTCTATGGGGGTCCTCATCATCACAGCCGCGAGCTTCGCCTGGTTCAGCCCGCGTTTTCGCCGCGTCGAAAGGGAACTGCCGGATGTGATCGTTCTTCAGGCCGTCCCCGTCGAAATGGAAATCGGTTTGTGTCAAGAAATCGCCGAGCTCGAGAAAGCCGTTTAGGAATTCCAAAGGAGACAACTATGCCGTCCGAAACCGAGGATAAAACCACATATAAAGTAGTACTCAATGACGAAGAGCAGTACTCCATCTGGCCCGCCGACAGGCCGAACGCACTGGGATGGAAGGATGCGGGCAAGGTCGGATCTAAAGAAGAGTGTTTGGCCCATACGCAGGTTGTTTGGACAGACATGCGTCCACTCAGCCTCAGAAAGAAGATGCAACAACAATCCGATGACATCGCACACAATTAATGAACGGGGTATGAGTCGAAAGATTGACGACTCACCATGGCTTGACCATGACCAGGCCAATTCTCTGGCATCGATCCGGCTTTTTTGCTTTCCCTATGTCGGCGGAGGTTCGTGGATCTACCGCGGATGGTCCGACTATGCCGGCAAAGAAATCGAGATCATCCCTTTGGCCCTGCCCGGCCGCGATAAACGACTGTGGGAGCAGCCCTATTCCAGCCTTTCCCCACTTATCGGGGCTCTGGCGGAAGTGCTGCCCCAGGACAAACCCTTCGCTTTTTTTGGTCACAGTATGGGAGCGCTTATCGCATTCGAGTTGGCGCGCGAACTGTACCAGCGCGGTTCCGAACTGCCCTTGTGCTTGTTTGCCTCCGGAGCTAGTGCACCGCAAATCCCACGCAGGAGCGTCTCTCGGCACTTGTTGTCCGATGCCGATCTCGGGGTGGAACTCCGCGTTTTGGGGGGAACTCCCGAGGAGGTGCTTCAAGATTCCGGAATGATGGAACTCTTCCTGCCGGCAATTCGCGCCGATTTCGCGATCGGGGAGACTTATGAATATGCGCAATCTAATCTGTTGGACTGCCCAATCTTTGTGCTACATGGCGATGAAGATCCGGAAACCAGTCGCGACGAGGCGCTGGCTTGGCGAGCTTGCACTTCGAGCGCATTCAGGGTCGACACGTTCCATGGCGGTCATTTTTTCTTACACGCGGCAAAGAAGTCTATCGTCACTTTAATAAAACATGAACTGTCGGCACTCACACAAACAGCGGCCCAATCAGAGACCTCGGTCTTATGACAAACATCGTGGGCATCTCGGCGCTATTCCACGATTCGGCTTGTTGCCTGCTCCAAGAAGGAGTCCTGGTTGCCGCCGCCGAAGAGGAACGGTTTTCCAGACGCAAGCACGATCCGGACATGCCCAAGCGTGCTTTCAACTATTGTCTTGCCGCCGGCGCTCTCACCATCGCGGATGTCGACTGCGTCGCATTCTACGAACAGCCGTCGCGGAAACTGGCGCGCCAACTCTGGACCATGCTTCCAGACTTCACTGCCGACTCCAAGGTCCTCTCTCGCCTCGATGCCGCGCGGCCTGCCAGGGAAATAAGAGAGGTACTCGGGTTTGAGGGTCCCATCGAATTTGTCGAACACCATTACGCCCACGCCGCGAGCAGTTTCTTTTTCTCAGGATTTTCTGATGCTGCAATTCTTACAGTTGACGGAGTTGGCGAATGGGCCACCACAACCTACGGCGTTGGTCACGATAATGACATTTTGATTTTCGAAACCGTAGATTTCCCGGACTCGCTCGGCCTGCTCTACAGCACGATCACCAATTACCTGGGTTTTTCTGTCAACGATGCCGAATACAAAATAATGGGGGCGGCGGCTTACGGCCTCCCGAAGTACCAGAAACAGATTCGAACCATGGTTCAGTCCCATGCTGCCGGGCAATACTCTTTAGATCTCAAATACTTCGACTTTCGCTCGCTTGATCGTATGTATTCCGACGACCTGCCCGAGTTATTCGGAGCCCCACCGCGCAACCGAGGCGCGGAAGTTACCCAGTTCCATAAGGATTTAGCGCGGAGTATCCAGTTTGTTCTTGAAGAGATCTTGCTGGAGAAGGCCGAGTATCTGCATAAGACTACGGGGAGCGAGAATCTGTGTATGGCTGGTGGTGTCGCTCTCAATTGCGTTGCAAACAGTCGAATTTTGCGAGAAGGCCCATTTCGTAAACTATTCGTCCAACCCGCCGCCAGCGATGCAGGCTCATCGCTTGGTGCGGCTGCGATTGTCGCTCGACGAGCCAATGGCCGGGACCTCAAACCCGCAGCGCTCAACCACGCCTACCTGGGACCCCAGTTCGGGAGTGACGAAATTATCTCCCTACTCCGCGCGATGGGCCTGAAAGCAACGGACTGCCGCGGGAAAGAGCCGGATCTCATTGCGGCCGTCGTTCATCAACTCAGCCAGGGAAAGGTTGTGGGCTGGTTTCATGGCCGGATGGAGTTCGGCCCACGCGCGCTCGGCGCGCGTTCTATACTCGCCGACCCGCGCATCGAGGGTATGCGGGACAAAATCAACGCCCAAGTAAAACGCCGCGAGTCCTTTCGCCCCTTCGCACCAGCTGTCCTTGAGACCAAGGCTCACGAGCACTTCGATCTGGATCATCCGTCGCCCTTCATGACCGAGACTTGCCGAGTGACATCCAGGCTTCACCTGCCTGCCATTACTCACGTCGACGGCTCAGCCCGGGTACAAACGGTAGACGCTGACAGCAGTCCGCGTTTTGCCAGCCTTTTGAATGCTTTCGAGCGGAGTACGGGCTGTCCAATATTGTTAAATACCTCCTTCAACCTGAGCGACGAACCAATCGTTTGCAGCCCCCTCGATGCCATCGTCTGTTTCATTCGGTCTGAACTGGACCTTTTGGTTCTAGAGGACTTCATCATTGACCGGTCTGCCTTGGGCACGGCAGCTCAGGCTTTACTCCACGATGCACGAGTGGCCGATCATTCCGCCGTTCGCCACTCTACATACACGCTATTTTGAGGCGCCATGATCCGGCAACCAGAAAGACTAAAACTCGTCGCCAATCAGTTGGCGGATTTCTTCGTGACCGAACAAGGCACGCATGTCTTCTCTCTGATTAAGGCGTTATCCGATCAGCCGCCTTCGGAACATCCGGAGATAGGTGGATCCTCCGGCCCAAAGGTAGCCGAAGTGTTACCCACCGATCGCGTGGGTATCTGGGAGCCAAAACTCAGAAAACAGGGCCTCTGTTATCTGCGAACCAACGTCGTTGGCGAACCATCCAGCTTCTGGGCGCGAACAGCGTGTATTCCCCCGAAAGGCAGCAAACAGCGCGTTGTACTGCTGGGTGAATCGGTTGCGAGAGGGTATTTTTATGACCCTTACTTTACCCCCGCGTCCGTTCTTCAGCACATGCTCATCACTGTCTGCCGCACCGATAACATTGAGGTTGTCGACCTTGCTAGAACGAATCTCCTGCTTCAACCCCTCATGGAACTTGCCAGGAGTGCGCTTGTACTCAAGCCCGACGTCTTTGTCGTGTTTGCGGGAAATAACTGGACTGAGGCAGCATTCGTTTCAGAACAACTTCCCGAGCTGGCGGTCAGTTTGCGGAGAGGCGGCTGGAGATCGGTGAAAGAATATCTCGAGGGTCAGTTGCGCGACCGCGTGCGATCGTGTCTCGAGTTCTTCGCCTCGATTACGCGGGACCAAGGCATTCCAGTCGTCTTTGTGTTGCCCGAGTTTAACCTTTTGGACTGGCGCACAGACCATCGCAGCCCGCCTCTTCTCAGCCTTGAATCCACAGGAGAGTGGCTCGCACTGCGATCCGATGCGGAGTGCGCTCTGCGAGGCGACCACTTTGAAAGCGCTAAATCTCTCGGACTCAGGATCTCAGAACTGGATGGTGGCACGACTCCATGCGGTGCCAACATACTCGCAGAAGTCAACAATAGAATGGGCGCGGTTACAGAGGCGCGAGAATTCTTTGAAATGGCTCGCGACTCCGCCATCTGCTTGCCCCGCCGCCAAACTCCACGTTGCTTCTCTGTCATACAAGAGACCATACGCGCTGCCGGTGAGTCCAACTCGATCGATGTTGTGGACCTGCCAATACACTTCCAGCGTTATCTCTCTGGAGCCTTACCGGACCGGCGGCTCTTTCTCGATTATTGCCATTTGACCGTCGAAGGAATTCGAGTCGCAATGGCCAGTGTCACCGCGGCTATTCTTCCGCACTTAAAACATCCAGGACCTGCTCCTCAAGATCTTCTGAACATTCCTTTTGCCCGAAATTTGAAAATCGAGGGAGAAGCGCACTTCCTGGCGGCAATACACAACGCGCATTGGGGTCAAGGATCTGACATTGTCCGCTACCACTGTCAAAAGGCGGTTGAGCACTCACCCGAAGTCTCGGCGACGATCTCGTATTTTCTCGATTTTCAACTGCGCAAGGCGCCTTCCTGCCTGTGCCAGGCATTTGAGGAAATGTGTCAGCTCGACAATCTGTCGGTCTTGTCTGCGCTCTTCAACCGGGAAACGCCACTGGAGGAAAAGATTCTAAGCCAGGTCCTGGTTCAAGAACTCACTGCGGTTCTTGGCGCTCACGACCCTGAAAAGGGGAGAGCAGCGGAACAGATCTTGTTTCAGGAACATAGTGTCTCTCAAAAAGAAATCAATCTGCTTCAACACGCCTATGCCGTCGACTCTTGGGCTGCGCCTCCGGACTCGGACCGTTTTGGCTATTATCGGGCCTTAGAACCCGTTTCACGCTTCCGTCTTATCTGCGAAGACTGCTTACCTGTCCAGTTGAACCTCATCTACCGGATAAAGAACGCTGAACTAAAGCAGGAAATCTTCGTCCTGCTGAATGGAGTTCATGTGCAGACACTGCCTGCACCGTCCCGGTGGCAGACAGCGACGATTGCCCTGCCCGCTGCCATGCTCTCGAAAGGATTTAATCTTATTGAGATTCGATGGCCATTGTGTTCCTGGTCCCTGCCCTCGTGGATTGAAAGCGTCGCAACCAAGTTAGCTATGAATCGGCCTTGGAGAGCTGATATTGACGTCGTTTACGGAGAAATCCATTCCCTGCGGGCTACTCCGGTGAAAGTCAACAGCTCCCAAAATTTTGTCGAGAGGGCTCAACCGCTTAGCCAACGAGAAGAGACAAGAGTTGTCGCTGTCTAACAGACTACGCATTCTCGCCCTCCGTCGGCGAACCGATGCCGCCGAAGGTGAGCAAATGTGAACATACTCCGAATCCGACCTTCGGTAAGATACACGCATCAGCGTGGCAAGCGGGGAGATCACCATCCATAGCCAGCCGCAGGGGTCCATACATGCCCAAAGCTCGGACCGCTGCTTTGCGCAGCGACCGATCGTGGGTAGATACAGGTTCGGAGGAGGAATCGTGGAACCAGGGCGCGTGGTTGTGGAAGTAAAAGACTTATGCAAGAGATATGGACCGACCGAAGCTGTCCGGAATGTATCGTTCTCCATTCCAGAAAACTGCATTTTCGGATTGCTTGGCCCCAACGGAGCAGGCAAGACAAGCATTATCGAGATGATTGAGGGAATACGGACAGCCGATTCCGGCCTCATTCGCGTCGCTGGGCTGGATCCCGCCAGAAACGGTCGCCAGGTTAGGCAGATCATCGGCGCCCAGTTGCAAACCACCGCTCTGCACGACAAGATCCGAATTCGAGAAATTTTCCACCTCTTCGCGAGCTTTTATCCTTCCCCCAAAAAAGAAAAAGACGTTCTTGAGTGGGTAGGACTCACGGACAAGTCGAACTGCTTTTATCAGTCCCTTTCCGGCGGCGAGAAGCAGCGTATTGCATTGGGGTTGGCTCTGATCGGTAACCCGCAGGTTGTGTTTCTGGACGAACCAACGACTGGCTTGGACGCGGAAATGCGCCTTCAACTTCACAAGCTTATTTTGCAGATTAGGGACGAAGGAAAAGTCGTATTGATGAGCACTCACTACATCGAAGAGGCCGAGAAATTGTGTGACGTGGTCGGCATTCTACAACTCGGCGCTTTGAAGGCGGTGGCGCCACCCCAGGAAATTATCCTTATGGGCAAAGTTGACGAACGTGTGCGGGTTGCATTCTGTCAAACCGTTGAGACGAGCAGTCTCGAACGTCTCGGTGGAGTTTCGCGGGTGAATCGCGAGAACGGACGGTTTGTACTCTCGGGTCCGGATGCCGCGAGAATCGCAGTGTCTGTAACATCCTTCTCCGAAGCCCAAGCGAACCAGATCGAAGATATGAAGATCTCTCACGCCACCCTCGAAGACGCGTATTTGGAGTTGACCGGAACGGAGAGCAAATGAAAATCATCTGGCGGCTGATGTGGGTCGACTTGTTACTGTTAATGCGCGTGCCCCTCTCCCTGTTCTTTAATATCGTTCTGCCTTTGGCTTTCTTCGGTTTTTATGCGGGGTTCCTGCACAACGCCAAGGGTCCCGCTGCCGGAGGCCTAATGATGCGACTGATCACCCTCGGTGCCCTCAGCAACGGATTATTTGGGCTTAGCATCAACCTGGTTGTGATGCGGGAACGCGATATTCTCCGCCGCTACCATCTGTCTCCCATCTCGGCGTCTCATGTGATCGCCAGTCGACTGATTGCAAATTATGCGATGTTTCTGATGGTTGCGCTTCTGGAACTCGCCGTGACGCAAGCAGTATTTTCGCTTCAAATTGCGCGAGTTCTGCCGCAGCTTCTTCTGCTTCTCAGCCTGGGTTATCTGGCCATCGCCGGCATAGGCTTCGTCATCGCGAGTATCGTGAATACCGCGGGCGAGGCGCAGGTCTGCAACCAGGTTACTTTCTTCGCATTGCTATTTCTTTCCGGGATTTCTGTGCCGCTTGCTGTTCTGCCTAGGATATTGCAGGCTGCGGCAGGGTTTTTTCCCTCAGCGCTGATGATCGTGGGTGCGGACGAGGTTTTGTTGCACCCTGGATCGCCTCTGGCATCCTGGCCGGAAATGATATCTTTGGCGATATTCTCGATCGTAACTTTCGCTGTTGCCACTCTGATGTTCCGCTGGGAAAAAGAAGCCAAGGTTACCCGTCGTGACAGGTTGAGAACCGCGATTGTCCTTATTCCGTTGATTTTAGCGGGAGTGTGGTTGAACGGCACCAAAGACTTTATGCAACGGGTCCAGGCGACTTCGGAAAACTCCTCCACTCCGCAACCGAAATGACCTTGATACGACAAACCGGAAAACCGACGTTCAGGCTTTGAGGATTTAGTGGCTTTCTTAGCCTTGTGCAACGGAATTGTTCAGGCCTCCCATCGAGACCACTTTATTTATTGAAGGGGCGCGGTCCGCGGGCTGCCTGGTGGACATGGTCGATGATGCCACTGTTTTCGGCTTGCCATCCCTGCCTTTCCGCCATCGCTTGTTGACTCGGATACGGCTTTCATTCCACAAGATGTCCGACCACCGCGGCCAATAACTCAGGGTTGAGCTGTTCCTTGCTCCATCTCTTACAGGTGAGTAGCCCTTTTCGCGCGCAGGCGCTGGTGTGCTGTGACTTTCCTCTGGCGACCATCGTAATGCTCTTTGCTGCGCGGTACATGTGGGCGACCAAAACTATGCTCTTAATTCTGAAGTGGACTTGTCGAAATATCGCGCGGTTTCAGTTCGTCACAGAGGACGTGCAATCACCCCAACCCTCCCCGAGTACAGGGGAGGGAACCAGACAGCGAGCACAATAACGGGAGTGCACTCCCATGACCACCAATCAAGCACTCTTGCTCGTCTCCGACGGTGTCGGGAAGCGTTCTTGAACCCACTCTTGCCAGAGCGGTGTCTCGCGGGCGACGGTCGCGGCCGCCTGATCGCCGTAGAGATAGAAATTTAGTGTGACCATCGTGCCGCCGAAGTTGACGACGCCAAGGGCGATGGCACCCGGCCCCGGCTTGTCGAGCCGCAGCAGCACGTTGCACGGGCTCTGGCTGACGTACTCCACCACGCCGCCGAGGGCCGGGACGCCCGCCGGCGCGGTCCAACTCTGCCCGGCGCTCACGCCTTTCAGCCCCAAAGCCGCGGTCAGCGTTTCCCAAGCCTCCGCTTCGGTTCCCGCGGCGGGGGCCATCCACTGCATCGTCGCGGAGCGTTGGCCGCGGAAGTGCGTGAGATAGATCTTCAGGATGCGGAAGAAGCCCGGCCAGCCGGATTCGGTGCCTGACAGTTGGCTATCCCATTCGTCCGTGCTGGCGAAGAGACTATGCGACACGCGGACGATGCATGTGCCCCCCGCGCGCGCTTCGACGTTCCACTCGTCCGTGATGGCAGGCGAGCCAGGGGCCCAGCCAGGGGCTTCGGTAGCAAACCTCCGCGGCGGATCCCAGACCGTCAGGGCGGAACTGGACTCCATGCCCGGGCCGAAGTTCAACTTCTCCGTAACGGGCTTCCCGTCGCGCTCCTCGAACTCAGCTGGCACGAACCAGGACGAAATACCCGGCCCGGTGGCGATGGCCTGCCAGACTTCCTCCGGTGTGCCGGGGACCTCGACTTCGACTTGGACTGAATGTCGTCCGGAGGCTTCTTTCTTGACGCTCATAATCACTCCTTAAGGATCGGATTTATGCCGCAAAGTGTGCACCACGACCACCTGGCGATGCGCGCGACCGCCAACGGCGGATTCGTCGTGGTAGGAGACGGTACTCTGGACAACTTTCATTGTCAAGGATGGTTCAAGGCTTTTCTTACGAATTTGCACAGTCGATGCGGCATGGAACAGGTTGGTGCCCAAAATCCGCTTTCTGCCGTTTTACGGTCCGCACTTCAACCCCTTCGAACTTCATCGATTATTTCAAAGGCCCGAGGACGACTTTATCAAACGCGAGGTCG
>Ga0209010_1000261_pt1 | contig 18784 bp, 11 predicted proteins | sample BlaSpr_A8_OM1_O3_FD_187985 | JGI IMG/M metagenome (GOLD analysis project Ga0209010, IMG submission 187985) | Forest soil microbial communities from Thunder Bay, Ontario, Canada - Black Spruce, Ontario site 2_A8_OM1_O3 (SPAdes) (version 2) | ecosystem: Environmental > Terrestrial > Soil > Boreal...
ACGATCCGCTGGGCATGATGGCGGCACGGCTGGAAGTGCGCGTTCACATGGTGACGGCGGCGACCAGCGCCACCCAGAACGTGATCACGGCAGTGAACAAAGCGGGCGTGCATGTCGATGACACCGTATTTGAGCCACTGGCTGCGGCCGACGCGGTGCTGCGGGCGGATGAGCGCGAGTTGGGAGTGTGCCTCGCCGATATTGGTGCGGGATCGACGGAACTGATTGTGTTTGTGCAGGGAGCGGTCGCGTTTACGGGAGTGATTCCGATTGGCGGCGATCACTTTACCAGCGATCTGTCGGTGGGCATGTGTACGCCGCTGGCCGAGGCGGAAAATATTAAGCGCGTGTATGGCAGCGCGGTTGTGACGTTGATTCCCGAGGGGAATGAAGTGGAAGTGCCGTCGGTGGGTGACAGGCCGTCAAGGTTGCTGCCGCAGAGGTTGGTGGCGGAGATTCTGGAGCCACGGGCGCGGGAGCTGTTCGAGATGCTGCGCGATACGCTGCGCCACAACGGCATGTTTGAAGCTTGCATTGCCGGGATTGTGCTGAGTGGAGGGGCGTCGCGGCTGCCGGGAATTTTCGATGTGGCGGAATCGGTGCTGCGCAAAGCGGTGCGGCTGTCTTGGCCGACGCCTCTGGCCAAGATGCCGGCAACTTTGGCGGAGCCGGAGTATGCGACTGTGCTGGGCATGGTCAATTATGGGCAGAGGGCGAGAGTTGCGCGCGGGTTGCAGGAAGATCGATGGGGAACGAGGTTGAGGGCGCTGTTGGTAGGCAAAGGGGCTTAAAAAGCAGTGGCCAGTGATCAGTGGTTAGTGGTCAGTAAAAACAGGCTGAGCCAACGTTACGTGTCAGATTTTACTGGCCACTGAGGACTACCACTGACCACTGAATTCAGACCAAGGTGAACTTATGAACAACGATTCGAGCATTCGCATCAGCTTTAACGAAGAAGCGCGTAACGATGCCAAGATCAAAGTCATTGGCGTGGGTGGTGGCGGCGGCAACGCGGTCAACCGCATGATCGATGCCGGCGTCGATGGCATTGAGTTCATCGTCGCCAACACCGACTTGCAGGCGTTGCGGATGTCGCATGCGCCGGTGAAGCTGCAACTGGGCGTGAAGCTGACCAACGGCCTCGGTGCGGGTGCGAATCCGGAAGTGGGGCGTAAGGCGGCGCTGGAAGACTCGGACAAAATCATTGAAGCGCTGGAAGGCGCTGACATGGTGTTTGTGACCACCGGTCTCGGCGGCGGGACGGGAACAGGTGCGGCTCCGATCATCGCGTCACTGGCCAGCGAAATGGGCGCGCTGACCGTGGCCGTGGTGACCAAGCCGTTTTCGTTTGAGGGCAAACGGCGCATGGCGCAGGCGGAGCGCGGCATCGCCGAGCTGATGGAATCTGTCGATACGACCATTGTTATTCCCAACGAGAAGCTGCTGGCGGTGGCCGAAGACGCGGGCTTCTTCGAATCGTTCCGGATTGCCGACGATATTTTGCGGCAGGGCGTGCAGGGAATTTCGGACATCATCACGATTCCCGGCATCATCAACCGCGATTTCGCCGACGTCAGGACCATCATGGCGGGGATGGGTTATGCGGTGATGGGCACGGCAACCGCGAGTGGCGAGCGGCGCACGATGGAAGCTGCACAGCGGGCGATTGCGTCTCCACTGCTGGAAGCGGGAGCGATCGATGGAGCGCGCGGCATATTGATCAACATTACCGGCTCGGCATCGCTCAAGCTGGCCGAAGTGCAGCAGGCATGCTCGATCATTCAGAGCGCGTCGCATGAGGAGGCCAATATTATTTTCGGTGCAGTGCTGGATGAGAATATGAAAGATGCGGTGAAGATCACGGTGATCGCGACGGGATTCAAGGATTCGGCCGGGTCGCGGCATCGTCGGGTGGAGGTGCGCACCACGTTCGCGTCCGCGCATGACCGGGCCATGGAATTTCCGCAGAGCGAGAAGGCCCCGGATTATGATCCCGACTTCGATGTGCCGCGGCGGCATGAGCCTCTGATGTCGAGCGCGTCGGAGCCGATGATAGTGGAACAAGCGCAGAGGATTGTCGAAGAACCGTCATTTTCGGCGGAGGCTGCGCCCATGGGACTCGCCGGCAACGGACGGGACGCGATTTCGCTGGATGCCATGCGCAATGCGATGGTGTCAAACTTCGAGCAGGACGATCTGGACCTTCCCGCGTTTCTGCGACGGCGCGGCGAAGTGATGTAGGCGGAGTTATGAGCTATGAGCTATGAGTGATGAATGATGCGCTTTGAGCGACCTGGTTCCTCAAAGCGGTATTTTTCGTGCCAGCTCACAGCTCGCGGCTGGGGTTGAGAGTGCCTTTCTGGTAACCATGCGAGGATTACTGAAGGTGCTGGAACTGGTGGTTACTGCGGCTAAGTATCTGTTTCAAAATGGGTTAAATCCAAAATAATGTTTTCGCGAATTTAAACTTTGTCGTTGCCTCAACCAGGGCGGCGTCTTATTATCTGAGAGTCGAGTAGTGTAGCCGAAACAGGCCGATTCTGGCGGGTTTCGCGGGTTTACAACATTCAAGTTTTAGGGGATTTCCCTGGGGGAAACGAGCAGGATGTCCATGCAAGGATTGCGCGTCTTTCGTCTAGTTGTCACTTCTCTGGCGAGTCTGGCTTTGGCTCAATTAAGTTTCGCCGCGCACGTAAATCCACATGCCCTTAGCTCGAGCAAGTCGAAATCCCAAAAGATCAGCGAGAGCCAGCGCACGCGCCGCCGCCTGCATCATTTGGCGCGCAGCCACAGCGCTCCGGTGACCCGCGCATCGGCGCATTCTCCATCGGGGACGTTGCGGCGCCATCATTACTACGAACGCTTTTATATGAGTTCGTTTGCCGACGGCCTGACTGAAGGCGATGCGACTGGAGGCGAAGATCCAGTCGTGCGCCGGGCGGCGATTGATGCCTTGGGCAACATGAATGGAACAGTAGTCGCGATACAACCGACCAGCGGCCGCATTCTGGCGATGGTCAACCAGAAGCTGGCGTTGTCGAGTGGAGCACAACCTTGTTCGACCATCAAGCTTTCTGTGGCCTTGGCGGCGTTGAGTGAGGGCTTGATTTCGAAGGAAACTCCGGTGCGGCTTGAGGGCAGCGGGCGCATGAATCTGACGCAGGCGCTGGCGCACTCCAACAATGCTTATTTCGAGGCGCTGGGGCGGCAGTTGGGTTTTGAGAAAGTCGCCTATTACGCTCATGAATATGGTCTCGGCGAGATGGCGGGCTACGACATCGCGGGCGAACAGGCGGGAATTTATCCCGAAGAAGTGATCCCGGCAAAGCTGGGCGGCGTAGGCAAGATGTGCTCGTTCGGCGAAGGCGTTTCCATGACGCCGCTCGAGCTAGGCGCAATGGTTACGGCGATTGCCAATGGTGGAACTCTTTATTACCTGCAACATCCGATGAATCCGCAGGAGGTCACCGACTTTCAGCCGCGAGTGAAGCGCATGCTGGATATCGCTCCGCTGATTCCCGAGATTTCCGACGGCATGGCGGGTGCGGTGCAATATGGCACGGCGCGGTCCGTGCGGCTGAACTTTAACGAGGAAGAAATTCTGGGCAAGACCGGAACCTGTTCTCGCGCTGGCACGCGATTTGGCTGGTTCGCCTCTTACGCCAATACCAGCGTGGGACGTGTGGTTGTGGTTGTGTTTCTGCAAGGTGGGAGGCCGACATTCGGTCCCAAGGCGGCCGAGATTGCGGGGCGTATGTACCGGAATCTTTACGACCACAACTTCTTTATCGCCGGGCCGACGCTGCTGCCCACCGATTCGATGGGTGTGAAGACCAGCACTTCGATTCCGTAGTATCCAAGGGGCAGGGCAAAACCTTGGCCAACGGATTAGCGCGGATTTTCACGGATAATTCTTTCTGTTTACTTCATGTTGGCTTATCCGCGTAACCTGTGGCGAGTTAGTACTCTTTAGTGCGGCCTAGTTAGGACGACCTATACTCCTGCAGGGCCTCCCATGTGGAGCGGGAGTTTCTTGCAGCGTTCCCGGATGTTCTGGACTTGCCCGGGGCTAAGATTCAGAAACTCGAAACCACAAAGTCTGCCCACGCTTCGTCGGACAATTGCCTCGGCTTTGCCCCCACCGACTGGGTCCACCTCCAGTCGGTCTCCAACATGGAAGGCTGCGCCAACCAGCGCCGAGAGCCCACTTTCGCTGATTTCCATGGTTATGGCGGGTGCGGTTCCGCCCCCGGGAATGCGCAGAGTGATCGGCGTGCTGAACCGGTATCGTGGATTTCTTCTTCGATCGGGAAGAGCCGAGGTCCCAGATGCGTCTACGGATGTTTGGGGAACGATAGCGGCATTCACGACATCCTCACTCATTTCCCAAACATCGGCAGGAGTGTGATTATTCGTTAGCCACAGGGAGAGTTATTCGTCCGTTGGTGGCGTACCCATATGTGGTGAAACGCGCTCACCGTCGGCAAACGCAAGCCTGCGCTTTAAAACAGTGATGACATTGATAGAAACCGGACGTTAAGTATGGTGGAGGCGGCGGGAGTCGAACCCGCGTCCGAAAATGTTACTGGTCAAGAGACTACATGCTTATTCCGGTTCATGCCTCGGGCGTTGGGCCAGGCCGCTTGCGCGGACTCGCTTCCCCCAAGACGTTCGCGGCGCGCGCTCAGAACGGACAAGAAACGCGAACCGCTAGCCTGTGATCTTAGCCTCCCGGCCCAGACGTAGACGGGAAGAGCAGCCCTCTGTGTGACGCTCGCTCACCGCCCGAGGACGAAGCGGTGGAGAGCGGCTGCCTAATTAATTAGGCTGCGTATGCCATTTGTTGATTGGCAATTATCATTGTGTACGCGATTACGGGTGTGTACACCCCGGCATGCCTCTTGGCCGCAAGCATCTCCGTCGAAGCCGTGACGCCCCCACTGGTGGGATGGCCATACTCAAAGAGCCACTTCCAGACTAGGTGGCTGGTGGGTGAAAGTCAATTGCGGTGAGCTGTCAGCTATCAGCCAGCAGCTTTCAAGCTCAGCCAGGGTGGTCCGCCTCGCACCTTTATCCGATATCCCCCCACCCCTCTATACCATTCCGTTAAAATATCTGGAATCAGGGGCTTGCGATCTTTCGATATGTTTTGGTATGGGCTAAAATATTAAAAACAAAGAGCTTGCCCGCAAAATATTACCGCTAAGGGATTTAAGGCGATTTAGCCATTTTCGCCCAAGCCTAAGGTTTTTGGAATCAGCCTACCGACTCGCAAAATATCACTTGCTGGAGTTAGCTCTGGCGTTCGAATTTTCAAAGACCAAGTACCGCTTATATCCAATTAGATGCTGTCATGGAGATCGAAGTCAGGGAAGTTTAGCCTTTACCGCACAGGATCGACCGTTTTGGGAATCAGAAGGGCACGAGCCCGGCACAAGGCCGTGATTACTTGGGGAGTGGGGATGGATACGGGCGGGGCGCATCCGCCTTCCGGCTGGCTGAGCGCTAATGATTCAGGGCCAGGAGGCTGCTGAATGAACGGTGTGCTGGGAGCATGGCTTCGCGGGCCTATGAGAAGCACTGCGAAGGAGTTCAGTATCGCAGTAAGATGGCGCTATCATGGCGCGAGGTGTCTTCGATGAATGGTCCTGACTTAGATCAACAGTTATTGCAAATTGTAAGTGGCGCGGCGCCGGGCACTATTGCCGCTGTTATGGACACGATGCAGAAGATTGATCAGTTACTGCCCGGTGATGACGGGTTGAAGTGGTTCAACTTACTTTATTTGATGGTTACGCAGAAGGTGGATGGGCAGCCGAGCGGCGCGTGGAAAGATGCGGCGTGGCTGACTCGGCTGGATGTAGTGTTTGCCAATCTGTATTTCTCGGCGGTTGCCGGATTTCTGGGGCAGACGGGAAGTACTCCAAGTTCATGGCAGGCATTGTTTGAGTCGCGCTACAAGACGGGTGTGGACCGCATTCAGTTTGCGCTGGCGGGGATGAATGCGCACATCAATCACGATCTGGCGCTGGCATTAGTGCAGACGGATGAAGAGATGCAGTTGACGCCAGGGTTGAACAGTCCGGAGCACGCCGATTATGAGAGCGTGAATGCCTTGCTGCAAGCCACGTTGCCGGGGGCATTGCAGTATTTGGCGACGGGAATTCTGGGGGAACTGGCGCAGGATACGGGAAAGATTGGACGCTTTCTGGCGATTTGGGACGTGAAGGCAGCACGCGACCTGGCGTGGGGATTTGGCGATCATCTGCGCGGGTTAAACGGTGTGTCGCGCACGCTGGCGCTGGCGGCTCAGGATCAATTGACGGGAGTGATTGGACGCAGCCTGTTGTTGCCGGTGTGAAGTATATAGGCGTTGAGCGGCGGAGTCTGAGAATGTTTCAATCCGACGTTGTGATATCCCAGACGGACTTAAAGCAATGAAACGCGCTCATGAAAGCCGGCCATTTGTCGATGATCTGGGATGGGATGAGCAGGCGTGATATTTCGTCACTGGCTGATTGGCGACTATCGCCCGAGGGGGAGACGGATGCCACGCCAGGCGAGCGTCTGCGGTTCATCCCCTATCAGGGAAAGCAAGTCCTCCTGATAGACCTGGCAAATTGCTCGGCGGGCGAGGTGGAAAAGATTTTCCGGGCTGTTCCCGATCTGGTGATGACCCATCCAAAAGGAACGGTGTTGATACTTTCCGACCTCAGCGGGGCATCGTTTGACCCGGAAGCCACGCGAGTTATGAAAGAAACTGCGGTCTTTGACAAACCCTATGTCAAGAAATCCGCGCTGACGGGAAAAGCGAAGGTCCCTCCCATGTTCGCGGAAAACATGATAGAAGACCTGAGCAAATTCGCGCGCCGTGAGTTTCCGGTGTTTGAGTCGCGCGAAGAGGCTCTGGCCTGGCTCGTCAAGGACTGAACGCTCCTCGACGACGGGGTTCAAAGGCGCACTTATCGAAGCGCAGAAGCGGATTACACTTCTGTAACAATCTTTTCATAGCGATCATTCTGAGGTATTTCTTACGCTCAGGCGCCGGGCTTGGTGAGATTCTCCAGCCGGTTCTTAACTTCGGGCCATTCCGTATCGAGGATGCTGAAGTAAACAGAGTCGCGAATGCGGCCGGTCCATGTGATCAGATGCTTGCGCAACGTGCCTTCTTCTTTTGCGCCGAGGCGCAGGATGGCGTTGCGCGATTTCTGATTGAGCGCGTCGGTTTTGAGTTCCACGCGCACGCATTGCCACGCTTCGAAAGCGTGTTGCAGCATGAGGAATTTTGCTTCGGTGTTGACCGCGCTGCGCTGCCAGGGCGGAGCGATCCAGGTAGATCCGATTTCCATGCGGCGGTTGGCGCGGTCGATATTCATAAACCGGGTGCTGCCGATGACGCGCTGCGAATGGCGCTCGACTGTGGCGAAGACGATGGATTCGCCGCGCTCCTGCTCGGCGAAGGCTTTGTCGATGAGGCGCTCAAAGTCTTCCGGCGTCTTCATGGAATACGGGATCCAACGGAAGATGTCGTCCAGCGCGTCTTTGGCGGCTTCCCAGAAAAGCTGTGCGTGCTCGCGGCGGATGGGTTCGAGGCGGACGACGGAGCCCTCGAGGGTCAAGGGCGCGCCGGCCGGCGAACCTGGGCGACTGAATGAGCGGTCACCGGTCATGTTGATTGGTCTCCTCGACGGTTAAACTCAGAACTAGTCTTTCCATTTGCATCATTAATCTTGCATCGCAAGCCGTTTTCCCGCATCTCAATTGTGGCGCGCGGTCTGTAGAATGAAGGCATTGACGGGACCGAATCTCATTCATCGAAGGTCGAATTGGCATCCACTGCAACGAGCTGTCGAGAGTCATCCACGCCCCCAGGAGTGTTGCCGGTGAAGGCGAAATGTGTGCCGTTCAGCCAGATCCCGCACACCACGCCCCTTTTCAGCGACTTCCTTTCTTATTCTCCTCAGGTTCGGCCATTCTATCCGCGATCTCCTTTTTTTTGTGATTGGATGAAGGACGAGGGTTCCAACTCGAGCTACAGTGCGGAGCGGCGCGAGCGCGTGGCTGCGATTTTGCAGCGGCAGAATAAATCCTGGAACGGCTCTGCGCAGACCATCGCGAATCTGGAGCGATTTCGCAAAGGCGCTTTCGCGGTGGTAACGGGGCAACAGGTGGGGCTGTTTGGCGGGCCGATGTTTGCGATTTACAAAGCGCTCACCGCGGTGAAGCTGGCGGAAGAAGCGACCGCTGCGGGAGTGGATGCGGTGCCGGTTTTCTGGCTGGCTACTTACGATCACGACCTGGCGGAGGTGAATCACGTTGCCATTCCTGGAGCGGAAGGATCTCTTCAGGTATTGACGACCACGAGCCACGATTTGGCGGGAGCTCCGGTGAGCGCGGTGCGGCTTGGCGAAGAGATTTTGCCGGTGGTGGACGAGGCCGCGCGCTTGTTGGGAGATTCGGACGCGACAGAGTGGCTGCGGGAGTGCTACCGGCCGGGCGAGACGCTGGGCACGGCGTTTGCGCGATTTTATGCGCGGTTGTTTGCCGAGTGGGGAGTGATCGTGCTGGATGCCTCGGACCCCGAGTTGCACGGGATTGCGCAGCCGATTTATCGTGCGGCGGTGGAGCGTGCGGCGGAGATTGCCGATGGGCTGCTGGACCGGGGCAGGGAACTGGAAGCGGCGGGTTATCACCAGCAGGTGAAAGTGACGAAGTCGTCGGTGCTTTTATTTACTCTGCATAATGGGGCGCGAACGCCGATTCATCGGCGCGAGAACGGAGAAGCGGAATTTGTAATCGGCAGTGGAGAGAATGCGGAGAAAATTTCGCAGGCGGAATTGCTGGGGCGGATCGCAGCGTCTCCGGAACAATTCAGTCCTAACGTTTTGTTGCGGCCGATTGTGCAGGATTATTTATTGCCGACGCTGGTGTATACCGGGGGAGCGGCTGAGGCTGCCTATTTTGCGCAAGGGGGAGCGGTGTACGAGAAGCTTCTGGGGCACACGACGCCGATCGTTCCGAGATTTTCCGCGACCCTGGTTGAGCCGAAGATCCAGCGGCTACTGCAGAAGAATCGCATCAGCGAAATTGATGTATTCGAGGAGCCGGACGCGCTACGGCAGCGGCTGGCGGCGAAGAGTCTGCCGCAAGATTTGCAGGATGCGTTTGCCGCGATTTCGCAGTCGCTGAAGAGTAACGTGGCGGCGATCCGGGAAAAGCTGGCTAGGCTGGATCCGACACTGGCCGATGCGGCGCAGACGGCGGAATCGAAAATGGAATACCAATTGGAACGGCTGAAGGCGCAGGCGGCGAAGGCGGAGTTGCGGCAGGCGGAAGTCATTGGCCGGCATGCGGACACGTTGAGCGAGGCTCTGTATCCCGACAAGGGATTGCAGGAGCGCGCGGTTGCGGGAATTTATTTTGTGGCCCGCTATGGAATGGATCTTGTAAAGCTACTACACGACGCGATTCAGCTGGATTGTCACAATCATCAGGTGCTGGAGTTGTGAGCGGTTCTCAAACGGGCGGCTTCCGTGATCGATTTGCGCGAGGCCCCGAGAATGGTTGTCTGGCTCCAACCTTCAGAATCTTCTAACCAAGCCATAATCCCCGGACTGCCGATAAGTCAGCAATAGGCGACCTTGCGCCGTCAGAGATCCATGATCTGCACCTACAACTACTGGATGGTTGGGCTTTCAGTCGTTCTGGCCATGTTCTCTGCCTATGCGGCGCTCGATCTGGCGGGCCGGGTGACTGCGGCTCGGGGATGGGTGCGAGGAATCTGGCTGGCGGGCGGCGCGGTTGCGATGGGCCTGGGAATCTGGGCCATGCATTATATCGGGATGCTGGCGGTCAGTCTGCCGGTTCCCGTGTTGTATGACTACCCCACGGTTGTGCTGTCGCTGCTGGCGGCGATCGGCGCCTCGGCGATGGCGCTATTTACGGTCAGCCGAGAACGGATGGGCGCGCCGCACTTGATCGCGGGCAGCCTGGTCATGGGCGGCGGGATCGCGGCGATGCACTACATCGGAATGGCTGCTATGCGCCTTCCAGCCATGATGGAGTATCGCTGGGACCGGGTCGTGTTTTCGGTGGCATTGGCGATTGCAATCTCCCTGGTCGCTTTAACCCTCAGTTTTCGCATCCGGCAGGAGCAGCGCATGAGCATGCAGAAAGTGATCAGCGCGATCCTGATGGGCAGCGCGATTCCACTCATGCATTACACGGGGATGTGGGCGGTGCAATTCCGCGCGTCCAGTGCCCCTCTCGATGTGAGCCACGCGGTGCAGACTTCCTTGCTGGGAGCCGGGGTGATCAGCAGCGCGAGCTTTTTAGTGTTGAGCCTCGCGATCGCCGCGGCATTCATGGACAGAGTGCTTACTATCCGGAACGCGGCTCTGGGCACAGCGCGCGAGGATTTATCCCACTTTCGCATTCTGGCGGAAGCTATTCCGGAAATCGTGTGGACCGCCTCGCCGGATGGGAAAACCGATTATTGCAACAAGCGCTGGTATGAAATGACCGGCCTGACCGAAGAACAAACGCTGGGACATGGATGGAGTGATGTTATTCACCCTGACGATCTGCCGGTGCGGATGAAGGATTGGGAGGAGGCGCTGAAAACCGGGACGACTTTCCAGACAGAATATCGGTTGCTGGATAAAGAGAAGAACTATCGCTGGCATCTGTCGCGAGGCACTGCGGTCCGCGACTCCGAGGGGGCCATCGTTAAATGGTTTGGCACCTGCACGGATATTGAAGATCAAAAGCACAATCAGCAAATACTGGAAAACGAGATCAAGGAACGAACTTTGGAATTGGCCGATGCCAACACCCGATTGCAGGAAGAGATGTGGGACAGAGACCTGGCCCGCAAAGAACTCGACCAGCAGAACGAAGCCATGATGGCCGATCTGACGGGGCGGTCGCAGCGGGCGACATTGCTGGCGAAGATGGGAGAGCTTCTGCAAAGTTGCATCAACAAAGACGAAGTGTTTGCCGCGGCTCTGGGCTTCGCTCCCAAGGTATTTCCGCTGACGCGCGGCGCACTGACGCTTTTGAACTCCTCACGCAACCTGGCGGAAGTGATCGGCTCATGGGCGGAATGCAAGCTTCCCCAGAGTACTTTCGAGCCCACCGATTGCTGGGCGCTGCGAACGGGGCATCCGCATCTGGTGATCGCCGGGGATTCGACGGCGCGATGCAGGCATGCGGAAGGGGTGGAGCACACTTACATGTGTATTCCGATTCTGGCGCAGGGGGAAGTGTTGGGCATTTTGCACTTTCAGACAACCGATCAGGCGCCGACGGTCGACGAGGCGGAGCTCTCGTTCAAAACTACGTTCGCCGGCCAGGTCGGATTGTCCATCGCGAACATACGGCTGCGGGATGCGTTGCGGACACAATCGGTGAAGGATCCGTTGACCGGTCTCTATAACCGCCGTTACCTGGAGGAGACGCTGGAGCGGGAGATTCGGCGTGCGCTACGGGCAGAGCAGTCGCTGGGAATCCTGATGCTCGATCTGGACTACTTCAAGAAGTTCAATGATACCTACGGACACGAAGCGGGCGATGCCGTGTTGAAAGATGCTGGCGCGCTTCTGGCCCGGAGCATTCGCGTGGAGGATACGGTGTGCCGGTTCGGTGGAGAAGAATTCGTCGTTCTATTGCCGACGGCCAGCCTGGAATCGGCGCGCATGCGGGCCGAATCCATCCGGCTGAAGCTCCGGGAACTGACAGTTATGCATAAGGGACAATCGGTGGGGATGATCACAATGTCAGCAGGGGTCGCGGCATTTCCGGTGCATGGGAGTTCTTCGAAGGAGCTGCTGGCGGCAGCCGATGCGGCACTCTATCGCGCCAAAGGGGAAGGACGAGACCGTGTCGTGCAAGCCACACAACCGGAGGAGGAATTGGAAGTGGAGGAAGAGAGAGTTAGAACCAGACTCCCGATCTAGGGTGACCCAGGGTTGGTGACCTAAGTCTAGGTGACCCAACTCTAGATGACGGTGGGCTTGGCCTTTTGCTGCGCAGCGGGCGGGGTGGTGCAGGTGATCTCATGGGCCCAGCGCATGCTTTCGTTATAGGTTTTGTTAATAAAGTACAGCGACAGATCCGTTTCTTTCGCCAGTTTGGTGACCGTTTCCCATTCTCCTGCCTCCCGCGCCAACATGAGATCGTAGATGGGGGAAAGTGGGGTCTTACCACCCGTTTTGCCGCGAAGAAGCTGGGCCTTGGTTTCGGCACTCAAGGATACTTCCTCGATGACGACGCCAATCGGGACTTCGAGAATGGCATCCATTAGCGAAACCAGGCCCATGAGGAAGAGATCCGATTCGATGTGCTTCATTCTCGGCGCGAGCAACTCGCAGAAGCGGGCGCGGACTAGAGACGCCAGAACCAGGTCGGAAGATTTTTCCTGTCCCATCGCCATGGTGGTGGCCATACGTATCCAGCGGACAAGTTCCGTCTCTCCCAGCACGCTCAAGGCATGCCGAACCGACTGCACGGGTGCGCGCAGGCCAAGGAGCGGAGAGTTCAAGTAGCGCAGCAGCCGGTAACAGAGCGGCGGGTCATGTTTGACCAACTCTTCAATTTCCGCAAACTCCAACTGGGGCTTGGAAATCGCGTGCAGAAGGCGAAGGCGCGAGGACTGGCCGGCGGGAATCTGCCGCACCCGAAGCTTTTCGGGAAGGCGGAAGAAATAGCCCTGAAAAAGTGTAAACCGGTTTTTCAGCGCGAGTACCTGGTCTTCGCGAGTATCTACTTTTTTCGCCAGCATCTGGCGTTGCCGGCTCACGCAGTGAGCAACCAGGTTCGCGGCCTGCGCGGGAGCGACTTTCTTGATATCGATTTTGACGAAATCGGCGTACTCAAGCAGAGGCTCTCTGCCGTCTCCCGGCACAAAATCGTCGAGGGCGATGCTGCGCCCTTCCTGCTTCAGCCGCTGACAGGCGGCCAGAACTTCGGCGTCGGGGGGAACGCTTTCCTGAATCTCCACTACCACTTTGCCGGGAGGCAACAGTGCAAAGCAGTCCTGCAAGAGCATCTGGCGGGTGCAGTCGAAAAAGGCGACGCGTCCGTCGCACAGCGTATCGAAGCCCATGACACTGAGGGCGTCGATGGTGGCCGACGTTGCGTCGTTCGCAGCGGAAGTGAAGCGGCGATCTTCCTGGCTCTGATGGAAGAATAATTCGTAACCGAGCACATCCTCGTCTTTGGTAAGAATCGGTTGGCGGGCTATGCAGGGACTGGATTTCTCGGCAGCCGGTTGCGCTGGGGTGACCATCATTCACCCTATCGGCGGTTGAGCGCCAAGCTTTAGGACGAAAGTATTCAGCTTTCTTACCGTCGCTGGCCGGGGCCTTTGCTCTCGTCGCTGGCGATGACGCCGTCTTTGATGTGAATGACCCGGTGGGCGTACTCGGCGATATCGCCTTCGTGCGTGACCAGGACGATGGTGTTACCCTCGGCCTGCAACCGGTCGAACAACGCCATGATTTCGTTGCCGGTTTGCGAATCGAGATTGCCGGTTGGCTCGTCAGCGAGGATGATCGAAGGATGGTTGACGAGGGCGCGAGCGATGGCGACGCGCTGGCGTTGGCCGCCGGAAAGTTCATTGGGCTTATGCGTCATGCGCGATTCCATGCCCACTGCTGCCAGTGCGCCTTTCGCGCGTTCCATGCGTTCATTCGTGGGCATTCCGGCGTAGATCAGCGGTAGCTCGACATTGTGCAGAGCCGTGGCGCGGGCCAGCAGGTTGAAGGTCTGAAAGACGAAGCCGATTTCTTTGTTGCGGATGCGGGCCAGTTCGTCGTCGTCGAGTTCGCTGACCAGTTGGCTGTTGAGCCAATAGTTGCCCTTGCTGGGCGTGTCGAGGCAGCCGATCAGATTCATCAACGTCGATTTCCCGGAACCGGACGGGCCCATGATGGCGACGTATTCGCTGCGCTGAATGCGCAGGTTAACACCGCGCAGCGCGTGGACCTGCTGCTCCGAGCCCATATCGTAGGTCTTCCACAAATCCTCGGCGGCGATCATGCAGGACTGCGGCGGAGCCAGCGTTGCCGCATTGGGCAGTGAAGAACTCGGCATACTAATGATTTCGGCGGTTGCCATGTTTTTCTCCTGATCTTTCTGCTGGTCTTTCTCCTGGTCCAGTGCCACTTATCTCTCCTGGTGGTGAGATGCCCTGCTTCCCGTTTGCTGCGGATACCCGTGGTGCTGAAACCCTGTGCATACGGCTAACGGCGGCGCTGGACGGCTTTCCCTTTTGACGCGCCAGTCCGGCGAACGTTTACGTCGATTCTTCCTAACTGGATTCTTCGTCTTCCTTTTTGGGCGCCGAATTGTCGATTTTTACGCCACTACCCGGCCGAAGTGTGCGCAGGACTTTGTAACTTCCAGTAATGACTTCGTCGCCTTCTTTCAAGCCGTTCAGAATTTCGATGTCGGTGGTGCCGGTGATGCCGGTTGTGACTGGAACGAATTCCGCCTTGTGATTGCGAATGACAAATACGCCCTGAAGATCGTCGTCTTTCTTCGAGGATTTCAAGGCGGCGTCCTTGGGCTGTGGCGCGGCGGCGTGAACCGATCCCGGCGAAGACTTCTGCTGCTCGATCTGCTGCCTGGTGCGAATGGTCAGCGCTTGAATGGGGATGGAAAGCGCGCTGCTGCGGGTTGCGGTGGTGATCTTGGCTGTGGTCGAAAGGCCGGGACGCAAGTCTTGAGGAGCATCCTGCAAGGTTACGACGACTTTGAAGTCTTTGGCTTCTTCGCTGGCCGAAGATTGTTGCGAGGTGGAGACGCCGCTGGAGCGGACGATGGCGTTGTCGCCGATCTCGGAGACGGTGCCGTGAAAAATCTTCTTCGGGATGGCGTCGATTGTGATTTCGGCGGGCTGACCGAGGCGCACGTTTACGATATCGGTTTCATCCACTTTGACCTCAGCGGTGATGACCGACATGTCGGCCAGCGTCATCAACGTGCTTCCCTGGGCGTTTTGAATGCCGATCACTACGGATTCGCCCTCGCGAACCGGAAGATTGGTGATGACTCCATCGAAGGGCGCGGGGTACGTAGTCTTCTGCAACAAGTCGGTGTAGTGAGTGAGCGTGGCCCGAGCCTGCGCAATGTGACCATCGGCGGAATCTTTTTGCGCTTTGGCTTGCGCGAGCTTGGTTTGGGCTTGCACTAGCCCGGCGTCGGCGGTGGCCCATGCGTTTTGGCGGCTATCGAAATCCGACTTGGCGATCAGGCCATCTTTGTAGAGACTCTGAGCGCGATCCCAGTCCAGCTTGTTGCGGTCGTAGTCGGCCTGGGCGCGGCGCTGATCGGCTTCTGCGGTTTTGACCGCGGCAGCGGCTGCCATGGCGTCGGTCCCGGCGGCGTCCAGAGAGGCTTGGTTGGACTGCACATCCGCCGAAGATTGGATGTTCTCCAGTTGCGCCAGCATCTGCCCCTTCTTCACCTCATCACCCTCTTTCACGTAAAGGTGGGTGATCTTGCCGAAAGCGTTGGCCCCGATGTTCACATAAACCTTGGGCCTAATTTCACCCGAGGCGCTGACCACGGTGGCCAGGTCCTGGCGCTGTGCTTTGCCGGTCTGCACCGTGACCACATTCTTGCTGCTTTGGTGTACGGACAGGCCGACGATGATGGCCAGGAGCAAAAACGCGCCTACGCCGATCGCGACTTTTTTCCAAACCTTCATTTTTCCGTCACTCCCTGAGAGCTCTGCACGTTTCTAAATCCCAGTCTAGCGGACGCCGAATCGATTTTCTTTCCCCTTAAGACGCAGACATCGTTAGTCTTCAGTCCTCAATCCTCGCTTCCGCGCTGTGACGAACACACACCCTCTGTTACGTGCGTGCTTGCGAGAAAGTTCCCAAGAACCAAACAGGATATGACGGCGCCCCGGCGGCAGGCTGAAAGCCTGCCGGAAGCTAACATTATAGCGTGCGGGGATTCTTATTTCTCTTCGCGATGCGGTGGCTGGCCGTTTCGCCCGATGCTGCGCGGGTCGGTGAGCGCAGAACTTGGCGAGGGCGCGCTGACCCGGTTTCTCCGCAGTCGCCTGGCGCTGGCCTATTCCACCTCAAAATCCGCAGAGCGGGTCTTACTGAAGTTGTTCAGCGAATCGACCGCCCGCAGATCCAGGCGATAGGAGCCCGGGCTAAGCGAAGCGATGGGCAGTTTCAGCCCCAACGCGATTACGGGATTTCCCGCCTTTCCTTTGGGTGTCCGGTCTCCGATATGAACTTTGACCGCTCCGGTCTTACGCTCCACAATAATCATTTCGTAAGCGACTTCCGGGGGATTCGGGTTTTTTAGAAGAGGCTCGTAGACTTCGGCGTAGATGGCGGCCGAATCGGTTTTCTTGAAGCGGTTCGAGGCGGAAGGAGAAAATTGCGCTCCGTTCGCCAGCAAGGGAGTTTTATCTTCGAGCAATTCGCCGTCCAGTTCGGTGGAGGCGTCCGCAGCGGGCCGGATTCGGTCGCTCAGCGCCACGCCGCTAAGGCTGAATTGCCGCTCGCCGTAGGGATCGATCACGAGCGCAGCTTCCAGCTTGCCAAAACTCTGGTTGCCGGAACTAAACACGACTCTTAGCTTGTACTGGCCCGAGGCAACCGCAAACTGGTTTTCATAATGAAATGGCTGTTTTTGGAATTCTTCCATTTCCTTCTTGTCGTCGAGATCGATGTTTGCGGTATCGCTGAAGCGTGCGGCGATGGATCCGTCGGGCTTATATGCAATCCCCAAGACGTTGACGGCCGCGTGCTGTTTCCCCTTCACCTTTTCGAACTGGAATGCCGCGGGGGGAATATCGAGGGCGAGATGGACCTGAGCTGTATCAGGCGCGGTGTAGAAAAAAGGCAGTCGCATGGATGCGACGATGTCGCCCTTCATTTCGCTTTGCGCCCGGTTCTCCAGGTCCTTTTCGATTGGATTTCCGGCCAGAAGGTCCACAGGTTTGACGTTGCAGTAGCCACTGCGGGCGCGCACCTTTGTTCCCCCGCGCTCCACTTTGACTTTCAAAGTGTGGCAACTGCCTTCGGCGGACGCTTCGGGCTTATAGCCCAGAAGGTAATACTGGTTGGAATCCCGGGCGATGCGATCGAGCCCACCTACTAAATCGTTGGTATTGAGAATGACGAATCCGCCGGTGCCGTCCGCCAATTGATAAAGAACTTGTTGGTTATCGGGAGTACTTGTAGGAAAACTGGGAACGATCACCCGCGGTTGTTGATAAGGATTTTGCACGCCGAAGGGTTGCCCTAGGCCGCCGCCACCGGGTCTACCTCCAACGCCGGTTCCACCTCCGCCGGTTCCGCCTCCGCCCTTTCCACCACCGCCACCGACACCGCCCCCACCTCCACCACCGCTCCCACCACCACCACCGTGTCCGCCGCCTCCCCCGCCAGTTCCGCCTCCACCACCGTGTTGCCAGAAGAATGGCACCGGCTCGGCAAAGGCAGCGAACCGCAGTCTGGGGAACCCAGAATCTGTTTCCGAGTAGTGAAATGCGGCTGGGATGAGGAATCGCGACTCGGGACGGAATGAAGGCAGCATTGAACGGCTCTGCGTCTTCGGCATGTCCGGGACGACCAAACCCCGAACGTCGATGGGATAGATGGCAACGTTCGCTTTGTTGCAGGTATCCATGGTCGCCGTTAGTTGCGACTGATCCTCGATATTTAAAGGAAAACCGGAGGTCAACATGACCAGGGTCTTGCGGCCCGGCACGGTCGACAATCCTTTCGCCATGCTGCGCAGAGCCGATAACACACTCTGAATGCCGAACTCAGACTCCGCACGAGCCAGCGAAGGCCCTACGGGGGGAGTGGCCAGCGACGCTACTAAAGCATCCGGCTGCCCATTGGGCTGAACACTCGAACCCTTGGTGTTCTTCACGACTTGCTTCAAGCGCTGTGCGTCCGCGGTAAAGTTTTGCGAAATGCGGACCGTTCCGCCAAAGTCCGCGATCGCGATCAGGCGGTTAGGGCCGGCGTTCGCATCAATAAACTTAGCCGCAGCATCCCGCGCTTTGATTTGGTCGGAGAAGTCCATGGTGGAGTTGTCGAAAAACAGCACCATGTAATGCGGCTGCGAATGGGAATCGCTACTGTCCTCGTAAGAAAAGCTGCTCAGCACCTGTTCTTTGCCATCCTCCCAGACCTTGAAATCCTTCTGCTCCAGATCGCTGACGTAAGTTCCTTTCTTGTCAGTCACCACCGTGTCCACCAGAACCAGGCGAGTTTCTGCGCGCAAGACCACGGGTTCGGCCGGCGCACTGGTTTGCTGGGCGTGCGCCACGCCCTGGTCCGCAAGTTGTCCGACAAAAAACCAGCCGCTGGCCAGACAGATCAAGCCAATCAGGAGAACCAATCGATATTGGCGCATCACTACAACCTCCGCGCTTTTTTGTTCTCAGCGAATCTTCGTTCTAACGAACCTAAAGTTCTTAGCGAATCTCAACTGCACCGTTTTCCGCGGACATCAATTGCCCTTCCGAATCTCTGACCACCAAGCGGACCAGATAGCTTCCCGGCTTCACATCAAAATTCGTCTTCAGCGTGATGCCGGAGGCCATCTTGTGCTCCAGAGTGTCATCTTTCAAATGCATAGTCACGACTTTTTGCGTTCCTTCCACAAAGTTGCCGTTGCGATTGAATAGGGCCGAAATACAGGTCAGGACGTCCTGATTTCTTCCATCGACCTTGCGAAAGTGCAGTTGCCTGACATCCACATGGGCCAGAACGCTGAGCTTGGCTTGTTCATCGCT
>Ga0209010_1000262_pt1 | contig 18706 bp, 16 predicted proteins | sample BlaSpr_A8_OM1_O3_FD_187985 | JGI IMG/M metagenome (GOLD analysis project Ga0209010, IMG submission 187985) | Forest soil microbial communities from Thunder Bay, Ontario, Canada - Black Spruce, Ontario site 2_A8_OM1_O3 (SPAdes) (version 2) | ecosystem: Environmental > Terrestrial > Soil > Boreal...
GCGACGGGTAACACTATCATTTGGGGTTTGATAGTGGCAAAAGCCAGAAGTATCCCGGCGCTCGACAAGTAATTTCTGCTCACGCACCACACCGCCAGAGCAATCAAGAAGCCAACTGCCAAGCCGAGTTGGCGAAGGCGTAAGCCCTGCACGATTTGAGGACTGCTGAGAATGAAAAGGATGAGTGCCGAGGCCATTGTGCCGGTAAGACGCCAGCGGAGCGCGCTAAGCCAGAGCAGGACACCGGAAGCCGTCAGGATCGCGAATCCAGCCGCCGTCCATAGCTGCGCTTGATGGAAATCGAGCCGAACGATAGGGGCCAGAAAGAAAACCGCGTAAACCGGGTAGGCAAAACGTTGTTCGTCAATGATATTTTCAGGTTGGTCATAGGACTGCTCAATCACTCGCCCGTAAAACTCCATCTGGATTTCGCGAGTGACCTTCACGCTGTAAGGGTTTTGTCCATACAACAGGAGGGCACGCGATCCAAACCACGGAGAATAGAGATCACCCAGGCGAGCCTTCAGGGTTCCGTGCTCTACATCGACGTAATCTTCCCAGGGTCCAAGAATCCGACTCACGTAGAGCAACGTGGTCGCGCCAACCAGCAGACCCAACAAGAGCCAGAGCCGTGGTCTCATCAAGATTGCATTTCAGGCCACACCAGTCTATCTTCCCGCGGCTTCCCGGTTGGCAGCGGCGCCTTCGAACAAGCCTTCCACGATATCGATCATCTCGTCGTCGACAATTCGATTGCGGGAGATGGCTTCCTTCAGGGAAATCGAAATGATACGGTTGGAGCGCAGCGCCGCCATGCGCCCGAATTCGCCGCGATGCACCATATCGATTGCGCCCAGGCCGTAGCGCGTCGCCAGAACACGGTCGAAGGCGCTGGGCGAGCCGCCCCGCTGAATATGTCCCAGCACTGTCGCGCGGGTTTCAAATCCCGTGCGCTTTTCGATTTCGCGTGCCAGGATATTCGCAATGCCTCCAAGCTTGGCGTGGCCAAACTCGTCTTTGCCCATATCTTGAAGAACTGGCGCCCCGTGTCCCCCGCTGGTCTCGGCTGAAAATTTCGCCCCCTCGGCAACCACCACGATGGAAAAATACCGTCCACGCTCATGCCGCTGGCGCAACGACTCGGCCACTTTCTCTATATCAAATGGCCGCTCAGGAATCAGAATGACGTCAGCGCCCCCGGCAATCCCGCTGTAGAGAGCAATCCAGCCCGCATCGCGGCCCATCACCTCGACCACGATCACACGGTTATGTGCCTCGGCCGTGGTGTGCAGCCGGTCAATCGCTTCGCACACCACGTTGCACGCGGTGTCGAAACCAAACGTAAAGTCGGTCCCGCTCAGGTCATTGTCGATGGTTTTTGGCACACCCACCACGTTGACGGAATTCTCATGCAGCTTCTGTGCCACGGAAAGTGTGTCGTCGCCGCCGATGGCGATCAAAGCTTCAATCTGATGCTTTTTCAGAGTCGCCAGGCAACGCTCGATTCCATCCGGACGCTTGGAAGGATTCGTCCGCGAGGTCCGCAGAATCGTCCCTCCGCGGGGCAGAATGCCGCCCACAGCATCGAGGTCGAGATCCATACTCTGGTCCTCCGTCAGGCCGCGCCAACCCTCCAGAAAGCCGACGAACTGATCCTGATAATGAAACACACCCTTGCGCACCACAGCGCGAATCACCGCATTGAGTCCGGGACAATCGCCTCCGCCGGTCAGCATGCCAATCTTCATATCTCGCTCCTGAGCAGGATGAACTGGTTTACCTGAACTGTTACCTGAGATGATTCCTGAGATGCACCTCCAGCACCGGAGCCGACGCATTCGGCCCCGAACGCGGGCTGACACTCGTTCGGAAGGTTTAGATTATCACCAAATCCAGCGGCGCTGGAACGTCGGAACCACATTTCACAGCATTAGAAATGAATAAATATTCAATTGCGCGAATCTCAAGTTTCGGACACAATGCTCGACGGAATGCGGAAAACTCTCTCGGTCTTATTCTGGCTGGCCGTCGCCTCCCTCGGCGCGGTGGCTATTGCCGTGGTCGCTTTGCGGCGCGGCGAACCCATTAATGCATTGTGGCTGGTTGCGGCAGCGGCTTGCTGCTACGCGCTGGGATACCGCTTTTACAGCCGCTTTATCGCGGTCAAAGTTCTTGCCCTTGATGGCCGGCGCGCCACTCCAGCGGAGCGCCTCGAGAATGGCCGTGATTTTCTGGTCACCAACAAGTGGGTAGTGTTCGGACATCACTTCGCTGCCATCGCAGGCCCGGGGCCGCTGGTCGGGCCCGTGCTGGCGGTTCAGTTCGGCTATCTGCCCGGCACTCTGTGGATTCTGGCGGGCGCGGTATTTGCCGGCTGCGTGCAGGACTTCGTCATCCTGGTCTTCTCGGTTCGCCGCGATGGCAAGTCGCTCACCGAGATGGCGAAGGAAGAGACCGGGCGCGTAGGCGGATTCGTCGCTTATGTCGCCGTGATCGCGATCTTGGTTATCCTGCTCGGCGTCTGCGCTCTGATTGTCGTCAATGCGCTGAAGTCGAGTCCGTGGGGAACTTTCACCATCGCCATGACTATCCCCATTGCTTTTTTGATGGGCATCTATCTTCGCCGGATTCGCCCGGGAAAAGTCATGGAAGTATCCGTTCTTGGCTTCATCCTCGTGTTGCTCGCAATCTTTGGCGGACAGTGGGCATCGCAGACCCCCAGCGTCGCTCGCATCTTCAGCCTGAGCGCTCCGGCCTTGGCGGTTTTGATTATCGTTTACGGATTCGCCGCATCGGCCCTGCCCGTGTGGCTGTTGCTTGCCCCGCGCGACTATCTCAGCACTTTCGTTAAGCTCGGCACGATCGCGCTGCTGGCCATTGGTATTGTAGTTCTCCATCCGACGCTGCACATGCCGGCCCTCACCCGCTTCATCGATGGCAGCGGTCCGGTGTTCGCCGGCAAAATTTTTCCCTTCGCCTTTATCACAATCGCCTGTGGCGCGATCAGCGGATTCCATTCCCTGATTTCCAGCGGCACAACTCCGAAGCTAATCGCCCGCGAGACGGAAACGCGCATGGTTGGCTACGGCGCCATGATGGCCGAATCGGCGGTCGCAGTCATGGCCGTCATCGCAGCCTGCGTTTTGCAGCCGGGAGTTTACTTCGCCATCAACAGCCCGGCGGGCATAGTAGGCCAGGCGCCGGAGGCTGCCGCCGCAACGATTTCTGGCTGGGGATTTCCCCTCGCCGCCGCGGACATGCAAGCCCTGGCCCATGCCGTCGGCGAACAAACTCTCTTCAACCGCACCGGCGGCGCACCGGCGTTTGCTGTGGGCATGGCCAACATTTTTTCTCACACGCTCGGTGGCCAGGCCTTGATGGCCATTTGGTATCACTTCGCAATCATGTTTGAAGCGCTGTTTATTCTGACCGTGCTTGACGCTGGCACGCGCGTCGCTCGCTTCATGATTCAGGATGCGCTCGCCCACGTCTATAAACCTCTCGGCCGAACCAGTTGGTATCCCTCAATTCTGGCGACCAGCGCGCTGGTCGTGGCTGCATGGGGATATTTCTTGTGGCAAGGCGTGAAGGACCCTTTGGGCGGAATCAATTCTTTGTGGCCATTATTCGGGATTGCCAATCAGTTGCTGGCTACGGTCGCTCTGTGCGTTGCCACTACGGTCATCATCAAGATGCACAAGACTCGTTATGCCGCAATTACCCTGCTGCCGCTGGTTTGGCTGGTCACAGTGACCTTTACCGCCTCCTGGCACAAGATATTTGATTCCAACGCCCGCATCGGTTTTCTGGCGCAGGCTCGATCCCTGGAACTCGGTCCATCGACCGCGGCCACTGCGCGCCTTGTCTTCAATAATCGTCTCGACGCGGCAGTTACTGCAATTCTGGTGGTGCTGGTCAGTCTTGTTCTCTTCGAATCACTGCTCACATGGATTGGCGTGTTGCGAGGAAATCGTGATGCCCGCGTGAAAGAGTCGCCTTTTGTCATGACTCGTTTGGCGGCAGAGGATGGAATATGAATCGCTTTCGCCGAGCCATGAAAATTTTCCTGTGCGTACTGCGCGAGATTTTCGACGAGTCATCCTACGCCCGCTTCCTAAAGCTCAGGAATCTGCCCTCTTCGCCCAGCGCCTATGCCGCCTATTGGCGCGAACGCGAGGCCGTTCATGCGCGCAAGCCAAGATGCTGCTGACCCAATCCACCTGAAGCGCAGCAGACCAGAGTCCTCGCCGTTTCTGATCAGATACGCCCCGCCGCACAACTAGGGTAAACTCATCCTGATGCGCGTTATGGGAATCGATTGCGGCGGAGCGTACACCGGGTATGGAGTTGTCGAAATGCATGCCCAGGGTCAGCTCTGTTGCCTGACCTCCGGCGCGATCGCTCTTTCGCCCCGCGACCCGCTTCCGCAGAGGCTGGCGCGTATTTTCACGCAACTGGGTGAGATCATCGCCCGGCATCAGCCCGATGAAGTCGCCATCGAAGATGTGTTTTACGCGCTCAACGTGAAGTCGGCCTTGAAGCTTGGCCAGGTGCGCGGCGTAGCGATGCTCGCCGCGGCAACCGCGGGACTCTCCGTGGCGGAATATTCTCCCCTGACGATTAAGTCTTCCGTCGTTGGCTACGGACGCGCAGAAAAGACGCAGGTCCAGCACATGGTGACCCGCTTACTGGAACTCGCCGTGCCGCCCCAGCCGCTCGATGCTTCGGACGCGCTGGCCATCGCTATTTGCCATCTCCATACCGCAGGCACGTTGCATCGGCAGCGCCCGACCGCCAAAGTCGACCTGCGCGTTTTATAAGAATGAATTTCATCCAAGAGCATCTACCGCACTGGCCTGAAGAAACTCTCATGGAGAAAAGCGCCGCGCGAGGACTTTCGAGATCAAGTTCTTCGAGATCAAGTGAAAAAGCTCTGTTCGCGATTGTGCTGTTGTTCGTGGTGCCTTCTCTTCGCCTCGCGGCGGTGGCCGCAGATTCAGCCAACGTAACTTTTTCGTTGGATTTCCCCTCTTCCGATCCTGAGCACTACTCCTTCACTGTCGATTCCGATGGCCACGTCAAGTACGAGTCTGTAGCCAGAATCTCCGCCGACTCGGAAGACCGCGAAACTTACCACACTGAATTCCAATTCTCGGCGGGAACGCGTGTGCGTATTTTCGATCTTGCAGCGCAATCCCATTATTTCTCCGGCAAAATCGATTCCGGCAATCGCAAGATCGCATTCACCGGAACCAAGAAGCTCACATATCACGACGCTGGACGAAACAATGCCGCGGAATTCAATTACTCAACCGTCGCTCCCGTCCAGCAATTGACCGTGTTTTTTCAAGCCGTTGCCGGCACTATGGAATTCGGCCGCCGCCTCGCCTACTACCACCGATATCAAAAGCTGGCCCTGGATGATGAACTTAAGCGCATGGAAGCCCAGGCGCAGGACAATCAGCTCGCCGAGATCCAGGCCATCGAGCCGATTCTCCGCGAAATTGTAGAAGACACCTCGGTCATAAACGTGGATCGCGCGCACGCCCAGCGGCTCATCGACATGGGCAAGAAAGAATACGCAGCGGCGCACTAGATTTGTGAAACCGATGGGCATGACTGCTGGCCGAGGACTGCTATAAAATGGCTGCTATGAAGAGCCTGTCGGCTTTGGCTATAACTTGTCTGTTCCTTACGACTCTGGCGTTCGCCCAGAAAGATGCCGATGACGGTCCCACCTCCACGTTGAATTTTCTCGTTCTCAAGGACGACACGGGCAAACCCGTGCGCAACGCCAGCGTGATTATGCATCCTGTGAGTTCTTCCGGGAAGCAGGAACGCGGTGGACTGGAACTGAAGACCGATCTCGACGGCAAGTCGAACTCGGATGGGATTCCCTATGGCAACCTGCGAGTTCAGGTGCTGGCTTCGGGATTTCAAACTTACGGCGACGACTTCGTCATCGATCGCCCGAAAATGGATTTCACAATCAGGCTAAAGCGGCCGCAGGGACAATATTCGATTTACGGCGATCATTCCAAAGATCCCAACACGCAACCCAAACAGGATGCTCCGCCGCCCGATAACAAAAGCGACAAGCCGAATTAGCGGCGAAATCATTCAGGAGAAGCTATGGATTACCTGCTCAAGACCGAGCCCACGGTGTACTCTTTTGCCGATTTGCAGCGCGAGAAAACTACAATTTGGGATGGAGTCACGAATCCCGTTGCTGTGAAAAATCTTCGCTCCATGAAGCCTGGAGACCGGCTGGTGATATATCACACCGGCGATCAGAAGACAGCCGTGGGAACGGCCAAGGTTGTTTCCGTAGACGCATCGGATGCCAGGAATCCCGCCGTGAAGATTGACGCGGGTAAAGCGATCGCAAAGCCGGTGACCCTGGCCGAAGTAAAAGCGCACAGGGAATTTGCCGACTCTCCACTCGTGCATCAGGGCAGGCTCAGCGTGGTGCCGCTGACGGAGAAGCAATACAAGTTCCTCACCGGCGATTAGCTGATTCGGATCGGCAAACGTAAATGAGCGTGTGTAAATGAGATCGATTTCCTCGCGAGTATCGGCTATGAGCGGCGAAGGCGCGCTCGCCGTATTTGCCCGGGCCAAAGAATTGGAAGGCCAGGGCCGCTCTATCATTCATTTGGAACTCGGTGAACCCGATTTTCATCCCGGTGTTTCCGTCATAGAATCCGCCAGCCGCGCCTTGGCCGAGGGCAAAGACCGCTATTGCGCCGTGGCCGGGCTTCCCGCTCTTCGAGATGAAATCGCCGCGTATCTCGAGCGCACGCGCAAAATTAAAGTTTCTGCCAATAACATCGTTATCGCTCCCGGCTGCAAGATCGCTCTGTTCCTGGCCATGATGGCGCTGCTCGATCCGGGCGATGAAGTCCTCTATCCCGATCCCGGCTTTCCCGGCTACCCCTCGATTACGCTTGGCCTCGGCGCAATTCCTGTTCCCTTCGAACTCGCGGCTCGCAATCATTTTCAGCCGGATCTCTCCGAGATCGCCTCCAGGATCACTCCGCGCACGCGCATGCTGCTCACCAATTCGCCCGGAAATCCGACCGGTACGGTCTACACCGGCGAGGTGCAACGCGCGCTTGCGGCGCTCGCGGTCGAACACGATTTGTGGGTTCTATCGGACGAAATTTACGCGCGCATTCTCTATAACGGCGACTACGCTTCCATGCTGCGCTATCCGGGCATGGAAGAGCGCACGCTGATCATCGACGGTTTCTCCAAAAGCTTTGCAATGACCGGTTGGCGACTGGGCTATACGGTAGCGCCGCCTGAAGTGGTGCCCGCCTTGAACATGATGGCGGTCAACAGCTACACATGCGTCGCCGAGTTCACGCAATATGCCGCCATCGACGCTCTTCGCGATCGCGAAGGTACCACGCCTCGCATGGTGGCCGAGTTTGCCCGGCGTCGCGAGCAGTTTGTGCGCGACCTCAACCGAATTCCCGGATTTCGATGTGAACCGCCCGACGGCGCTTTTTATGCCTGGGTCGATATTCGCGGTACCGGCATGTCCGCGGAAGATCTGTGCCACACCATGCTTGAAGATGCCGGCGTTGGGGCGATCGCTGGCGCCGCATTCGGTCCATCGGGCAGGGATTTTGTGCGTTTTTCTTTTGCTTCATCCCAAGCCACTTTGCGCGAAGCGGTCGAGCGCATTGAGCGCGTGTCCGCTGCCTGGCATGGTACAGCGGTCGTCCGATAGCGGTTGCTCGCTATTGAATTCGCGATCTCACGCACCGTGCGCAGGTAGCGCGGGATGATTAGTCCACAGAGTATGTACAAGAACTTGGTTTTCGCATCTGTGCTGGAATGCAGTCGCGGATTCTAGCCGCGCAGCGGCGTAAGAATACAGCCCACGGCGCAAGCCGTGGGAAGAGAGTGACAGAAAATCCAAGCCCCGAAGGGGCCAAAGACAGTTCTCACACACTCAACAGTCTGAGAGGAACTATCTTGGAACATTTTTTTCGTGTGTCGGGATTAACGATTATTTTCCTCGCCCTTATTGCCAACCTTGCCTCTGCCCAAGCCCGTCCATTTCCCGGACCTGACCTGCAACAGATCTATCAGCGGCTGCTGCCGCAAATCGAAGAAATCCCCGCCTTCGATCACCACGCCCACCCCGGTTTTTCCGACGATCCCGACGTTGACGCAATGGCCGCTCCGCCCGATGCCAGTTCGTCCCTGCGAACTCGCGACGACAATCCCGAATTAATCGCGGCCGCCAAATCGCTGTTCGGTTATCCCTACAACGACCTCTCGCCCGAACACAGCAAGTGGCTGGTCGAAAAGAAAGCCGAACTGAAGAAGCAATATCCCGGCACGGCCTACTTCGACATGATTCTGGATAAGCTGAATACCAAGTCTTCCGTCGCCAACCGCGCCATGATGCCCGATTATCTCGATCCCAAACGCTTTCCCTGGGTTTTCTTTTCCGATTCGTTCCTGTGGCCCTTCAACAACCAGCGCGAAACCGCCCGCAATCCCGATGAGGGCGTGTACATTCCCCTGCAAGAAAAAATGCTTCATCGTTGGATGCAGCAGGAAAACGTCAGCAAACTTCCCGCTGGTTTTTCCGATTACCTGAAATTCATCAGCCAGACGCTGGAAGACAATAAAAGCAAAGGTGGCATCGCGCAGAAGTTCGAAGTCGCCTATTTTCGCCCCACCACGTTTGGCGACCCCACACGCGCGGAAGTCGAAGATATTTACGAACGCTACGTCACCGGCGGCATTCCCACCGAAAAAGAGTACCGGGCGTTTCAGGATTTCATCTTCCGTTATCTCGTTCAGGAAAGCGGCCGATTGCATCTGCCGGTTCACATTCATACCGCAATCGGCATCGGCGACTACTTCAATCTCTCGCAAAGCAACGTCATGAATCTGGAGAGCGTTCTCCGCGATCCGCGCTACGCGTCCACAACTTTCGTTCTCATTCATGGCGGATATCCACTCGAACGCGAGGCAGTCTGGCTGGCGGCAATGAAGAACGTCTACCTCGATTCTTCTTTCGGGGAGTTGACGCAATATCCTTCTGCGTTCAAGGAAACGCTGAAGATGTGGCTGGAAACTTTTCCCGACAAGGTTACTTTTGGCACCGATTGTTTCCCGTACAATCAGGTTTTGGGCGCGGAAGAAAGTTATTGGCTGGGAGTGAGATCGTCGCGAACGGCGCTGGCCGCAGCCTTGGCTGAGATGGTATCCGAAAACGAAATCAGCGAATCGCACGCGCTTGAACTAGCCCACGGTTACTTGCACGACAATGCCGTGAAGTTGTATGAAGGCAGAGTCCACTAAAGAGTCCGGTAATTTGTTCGGTTCGTTGCATCTCGGATTGGATGAGCGTTATGGCAAAAAAAACAGTGAGATCGAAATCGCATCCGCCCGCCAAAGCAAAAGGCGCTAAACCTCACTCGCGGGCAAAACGTACACTGATCCGGCACGCGTCGGCTTCCGCTGCCCTGCAATACATTCCCTGGAAGTCCATTCCCTTGGAAGAACTCAATCCTCTGTTGCAGCGGCAGTTCGTCGTGGGACAGGAACTCATGCTCGCTCGTGTGCTCATGAAAAAAGGCTGCATCGTGCCCGAGCACAGCCATCACAATGAGCAGCTTACTTACATCGTGGAAGGTGCGTTGAAATTCTGGATTGACGGCAAAGAAATTGTCGTCAATGCCGGAGAAGTGCTGTGTATTCCCGCGCACATGCCGCACAAAGCGGAGGCGCTCGCAGATACCATCGACCTCGACGTTTTTAATCCTCCCCGCGCCGATTGGATCGAAAAAACCGATCAATATCTGCGGGGAGCGAAATAAGCGCCAAACTCATGCCTTCGTCCACCACTCCGGAGCACAGCGTGCGCCCCGTTGCTCCACAACCGGCGTTTAGTTTTCGCTGCATTGCCTGCGGTCACGCGAGCGAGTCTGCCGGCCAGGATTTCCGCTGTGCGCATTGCGGCGATCTTGTCGAGATCGTCAATCCGCAGTGGAGTGAGTCAGACCAGAAGCTTGCCCTGCAACCAGATCGGCTGAAATCGATCTGGAAACAGCGCCGGCTTTCTCCCGCTCCAGCCGATCTCAGCGGCGTTTGGCGCTTTCGTGAACTCTTACCGGTTTTAGCGAGCGAACAAAACATCATCACCCTCCGCGAGGGCAACACTCCGCTCTACGAGTTGCCGCAGTGCAGCCGCATCACTGGCGTCCCGCATCTTTTCGCCAAACATCAGGGAATGAATCCGACGGGTTCGTTCAAAGACACCGGTATGACGGTTGCCGCGTCCTTTGCGCGCCAGGCAGAATTCCGCTGGGTGGCATGCGCTTCCACGGGAAACACTTCCGCGTCCATGGCTGCCTATGCGGCGCGCGGCGGCCTGCGCGGACTGGTCCTCGTGCCCGACGGGAAAATTTCCTGGAGCAAGCTTTCCCAAGCGCTAGACTATGGCGCCGTCACTTGCCAGTTGCGCACCGATTTTGACGGCTGTCTGCGGTTGCTGCAAGAATTAGTTCGCCGCGCGCCCGTCTATCAGCTAAATTCCATCAACCCATTTCGCCTCGAAGGCCAGAAGACTCTCGCAATCGAATTGATGGAACAACTGGACTGGCAGCCTCCCGATCACATCATCGTCCCTGGAGGCAATCTCGGGAACAGTTCCGCCATCGGCAAGGCCCTGATCGAAATGTATAAACTCGGCCTGATTTCGCGCCTTCCAAAACTGTCCGTAATTCAAGCCGAAGGAGCGAACGCTCTGGTGCGTACACTGCGCGAAGCGGGTGGTCGGCAACTGATTTCTGTGCGAGCCGAAACTCGCGCGACCGCGATTCGCATCGGCAATCCCGCCTCATGGAAAAAAGCGGTACACGTTCTCGCTGAGACCGGCGGCGCTTGCGAAGATGTAAGCGAAGCCGAAATCGCGCAGGCCAAGGCGGAAATTGGCGCCGAAGGCATTGGCTGTGAGCCCGCTTCCGCCGTGACCTTGGCGGGCCTCAAGAAGTTGCTCCGGCAAGGCTTCGTTCAGCCGCAAGATTCTGTCGTTCTCGTTCTGACCGGAAATGTGCTCAAGGACCCGGACTTCACTATGGATTTCCATCGCGGCGAAATGTTTCGCGAAGCCCCAACGGATGCCCAACTCGAATCATTACGGCGACCTCCCATCGTGCTCGACGCTTCGCTGGATGCTATCCTTCGAACGCTGGAGCGGTTCGAAAAATCTATATCCTAGTTCGAACTTCCACGCTTGAAAATGGCTCTCAATAATAAAAAGTCACAAAAGCCGTTGCGACTACAACTGCCCGCCACATCGGCCAACCTGGGCCCCGCGTTCGATGCCGCCGCGCTCGCCATGAATTTCTACCTGACACTCGAAGCTCTCCCCGCCGATACGTTTTCCATCGCCGCCACCGGACGGGATCGCCAGATTTGCCAACAACTCGAAAATCATCTCATTCTCACCACCTATCGCGAAATTCTCGAGGCCGAAGCAAAAGAAATTGTTCCGCTGAAAATTCGCATCAAGAACGATATTCCCATCGGCAAGGGCTGCGGTTCGTCCGCTGCGGCGCGCATTGCGGGCATTACATTAGCCAACCACTTTGGCGCCCTTCGCTGGAGTGACAGTCAGATCGTGGGCGAAGCTTCGCGGCGCGAGCATCATCCCGATAACGCCTCCGCTTGCTGGATGGGAGGCATCACCATCGCTCGCATGTCAGGAGAATCGGAAGCTCAAGTCGTGAATATTCGCCCAAAGGGCAAATGGCCGCTCCTGCTCGCCGTTCCTCCGCAAAGTCTCTCTACAGAGAAAGCTCGCGGCGTTCTTCCCGCGCAATATTCGCGGGCCGATGCCGTGGTGAACATTCAGAATTCCATGCTGCTGCTAGCCGCGTTTACGCAAGGCCGTCCCGATCTTCTGATCGCCGCCCTCGACGACCGTCTTCATCAACCCTATCGCGCGTCCCTGTGTCCGCTGCTGCCTTGCTTAAAGGAATTGTCCGGGCAAAGCGGAATATTAGGTGCGGTGCTGAGCGGAGCGGGACCATCCGTGCTGATGTTTCTCGCTCCAGACGCCAGTCTCGCAAAAGTTTCCAGGCTCGTTTCGTCGCACCTGAAAAAGAACAATCTCTCCGCGGAATTACTGCGAACCTCAATCGCCCCGCTAGGCGCCCGCCATCCGCGCGAGTAACAGGTTTCTTCTGTGTAATCCTGTGCTCTCAGTGTTAAAGATTTTAGCTGGAGCTTCTCGACTCTCGTACTCCCTGAAAAGGCCATTCGCCGTGTCTCCAGGCGCGAATCATATAAATCACTAGCCCGGTGACAAGAATCACCACGGCATACCGCACTTCCTTCAACGCATTCGCGCGATTGAACAAAATGAAGAGAAAGCCCGCACACGCCACTAAAGCCGGCACCGGATACAGCCACATGCGAAACGGCCGCGGCAGATCCGGCCGCCGGATTCTCAGCACGATCAGTCCAATCGCCTGCACCAGAAATTGCAGGATGATGCGAATGACCACTAGCGCGGCAATCGCATCCCTCAGACGCAGGAAGCAAAACGCAACCGCTACCGCGCCGAGCGCCAGCAGCGACACATGGGGGAAGCGATACACCGGATGCACCTTCGCAAATGCGCGAAAATAATTTCCGTCGAGTGCCGCCGCATACGGAACCCGCGAATAGCCCAGCGTCAGCGAAAATACAGACGCAAATGCCGTCACAATGACCAGCCCCGTCACCAGGCGCGCCGCCCCTGCCCCATAAATCCTCTGCATAAACAAGGACACAACATACAGTCCGTTGTTGTTCTGCCCTGTCTGCATCATTTCCCGCCAGGGCACCACGGCCAGAATGCACAAGTTCATCAATAGATACAGGCAGGCAACCAGCAGAATGGAAAGCAACAGCGCCCGCGGAATATTCTTCGTGGGGTTTTTTATCTCATCACCCATGTAGCAAACGTTGTAGTAGCCCCAGTAATCGTAGGTGGCTACCAGCAGCGCCCCGCCCAATCCAGTGAAAAATCCGCGCGATAGTGTGAACGCTCCCGGAGGAAAATCAAATGCGCGCGCCGCGTTGAAATGCGTCAGGCCGGCGAAGATAATCCATCCGATCGTTCCCATTACGCCGAACCACAAGATTTTAGATAACCGCGCAATCGCCGTGATTCGCCTGTAGAGCAACAGGACCGTGAAGCAACAGATGGCGATTCCTAATGCCGTTCCCGGCGTCACAATCCAGCTCACTTGCAATGAACCGGCCCAGGGGATTGGCAATGCCGCCGTGTGCGCAGCGTATACCTTTTCCAAACTTGGCCAGTAATACGCCGCATAGCCCGCCAGCCCAATGCATCCGCTGGCAATCGAAAGAGGCGCACTGAAAGATAGTTGCCAAATGAACAGAAACGAAATCAGCCGCCCCCATTTCTGCGGCCCATAAATCTCATTCAGATAGCGATACGACCCACCCGATCCGGGAAACATCGAGCCCAACTCCGCGGACACGAGCCCGTCGCACACGGCTAACAGCGCGCCCGCCACCCACCCCAGCAGCGCCTGCGGCCCACCCATCGCCGCCACCACCAGAGGCATGGTAATGAAGGGCCCCACGCCAATCATGTCAATCATGTTGAGCGCAGTCGCGCTCCCCAGACCCATGCCGCGGATCAGGCTGGAATTGGAATCGGTTTGTGTGGGAGATGGCATTCACGCGCAGAGCGCACGGCGAACGACGACGTCCAACGACTAACGGCCTACGACTAGCGACTCACGACCAGCGATTAACGACTCACGACCAGCGATTAACGACCGCCCTCATGCCCCGCGCTCAGCAGATTCACAAACAGCCGAACCGCGCCCGGAACTCCTGCCGGCAACTGGCGGAAGAATGCGTATCCGGTGTAGATATACGTTCCTTTGCCGTACTGCGCGCGCAAGAGCCCACCCTTCTGCGATTCTTCGCCCGGATCATGACAGGCCAGCAGCGGTTTATAGTGATCGTCCCACTTGCCCCAGAAATAAAGTCCGCGTTCCTGCACCCAGCCATCGAAGTCGCGCGCGCCAATTGTATTGGGATAATGAAAAACCTGATCCGCTGGATCGAGAATTTCAACCGGGGCTTCTTCCACCGAAACCCGCGCCCGGCTCAGTTCCGCGGGATATGGAGTGAAATGCCCCGCGTTGAAATCGGAAACTCCGGCATTGTATTGCACCACGAGCGTCCCGCCGCCTGAAACAAAATCGAGCAACTTCTTATTGTTCGCGGCAATATCTTTCTGCGTGTCATAAGCGCGAATGCCCAGCACGATCGTTCCATACTGGCTCAAATCTTCGCCCGCCAGTTTCTCCGCCGGAACCAGCGTTACATTCAGGCCGACCTGCTTCAACACGGTCGGAATATCGTCTCCCGCGCCCATCACATAACCAATCTTCAAATCGTGCGGCGCAACCACGTCCACAATGCTCACCCGCTGCGTTGCCGGTTGGTAATAATAAAAACTTCCCAGATCTTCGCGCGTGACCAGCGTGTACCCCTCGCTGAATTTATCGTTCTCCGAATCGAGCACGGCCCGTACAGTCGCACGTCCCTCCTGCAAGCGGGCAGGGAAGACCTTGAATTGAAAATCCTGTTTATCTCCGCGACGTTTAAAGTCAACTGCGAATTGTGCCGGCTCTGAGCGCCACCCTTGCGGCAACTCCAATCGCAGCGTGCCGTGCGTTTGCCTTGTGAGATTGCCGCTCACTCCCACGGTCACCGTCGAGGTCGATCCGTTATGCGTAGAAATCACCTGCGTTCCCGGCTCGACCATCACAGAAAAAGCAGGCACCACTGCAAGCGGACGGTCACGTTGCGCGCCGCTTTCGCTCACAAATGGGGCTTCCGCCGCCGCTGTAATGCCGTTTCTCCCGCGCGCCGAACCCGCATTCGCGATCGAATATTCCACTCGCGCCCGCAACGCCGGAGGCGGAAACGGCAGCGTCGCATATTTCTCGTTATCGACGTGATTTAAACTCTCCCGGTCGGGATCATCGCGGTGCCAATAAGGCCGCGTATATTCCGCGTTTTTCGGCACCCGCAAACGGAACACTACGCGCATATCTTCTCCTGGCTTTACCGCTACTGGCCTCACCTTCTCGCTGATGGTGTTCCATCCGGCAGGCACATCCAGCTTAACGGCGTCTACCGTGAGTGGCTGCTTCGATCCGTTGTGCATGTTCACTGCAACCAGAAACTCCTGTCCCGGCGAGACGGTCGTCAGCGCGTCAGCTTCCTTGGGAATGCTCACATTCTCCGCAGCCGACGAAACCACATCTGCGTCGAGGGTGACATTCAACGCCAGATTCAGCGCTCTCTCCGCCTGTTGCAGCTTGTCCAGCAAACGCGTCCGCAATTCCAGCTTCGGCCCGGCGTCCAAATCACTCTTGCCGATTTCGTCATCCACGCCCTTCAACACCGTGACAACCTCCGTCAGCGGCTCCACTGCCTTTGCCGAATCGCCTCTCTTCGCGGCTTCCGCAGTCTGACCGATTTCTTGCGCGATCTTCACCAGTCGCTCTTGCAGTTGCGAAAGCTTCGAGCCCGTCCCAGCAGCTAAACGCGGCAGCGCCGTATCAATGCCGTCGAAGAAATCTTTCTCATGCCCATTCTTATCGAGCGTCGAGGGCAGTACCGACTCCACCAATTTATAGAACGTGAATCGGTCGCCCGGTTCTACAGACCAGTTCGCCGCCCCCTGCGATTGCTGGTGGCGCAATCCCTGCATCGAGAACTGGATGTAAGACATCCCGAGCAGCGCATCGGGTTCGCCGGTGTTGAGCTTCAATGTCCAATCTGAATCCGGACAGGTATTGGCGCCGAAACCACAAACATTTCCTACATATAACTTCTTCGCTTGCCACGGCTGAAGGCCCTCGGCAATCTGCTCGGGAAATCGCTTCGGGTCCACTGCCGCCCGGAACGCCTCCTGAGTCAAAATCGCCGATGCCTGATGATGCCCATGCCCATCGCGAGAGGTGCCCGAAAACCGCGCCACCAGCACATCCGGCTGGAACGTGCGAATCACGCGCACCATATCGCGCAACGCAACGTCATGCCCATCCCACTTCTGAAACGTTTCTTCCGGGCTCTTCGAGAATCCAAAGTCCGCCACTCGCGAGAATCGTTCCTGCACCCCGTAGTACTGATCCGCCGCGAGCAACTCCAAAGTCCGCAGCACTCCCAGCACGTCCGACAAGTTGCTGCCAATCTTGTTCTGCCCGCCTTCGCCTCGATTCAGCGTCATCAGCAGCGTGCTGACTCCCCGGCCTCGCGACTCCAGCGTCAACATCCCGCCGTCTTCGTCGTCCGGATGCGCCACCACCTGCATCAACCGCCCCGTCGTGCCCAGCCGCCGCAACTCCAGCCGCAACCCGGAAGTGCCCTGATCTTGAGGCAGCTTGGCCGGAGTTCCCTGATAGAGAAGTCCGGGAGGGTCTGTCGATAATTCAGCTTGTGTCGACGACTGCGTAGCGGAGGGGGCCGCAGTGCCTTGCGCCTTGTGCTCAACCTGCGCGCCAGCCGGCGCCAGGAGGTAAGCAATCAGAAAAAAGCATGTGAGAAGTCGAGCCAGTTTCACTACGGACCGAATACTTCCACGAGCGCCGTGATCAGGATGAAAATGAAGGCGCAGAGCCAGACCAGCGGGTTCCGATAGATGCACCCTACAAGGATGGGGCCAAGGTGGGCTCCGACGCAAATTTTTCTCGCGGATGGCATTTAAAGAGACCCGATTCCTGGAGCTGTTTTGAACGCGTGCTTACCCCAACGACCGAGCAGAATTTCCACGGTGAACGGTTCGTCAATCGTCGCCGGCGCTCGATACGCTACTGCTCGCGCTGTACGCCGCGCAGGGACATCCCTGATCGCCCTGCCGGCATGAAGTGGTAGAGCGACGCTAAACTATTCAGAGCAAACGCGCGTGCGCAGAACGGCGATAAACAATGGGAAGGGTGAGCTTTTGGCAAGCTGGTTGCTTTGGTTACAAAGACACGTGCTCAAATCTCCGGAGGATTTCATGAAGAAAAAGCTCTACTCGTTTTCGTCACTTTTTGCAGCGGCGGTGCTCGCGGGCGCGTTGAGTCTAGGAACATCGCTGCACGCGCAGGATGCTTCGCAGGCCCAGCCGCAGCAACCACAGTCGCAGCCCAGCCAGGCGCCCGATTCGTCCGGCCAAGCCATGCCCAGCCAGTCTGCTCCGCCTCAGTCTGCGCCAAGTCAGCCGTCACCTGACGCTCAGGCGCAGTCGAGTACAGGTGTCCAGACCTTCACCGGCACAATCATAAAATCGGGCGATAAGTATGTGCTTCAGGATGCAGCAAGCGGAAACACCTATGATCTCGACCACCAGGACGAAGTGGCGAAGTTCGAAGGCAAGAAAGTACGCGTTCATGGCACCGTTGACGCCAGTGGAAAGATGATCCACGTTCAATAGCCGCATAACCTCAGACTATGTTCACAAATCACGCCCACCCCGGCAGAGGATGCCAGGGTGGGCGTTTTCCGCAACAGGCTGGTTTACCTGGGAGGCAGGAGTTCTTTACCGCGCTTTTCAGGCTGCGATTCGGCGGTGAATGGCAGATAAAGCTCGTGGACCTTCCGGAGTTCGGAATCTTCTTTGGTTCAACTCAAAGATCGTGGCGAATTTCCGGGCAGGTAAAATTATTCTGCTGAAATAGTGCTGGTGTGCGAAAAGCGTTTCAGGGAAGGGAACTGTTTTGCAGAAAGACGCAGCCTATTGGATCGACAAGCTGAAGCTACAGCCGCATCCCGAAGGCGGCTTCTACCGCCAGACCTACAGGGCCGACCTTATCTTGCCAAAAGATGCATTTCCGCAGTTCTCAGGATCGAGGGCGGTGTCCACAGCAATCTATTTTCTGCTGGATGGCGAGAATTTCTCGGCGTTCCATCGCCTGCGCTCCGATGAACTCTGGCACTTCTATATCGGCGAGCCCCTCGTCGTGCACATGATCGACGCGAACGGCGCGTATTCCGAATTCTCTCTCGGCAACAACCCCGAGGCAGGTGAAGTCCTGCAAGCAGTGGTTAAAGCAGGATGCTGGTTCGCCTCGCGAGTGCGAGATGGAAAGTCGTTCGCTCTGGTCGGCTGCACCGTCTCGCCGGGTTTCGACTTCGAAGATTTTGAATTAGCGAACAGGAAAAAGCTGGTGCAGCGATATCCCCAGCACCGGAAACTAATTGAAAGCCTGACCCGCGACTAAGACAGTCCGGAACAATACCTCGCCCATCCCAGTAGACTGATGCACGGAGCCTGCTATCCCGTGGCCCCACGTCGCCGCGGAAAAATTTCTCCAATGCGCTTAATCTCCGCGCCAACCCCGCGCAGCTTCTCTTCAATGTTCTCGTATCCCCGGTCAAGGTGGTATACGCGGTCGATAATCGTTTCTCCATCAGCGACCAGCGCCGCCAGAACCAGTGATGCGGACGCGCGCAAATCGCTGGCCAGCACCGCAGCTGCACTCAGCGAGCTCTTGCCAATCACCACAGCACGCCGGCCTTCGATCTTGATATTCGCTCCCATGCGCACCAGTTCCTGCGCGTGCATGAAGCGATTCTCAAAAATATTTTCCGTGATCACCGACGTTCCCTCCGCCTGCGTCGCCAGCGCCATAAGCTGCGCCTGCGCGTC
>Ga0209010_1000263_pt1 | contig 18678 bp, 19 predicted proteins | sample BlaSpr_A8_OM1_O3_FD_187985 | JGI IMG/M metagenome (GOLD analysis project Ga0209010, IMG submission 187985) | Forest soil microbial communities from Thunder Bay, Ontario, Canada - Black Spruce, Ontario site 2_A8_OM1_O3 (SPAdes) (version 2) | ecosystem: Environmental > Terrestrial > Soil > Boreal...
CACTCTGACTTCGGCGGAGCGGGAGATGATTGCCGCGCACGTGTCGTATCGCAACCAGTGCGACTTCTGCCAGCTTTCGCATAGCGCCGCGGCCGCTGCGCACCTCAACGGGAATTTTGCCCTGGTGGAAGCGGCCAAAACAAATCCGCAAACCGCCGATGTCTCCGACAAATTGAAGGCGCTGCTGATGATCGCGGGCAAGGTGCAGCAAGGCGGAAAATATGTGAGCACGGAAGACATTGCGCGGGCCCGCGAACGTGGCGCCACCGACAAGGAAATCCACGATACAGTTTTGATCGCCGCCGCATTCTGCATGTACAACCGCTACGTAGATGGCCTCGCAACCTGGCAACCGCGCGAGCCCGAGGCTTACCGCGAGATGGGTGAGATGCTGGCCCACCAGGGCTACGTGCGCGATCGTGTGCAGGATACGAATAAAGCCTCGCGAGAACCCGAGAAAGAAGTCGCATAGGCACAAATCGCCCCGCCGCAAAATTCCGCAGCCGACAAACTCATGCCCACCGACACGCAAACGGAGAAGCTTCTCGAAACAGAAACTGGACTCGACGAAAGTCAGCCCGGTTATTACGGCTGGCGCGTGGTGCTGGCCGCGTGCCTGGGAGTGATGGCGGGGTTCGGCTCGCTGTTCGTCTATACCTTCGCCGTTTTTGTAAAGCCGCTGAGCGCGCAATTCAGCTGGAACCGCGAATCCATCTCGCTGGGCTTCGCCATCGGCGCAATGACGGTGGGACTGACTTCTCCGCTGATTGGCCGCTTGATCGATCGTCTCGGTCCTCGCCGCATCATTCTTCCCTGCATGACGATTTTTGGCTGCGGCATTGCCTCGTTGTCATTGCTCGGCCCTAAATTGTGGCAATTTTACGCGACCTGTTTCGTCATCGGCCTGGTTGGTAACGGCGCGGCCCATCTGGCTTATGCGCGATCGATTTCCACCTGGTTCCAAAAACGTTTGGGAATGGCGCTCGCGTTCGTCATGGTGGGCGCCGGTTTGGGCGCCATGATTCTGCCGGTAGTTGCGCAAGCGGTCGTCACCCGGTCCGGCTGGCGGGCGGCTTATCTTTCGCTTGGCGGAATTGCGCTGCTGCTCGGGCTGCCTTTAAGTTGGCGATACATCAGGGAGCGTGGCCTGGTTCGCACCCAAACCGCAGCCGTCATACACTCCGGCTCGACCTGGCAGCAAGGCACCCGCTCTTACGCTTTCTGGATTATTGTCGCTCTTCTATTTGTGGGTTCGATCAGCATGAACGGAGCGATCGCTCACCTCTCGGCGTTGTTGACGGACCGCGGAATCACTCCGGCAGACGCGGCGCTGTGCGCGTCCATTCTTGGCGGGACGAGCGTGCTGGGCAGGATTCTCACGGGATGGCTTCTTGACCGATTCTTCGGAGGCCGCGTCGCGTTTGTCGTGAGTTTGATTACGGCGGCGGGAATCTTTTTGCTCGCGCGAGCGGATCATTTCGCGGCGGGAGCCATAGCTACCGCGCTCATTGGCATCGGCGCGGGCGGAGAAGCCGCCATCACACCATATTTGCTGACTCGTTATTTTGGCCTGCGCGCTTTCTCGACACTTTACGGTCTCACCTGGACCTTCTACGCTGCGGCCGGGGCGACCGGCCCGGTGATTCTGGGCCGCGCATTCGATTCCACCGGCTCCTACGCTTCGTTGCTGATATCGCTCGCAGTGGTGTCGGCAATCGCAGGCACAGCAAACCTTCTGCTTCCGAAATATCCTGACTCACTCGAAACCGCGATTGCCTGAGTGGCTAGAAGAAACAATGATTGATTCAGAGTAGAACGGGAAGGGCACGAGATCACTCGTGCCGCTGAGGTATCGCAATTGCTGCGCGCTTTTAGCGCCTGAGGTTCCCTGTTTGCCTATTCGACATCGGATATCAAATTTTTTGATCTCACCGTCCCGTCGCCAGAAACTCCCCAATCTTCTGATTCAAGAATTTCTCATCCGCTGCGCTTCCTCCCGCGCCCGCCGTGTGACCCCACAACGAAGGAATCGGCACAAGCAACACGGTCTCCATAAACCCGGCCTCGTACCGCGCATCACCGATCGGAAAATAAAGATCGGTTTCCGACGGCATATAAAGAAACGGAACTTTGATCGATCGCAGCGCCCGCTCGGTATCGCCGTTAAATCCCGGAGTCATGCCCACATCGTGATGCTCCCACGTGCGGCATTGCAGGATTAAATCGTTCGCGTCCGCACCGGGAATAAAGTTTGTGCGGAATTCATGCAGCACGCTTTCAAACGTGGTCCCCGGCTTCGCGCCTTCCCGCCACAATTCTTTGCGCCACCACTCCTGCGAGAACAGCCACGCCGTCCACACCACGCCGAACGCTTCCAACCCTTTCGTCGGCGGCGTGGTGTAGTCGCCATCTTTGAAAGCGGCGTCGGCGGTAAGGGCGGCGATCTGGCCCTCGAGCCGCACCACACCATGACCGTACGTTTTCGCCGTGCCCGCCGTAGCCACAATGCGGTCGGCAAATGTCGGATTGCTCACTGCCCACTGAAACGCCTGCTGCGCTCCCATGGAAAATCCAATGATGGCGCGCACGTGCGCAATCTTGAGTTCCTCGGTCAGCAGCCGGTGCACGGCCTCCACGTTGTCGCGAATGGTCATCAGCGGAAAGCGCGGACCGTGAAACGGCTCCGGCGTATTGCTCGGCGAAGACGAGTGTCCGTTGCCAAACATTTCCGTCGCCACCAGAAACAGTTGCGACGTATCGAGCGCATGCCCCGGACCGATCAGCCATTCGTACCCGTGATGGTCGGCCATGTAGTGCGAGGGCAGAAGCACGGCGTTGTCGCGCGCGGCATTTAGATGTCCGTACGTTCCATACGAAATGCGTGCCACCGGTAGCGTCACACCGCCCTCGGTGTGAAAGTTCGGAATCACAAACTCATGATGCTCGCCCGTCTCCGCTTTCTTTGATGCGTCCTGAGCCCACGCCACCTGACAGAGAACCAGCAGAAAGATAATCTTCTTCATAAACTTTGACCTCTCAATATGCTAGGACGAAGAAATAAACCGTCATCCCCGTGCCCACCAGCACCACAAATACCCGCACCCAAGCCTGCGGAAGCTTCATGGCATATCGTGCCCCGATATATCCGCCGAGCACCCCGCCCACGATCATCACGATGCCCGGCTTCCAGTACACCGCGCGGGCCACGATGAAAGTCACGACCGCAACGCCATTGATGACGAAGGCCATCACGCTCTTCAGCGCATTCATCGAATGAACGTCGGTCATGCCGAGAACCGCCAGCATGGCCAGCATGACGATCCCCATGCCTCCGCCAAAATACCCGCCATAAACCGCGACCACGAGTTGAAACAGCGTAGCCCCGGCCAGTGCGGCCGTGCTCGATTCATGCTCCATCACCGACCGGCGACCGCCAGCCAGCTTCTTGCCAAAGGCAAACAGCAGCGTCGCCCCCAGCGTGAGCCACGGGATCACGCGCAAAAAAGTGTGCGCCGGAGTCTTCAGCAACAGGATCGCGCCGAACAGTCCGCCGATGAGGCTGGCCGAAAACAGCGGAATCATCACGCGCCGCGGCACATCCAGCTTGCTGCGGTACGCGCCGCCGCTGGCCGCCGCCGCAGTCCAAAGGGCGATGGTGTTGGTGGCGTTGGAGGGAATCGGCGGCACGCCGGTGAACAACAGCGCAGGGAAAGCGATGAAACTGCCGCCGCCGGCCACGGCATTCAATGCCCCGCCGAGCGCTCCGGCGACGAAGAGAAAGATTGCGGTTTCGAAGGTCAAGCAATACGTGTATCAGAAGGGAGAAGCATCTGTCAGCTTTCGTAAAGAGCGGTTACCGGTGTAACCGGGTACCCATTCTTTTTGCAGCAACAATTCTTCGATAGGATTGTTAAATATAGTGAGAAGCTTTTAAGAAGGAGTTCTTATGGCCCAACGTTTGGCGGTTCTTCTTGCCGGCATCCTGGCAGTCGGTTCTTTTGCATCAGCTCAGCAGCCCGCTGCTACACCGCCCGCAGCCCAGCAATCCATGCCGGGCATGGATATGCCGGGTCACGATATGTCGAACATGAAGGGCATGTCCGCCGACAACGACTCCGAATCTGGCGCGCACGCAATGCATTCCATGGAAGGCCACATGGAGATGGGTCCTCACATGAAGATGACCGCGCTGCGCCCGTCGAAGCCTGGCGATGCCGACCGCGCGCAACAAGTGGTCGAGGCCGCGCGCAAGGCCGCGCAAAAATACATGGACTATCACGTGGCCCTCGCCGACGGCTTCAAAATATTTCTGCCTAACATTCCGCAAAAGATGTACCACTTCACCAACTACTCTTACGGCCGGGAAGCTGCGGACAGTTTCAATCCGGAACATCCGACGTCGCTGCTCTACGAAAAACACGGCGACGACTACAAACTGATCGGCGTGATGTACACCGCGCCCAAGCGCTTCACCGAGGACGATCTCGACCAGCGCATTCCGCTCAGCATCGCGCAGTGGCATGAGCACGTCAACTTCTGCACCGCGCCCGCTGGCCGCAAAATGGAATATTTCGGTCCGCATCCTCTGTTCGGATTGAAAGGTTCCATCAACACGCAGGAAGCCTGCGACGCCGCCGGCGGGACGTTTCATCCCGTGGTCTTCAATTGGATGGTCCACGTTTATCCCTTCGAAAAGGATCAGGCCGGCATCTGGTCGGTGGACCGCCAGCATGGCGACGCGGATTAGGCTGGAAAGATTCAAAGTCGAAAGATTAAGATCGGAAAATTAAAGCTCGAAAACCCTCAGTCGCCAAGCTTGCAACTTTCGCACGTCGTTTGCCCACACGGCTTTTCCCCACACGGCCTTTCCCGATGTGAAATTACGTCTCTATCATCAGCAACTTCTAAGTACGCTTCCTCGCCGAGTCAGGCTATCTTAACTTTCGTTCCGCAGTTCTTTCGGGGCGAACCTGCACAGAACAGTTACGCAGTGTACTCAACCTAAAACAATTCCGCCGCAAGCTTTGCTGGCTAAGTCTTGCTACCCAAGCTTTGCGGTCTTCGTCCAAAGCAATGTGAACCCGGGAGAAATCGATGGAACTTCCGGAACGAAATCAGCGTAACTCTTTTTTATGAAGTAAACGGGTTTGTGAAGTGAACGGGCTGGCGCAGAGGTGACGCTGGCCCAGGAATCATTCGCGGGGTCTGGGGATTTTCTCACGCTCGGTTTGGCGGCCTGGGTGAGAAAGCCCCCATCGTCGGCAACCCAGGCTGTGCGCTTGTGGCGCGAAAGCCTTTGTTGCTTAACCCCGATCGCTGCATTCTAGGCGATTCTCAAGGAAACACAAGTGTTTTCTGGTTGATCGCAACTCAGCCGCCCAACCGTTTCCCGGCCTGAGGTTGGGAAAGAAATGAGGACAGCTATGAAGTTCAGAGAAATGACGTTCGGAAAAATGCAGTTCGGGAAAATGAATTACGCGACAATTTCCAAGACTCTGGTGCTGGGTGCGGCCCTGATTCTGGCCTCCAGCGCGTTTGCAGCATCGAAAGCCAGCCTGAGCATCAGCAATCCGGTCACGGTGAATGGAACCACGCTGAAGCCCGGCGATTACAAGCTCCAGTGGGACGGCGCTGGCCCCGATGTTGAAGTCAGCATCCTGCAAGGCAAAAACGTCGTGGCCAAAACTCCGGCGCATGTAGTCAATCTGGACACCGTTGCCGAGAACAGCGCCGCAGTCACCCGCAAAAGCGATGACGGCACGTCTTCGTTAGCCGGGGTCCGCTTCGCGGGAAAGAGGTTCGCCCTCGATCTCGGCGGGTCGACCGAGAACATGCAACAGGGTTCGGCGAAGTAAGTGCGATTGGAAGTTAGTAAGTTGCACAAGGGAGTGCGGGCGACGCGCTCCCTTTGCTGTTTCCATAGAACCTCAGCCACAATTTTCAAACTGAGCGACTGACCCTTCCTTGGAACCCGCGCGACCGGAAGTCTGCCGGACGCGCTTCTGTGATACGCTTCCCGCCAAAATTGTTTTTGTGCGTCGCGCGGTGTTCAACCCGCGCGGATGGAAGTATGGAGAATGGTGGCACGATCATGCGCTCATCCTTATTACTAGGGCTGTTCCTGTGTGTTCCTAACTTCGTCCTTCTCGCGCAAACACCCGAGCTGCAAACGAATGTCGTTTATGTCTGCAAGGACGGCCAGAGCTTTAAAGTCTTTTCCTGCGACAGCACAACCGGCGCCTGCGATTTTCAGAACTACAAGAATGGGCAAGCCTTCCAGCGAGGGCAGGCGCTGCGCCTGCAATTGGTTGCGTTGCTGCCTGCGAAATGCCACGCGCAAACTCCAGCTGAAGCGCAGACTGATCCGCATCGAGGCGAAATTCCTCCGGCGCCATCTCCGTTTAAGGCGCGGGCGAACAGTGGTGGCGCTTCGGCAGCGTTAGCTGCGGCGAACGCGCAGGCCGTAGCTGCGCAGGCCGCAAATCCTCAGGGCGGTTCACAAAGCGCGAACTCGCAAAACATGAACTCGAGTGCAAGCGCATTCAAAGTGGGGGACACGGTTCGCGTTCTGGTCGATGGCTGGCAGGAAGCCAGGATCACTCAGGTGCACGGACGCTCTTACGTCGTACACCTGCCCAATGGGGTCGATGTTTCAAAACTCTGGCCAATCGAAGTGCGGCGAGTTGGAAAGCTTACGGCGGAGGATCACGCGGCGGGACAATACGATCTCCACGACCGCGTGCAGGTGCTGGTGAACGGGCGCTGGATGGAGGGTGAAATCCGCGGGCAGAACCTCAACATGTATGACATCAAGGTGCCGGGAGTCGACACGGGATTCGGTTCTGACATTGTGAACGCAACTCCCGAAAATATCCGCATGTCGACCTCGCCGGCGCCTGCCACTCCCACGCAACGCGGGCCCGGCCAGGCTCCCAAGGCCGGACTCACTCGCTGCCCTGGAAGATATGATGGCCGCTGGGAGCACGTTTCGGGCATGGGAGGAATGACGGTAGTCTTTCGCTCGGGCAAAGTGACGGTGACCGAAGGGCTCGGCGGCCCAATGGAGTTTGAATGCTTTACCACGGGCAGCGAGATTGTGATGTATAAGGCTGGATCGTTCACTCCATTTTCATACGGGTTCGATGTCAATAATGATGGAACGTTGCAGACTCCGCTGGGAGCGATAAAGAAGATGGGGAACTGATGTTCGCTGCGGATTTATCGAGCGCCTTCACGCCCGGAGAGAACAGCGCACGGAGCGATACAGACATGTCCAAGCAAGCCCCTACAGCTTGAGCGCATCCATCTTAGGATTTTCGTAGACATCGTCTTCGCCGGGATAGCGAAGCTCGCGCTCGAATTTGCCACTCTCCTTCGCGAGGGCCCAAATCAGGCTTTCCCCCGCGGGCAAGATCCTGGGCTGGAGGTCATAAACCGGGTCAGCGTACGCGCGGCTCGCGTCCACCGGCCGCCATCCTTTCGCGATAAACATCGCCATCAGGCGATCGAGAAACAACGCATTGAGCGCGCTGTGGTGCAACAAAAGTGTGTGCCTCACGGGACGATTCAGAACTCTCTGCGCCAGCGAATCGTAGAATTGCGCGCGCTCCCAGATATGCCGCAAGAAGAAGTCGCCGTACGCAGTGGGATCGGCTTTCGGATCGGCCTTAAGGCGATTTCCAAGGCGGGCATCGATGGCCCAGTCCGACGCATCAATTGTCGTCCGGCCGATGCGATAACTGTGTTGCCGCAGAAAAGAACGCATGCCATCGCGTTTCTCCGCCGTATCACCTTCCTTGAAGAAGGGATACCGGAAGAGCCGCGTGAAATGGGCGTAGCTGCGAATCAAAGGTTCGTTGCGCAGGGCGTCCGCTTCAAAATCGGCGAGCGTGACATTGGCTTCGCCGGCGTCAGCGCGGCCGCTGGCATTGAAGTTCAGGTGCGAGTAGGAATGATTGCCGATACCGTGCCCCGCGCGGTCCCACTCTGTAACCAGACTTCGTCCGGCTTCGCTATCGACTCGCTTGCCGCACACAAAAAGCGTTGCTTTGATTTTTCGCGCAACCAGCGCCGCGAGCATACGCTCGTTGACTTGTTGCCACGACAATCCTGCCTCGCCTTCAGTCCTGGGGTCGTCAAAAGTGAACGCAATTTCGGGGCCTGCATCCGTGCCCCAAAGCGCGGGCACCCCAGCCAACGGCGCGGCAACGCCGACCAGTTTGATGAATTCTCTTCGATTCACTTGTTCATCCTGAGCAATGAAGTCCTGATAGCGGAGGTAACTCCGTCGCCCTAACCTTGCATCCACCCTCAAAACAATATAAGGCAGTTCGGCGCTTAGGCGCGGATGGTACCCTTGGGAAGAACGCCCTTGATTACCCCACTCTATCTTCTGGCGGACAGCCAGCTGCTTTTTTCTCGCGCGGAAAGTAACAGTCTGCCCGCCAGCCTTCGCGCGAACCTGCCTTCCGGCGATCCCAAGGCGGCCTACATCGGAGCCTCGAACGGCGACCAGCCGGAGTTTTATGATTTGTTTGTCGCCGCCATGGAGTCGATAGGAATATTCAATTGCCGCTGTGTGCCAACCCAACCCACACGCGAAGACAGCCTTTTCCTGGAGCAGGCGGACCTGGTTCTTTTGGCTGGTGGCGATGTCGAACGGGGCTGGCGCGCCTTTGAACGCAACGGAGTCAAAGACTTGCTTTTGCGCAAGCGCTACGACGGCAGCACCCTCGTCGGCGTTTCGGCCGGGGCGGTTCAATTGGGCGTGGGAGCGCTCACCGACGCGCCCCGCCCTGAGAAGCTTGATCTCTTCGCTTTTGTGCCGCTCTACATCGGCGCTCACGAAGAGGAAGAAGAATGGTGGAACCTGCGAGCACTGGTGAACCTGGACTCCAGGGGCATTCGGGGAATCGGCATTCCGCAGGGCGGAGGAGCAATCTACCGGCCCGACGGCACACTCGAGCCGATTCACCGAACATTAACCGAAATAGTGAGGGAAGGCGATCAAGTCCGCGAAAATCTGCACTTCCCGCTGAACCCATCCGCCGGGAATTGAGAGGCAGAGGTTTTCGTTCGCGACGGAGAACTCAACTCCATGCTCGGTCGGTAGTGCCTCAGTTTGAAATCTATTCGGCGTGGTGTGGGTCGGGCGGATCGTTACCGTGTCCGCCAACGCGCTTGACGTAGCATTGCTCGTGCATCACTTGGCCGTTCTCGTCGGTTGTTTCGTCGGTATCCAAGTTGACAGGCTTCTTGCAGATCGGGCAGGTAAACTCTCGTTTCCGAGATCGGGACGCTATGCTCACGATGACCTGATTTTCGCTTACGCGGAGAGTTTACCACCAATGCTATATACCGTACACAGGATTGTGCTATGGAGACTAGTCCACAAATCCGCCCTTATGTAGACTCCCCGCATACCTTCCACAAGGGTAAATCTTCAGCGATTCTTGAACCAATGCTAAACGAGTCTCCCCGCGTTTGCTGGATATGTCACAAGCCTGTTGCACCAGACATTCTCAGGGACTCGTTCGGATTCTTCGCCCATGAGGAGTGCATCAAAGTAGCAGCCCAAAAAGAGAAAAATAAACGCGCCTGATTTTCCGATGCACTAATTAGGACACTACCGCCTTCTTGTAGGGGCCGCGTTTGCTCTTGCCCGTAGTCACGGCTTCCGCCTTGGATTAGGGTGGTCCCGCTCCGATACGCGCTTCTCCAGTTCAACCGACTTGGCAATGAGTATCGCCGCATGATCCATCAAGTCGATGGCTGTTTCGCGTAGCTTCTCGGCTTCGAGGCGGAGTTGTTCGGAGGTCGGCTTATCCGGCACGAAACCATCATCCCACATTCGGGGCGCTTAACGCGATGCCGTAAATTTCAAACTGAGGCACTACCGCTCAGTCCCGTCAATCCCCAAGAGTCCCCTTGATGATGTACACTTAGCCTTTTTCTGACTATGAACTTCGCCTTGCGGGTGGATCCAGCCGGTCGCTTCCTGGTCACCTTGCGGACCTGTTTGTGTTTCCTCGCGCTGTTTGCGATCGTCATCGCTCTTCAAATCAGTGGCGGATTTGTTAACCTCCGGGGGCTGATATGGTTGGTCCTTGCCGTCCTGGTTTGCGCTGCCGCTCTGGCCTGCCCCCGATTGGCGTTGGAGTTGCCTTCCCGGATCGAGTTCTTGTTCGTCGAGCTTTTTTATGCGTGCTGCTCGCGTATCTCGCCTTCAACTTTCTGGTTCTTCGATTCCATCACCACGATCTGATCGACGTGATTTTGTGGGAAACCGACTCCGTCCGCACCCTGTTGGCGCCTGCACTATAAAGTAGTAGCCAGCGAAGGCTTGTTTGCTGCCGAAGCGGCAATCGCGGGTTTGTGCCCCAACATGCCTTAGTATTTCCTCAGGCCGGGGCTGATATTCCGGCGGCAGCCGGTTAACGGAACTGGTCCAAAGTTGGCAGCGACCGCGTCTGGTTTAAATTGTATCGAGGATTTATATCGAGGCCCTGTCTAGAGAAGAGATTTGAATGAAACAAAAGACGCTGTTGGTCACAGGCTCCTGCGGACTCATCGGCTCAGAGGTCAGCCTGTTCTTCGCGCAGCAGGGCTTTCGCGTGGTGGGCATTGATAGCAATCATCGGGCTGTGTTTTTCGGACCCGACGGGGATACCAGTTGGGTGCTCGGCCGTCTTCAAGAACAAATTCCCGGCTACCAGCACAGCGCGATTGATATTCGTAACCGCGAAGCATTGCTTGCTTTTGTCAAAGAAACGAAGCCGGACCTCATTATCCATACTGCCGCTCAACCCTCCCACGATCTCGCGGCGACCATTCCGTTTCTCGATTTCGAAACCAACGCCATGGGGACCCTGAACATGCTTGAAGCGGCGCGGCAATTCTGCCCCGAATCGCCCTTCATTCACATGTCTACTAATAAGGTCTACGGCGACCGCCCCAACACGCTTGCGCTGAAAGAACTTGAGTCGCGATGGGATTACGCCGACCCGGCGTATGCGGAAGGCATTCCCGAAAGCCTGTCCATCGATCAAAGCAAACATTCGCTGTTTGGCGCCTCAAAGGTCGCGGCCGATGTGATGGTGCAGGAATATGGCCGCTACTTCAACCTGCCAACCTGCTGCCTGCGGGGCGGTTGCCTCACCGGGCCCAATCACTCGGGCGTCGAGCTCCATGGATTCCTCAGCTATCTGGTGAAATGCAATATAGAGCAACGTGAATATAAGGTCTACGGATACAAGGGCAAACAGGTCAGAGACAATATTCACTCCCGCGACGTGGCTGCCTTTATGCTTGAGTTTTGGAAGGCGCCGCGGCTGGCGGAGGTCTACAACCTGGGCGGAGGCAAGGACAACTCCTGCTCCATTCTCGAGGCATTTAAGATGGCCGAGCAGAATGCCGGCGTCGCTATGAAATGGCGATATCTCGACGAAAACCGCATTGGCGACCACATCTGCTACTACAGCGACTTGCGCAAGATGAAATCCCACTATCCTGCGTGGCGCATCACCACCACGCTCGAAGATATCTTTCGCGAAGTGACGGGAAGCTGGACGGCGCGATTGGCAGGGAAAGCCGTCTGATGAAGCGGACGATTCTGATTACCGGAATTTGCGGCTTCGTGGGCAGTGTACTGGCCAGATGCATGCTCGAAAGGAGTGAAGGACTATCGGTTTGCGGAATCGATAACCTCATGCGCCCCGGGTCGGAGATAAACCGCACCCAGCTCCGTAAAGTGGGAGTCAAGGTTGTCCATGGCGATATTCGCTCGGCCAGCGACTTCGAAATGCTTCCGCCCGCCGACTGGGTCATAGACGCGGCGGCCAATCCCAGCGTGCTGGCCGGAGTTCAAGGAGGTTTCAGCAGCCGCCAGCTTCTGGAACACAATCTGGGGAGCCTCTTCAACGTTCTCGAATACTGCAAGGCCCACAAGGCCGGACTATTCCTCCTCAGCACCAGCCGCGTCTATTCGATTCCAGCCCTCGCTTCGCTGCCTCTCATCACCGAAGATGACGCCTTTCGCTTGGACGATTCCGCTCCGCTGCCTAAGGGAGTGACCCGGAACGGAGTTGGAATCGAGTTCAGCACCAGCGCGCCAATCTCCCTCTACGGCAGTACCAAACTCGCTTCCGAAGCCCTCGCCATGGAATATGGCAAAGCATTCGACATCCCGGTCTGGATCAATCGATGCGGAGTCCTCGCCGGCGCGGGGCAGTTCGGCACTCCGGATCAGGGAATCTTTTCTTATTGGCTCAATGCTCATTTGCGCCGCCGCCCGCTCCGTTATATCGGATTCGACGGAAAGGGAAAGCAGGTTCGCGATGCCTTTCACCCTCGCGACCTCGCAGCTCTGATCGGTATTCAGATGCAAACGGAGCGCTCCGGCGGACAGCGGATCTATAACGTCGGAGGCGGAGTCGACAATGCCCGATCCTTGGCCCAGCTAACGCTCTGGTGCGATGCCCTCTTCGGTCCCAATGTTCCGGCGGAAGATCCCCAGCCCCGGACTTACGATATTCCCTGGATGGTCATGGACAATGCCGACGCCCAACGCGACTTTAACTGGGGAGTAGAGATTTCGATAGAGCAGATCCTCGGCCAGATTGCCGCCCATGCCAAACAGAACCCTGACTGGCTGGAGAGGAGCGGAATTTGAGTCGGCCCGCGAAGCCCGAAGGACGAGCCCCTCTCCATCTTCTTTCGATCGTCATTCCCGCGCAGAATGAAGAGGGATGTATCGCATCCACGGTGGAACATCTTCACGTGGAATTGCGGCTGCGCAATATCAATCATGAAATTGTTGTCGTCGATGACGGCAGCACCGACTCCACATGGTCAGTCCTCCAGCAGGTCGCCCTTCGCGTGCCCAACTTGCATCCCATTCAGAACGACACCGGTGCCGCCGGTTTTGGCAGGGCCATCACCGCCGGCTTGAACCACATCCAGGGGGACGCGGTTGTGATCATGATGGCCGATGAGTCCGACGACTGCCGCGATGTGGTGCGTTACTGGCAGGTCCTGAACGAAGGCTGGGACGCGGTCTTTGGCTCGCGTTTCGTGCGCGGCGGCGGAGTCATCGACTATCCCTGGACCAAACTCTTTCTAAACCGGCTATCCAACAGTTTCCTGCGCCTGCTTTTTCGCGTTCCCTTCAACGACTTCACCAATGCCTTCAAGGCGTACCGCCGAACCGTGATCGAAGGCTGCCGTCCTCTTCTTTCTCCCCATTTCAATCTCACCGTTGAGATTCCGCTCAAAACCATCGTCCGCGGCTACTCCTGGACCGTCATCCCCATTACCTGGAGAAACCGCCGTTCCGGCATGTCCAAACTAAAGATAAAAGAGATGGGCAGCCGTTATCTCTTTATCACGCTCTATTGCTGGCTGGAAAAATACTTCAGCCGCGGCGATTACATGGCAAGAACATCCGGCCCGGAGTGAGCCCGCACCGTTTTCCTCCTGCCCGCACCCGTCTTCGCGACCCCCTGCTCCTCCGCCATCAGCCTCCACGCCTCCCGATACCCCTCAAACCGGTACCGCTCCGGATGCCGCGCCTTCTCCGGCAGCAGCGTCATTGCCTTAATCTCCCCCGCCTTGATCCCCTTCCCGCGCAAAATCACCGCCGCCGGAATCACATACCACACATCCCGCGGAATCACATACGCCACAAAAAAATCCACTTCCTTTAACGAATACGGACGGCTCTTCTGATTCGGCTTGAACTGGCACAAATACCCATACTTCGTCCGGCAGTCCGTCGACTTCACCTGCACCCGCAGCACTCCCCCGCCCGCCTCCACTCCCACGTCATACGCCGACGAATCTCCCCACGGCTTCGACACCCTGTACCCATGCCGCATCACCTCTGCCATAAACCGCAACTCCACCCACTCGCCTCGTTCCTTGTAAGTCCGAAACCCGCACTTACTCACAAACCCTCCACCCTCTCGAAGCCACTTACTAACCGCAGCCCCAAATAGAAAAGGCGCGAGCCTAGTGACCTATAGGCCGCGCCTTCAGAAATTTAAACCCTCTATATCCAGAATATCATTTTGCCCTACCCCATCTGGACATTTTTCCAAATTTATTATTCCCCACCGCACCAACAACTTACAAGGAAAAGCGAAGTTTCTGCCTATTGACAAGCTCGTTCCCAATTCGGGAATCGCCACTCTCAAACCGGAACCAATTGGGTAACCCGAAGCGACCAGAGCTAGGCTACCGGAGACTACGGCCCATGTGATATTATGCGGCTTCCCCAGATAGCCAGCGGTAATGGTCCAGCCCGGTAATTAGTGAAGGTTTCAATCTCCGAGGATCAGGAGGACATGATGCGAAACAGCAGAGGGAGCGTCAGGGCGATCCTAGTTTGTACAGCAAGCTGCGTTGTAACTGTAAGCATGTTGGACGCATTTCAAGGCCAGTCAACGACCTCCACGCCAGTTACTGATAAGAATTCGAACGCTACCACAGTTATAGCCCCGACACTTCCCAGCGCAGAAACCCAGGACGCCACGAAGAATGTTTTCACCCTTCCAGCCAGTGAAGGCCCGGCCCCGCAAGCCGCACACAGCAAAGGGTTGATCGAGGAACCGGCTCGACAGGAGCAACAGGGGCTTCAGACAGAACTCGGCGTGACGGAGCGCGGGTTCGAAGCAAAATCGCAAATGCACAAGGTGCAAACGCTTTCCGGCGAAGGCGGATATAGCCTCGTCGAGTTCCGCGCAACAATCACATCCACCAAAGAGGAACTGCTGACGAACTTGGCGGGAGATAACCTCGCCCCAATGCGAGCATATGTGGCTTCCCGTTTTCCCGACGAGCACCCGAAAACCATACAGGACCAGACGGGCGAGATAGTCCCCTTACCCGAAGTTGAGCAAGCGTTGGGAACCATTCGCGACATTATCGAAAAAGTTAAAGCGGATGCCCTAACGATCGTGGATATGCAGATCACGACCAAACCGGTCGGAGCGCGCGCGGTGCTATCGGTGGACGGAGGATCAACGCCCCGAGAGACCATTAGCAACAATTCCATTCATAACTTATACCGCGGGAGATACAACTATATCGTCACGAAAGTCGGCTTCAAGGACGCAGTAGGATTACTCGATTTAGTAGATGAACCGGGCACGATTCTCGAATGTTCGATGGCTCGCTTAGCGGAACCCGAGTCTAGCCAGTGCGTCCAAAAATGAGACCCAACCGATTCTCGACCCTGAAAGAGGGCAAATACCCCACATGAAAACTAATGTCACCCCGCCAACACCGCTTGTAGCCAGATGGATGAAGTACGTGATCGGTTTTGGAGTAAGTGTTGGAATCGGGTTACTGCCGTATCTCGGCAAGATCAATGTGCCAGGTTTCGTCCCCCTCTTGCGACTCATCCCCGAGTCAATCCAAGACACCGCCATTCCGCTTTCTGCGGCCCTCATGGGCATGGTCGCTGTGTGGGTCGAATGGGAGGGGAGTAACCGGGTTAGCCCGCGTTGGCTGAGGCGGCGGTTCGCAAGTTTGTTTGCGATTTCCCTTTTGGCCTTCGGCGCGCTTTTTGTAGTGCACACCCTGGTCGTCGCGCGAGTGGATTTCCTGGGAGGAACTGAATACTCTCGTTTCCTGGTAGGTTTTAGCCGTCCCAACCGACAGCCCTGCACCGAGGACGTATCGGACTCCGAGTGCATCAAACGAATTAGCGCCAGCACTTCCGCAATAGAGTCGTTTTGGGGAGATCGACGAATCCGAGAGGCGAAGCTTGCACTAATCGGTTCATACCTCTGGTTCACAAGCTGCTTCGGATTTCTCACAGGCCTGCTCGTCCTGCAACGCGAGCGGAACGTTCACAAGTGAACCGCTGATACGGAGATCCGTATCGACTTCTGACTCAGCGATGCAAACTGCAATATGATCGCCCGCTCTCCGCCGCAGCCGAAAGCACGCAATGCAAAAGGGTACCGTCATCATCTACGAGGTCAATGTCCCCGTCCCCAGGCTTCGCCCCCTCGTGCTCAATGTGATAGGTATACAGACCCCGGTAAACATTCGGCATCGGGCCATCGGTTATAACCGACCTGAAGTGCCCACTTCGCGTGATCAGACGCACCTCCGCGCCGATGGGCTTGCTGCTCACATCCAAGTCGACAGCGACGATTGCTGCTGTTTTTTGGACCTTCGAAATTGCTGCGCCCACCTCATCGATGAATTTGCGGCCAACCTCCTCCGAGACCAAACCATCTTGGGGCTTCAAGGCCGATCCAGCGGCAGAAAACTTCGCAGCGACATAATCTGAAATCGCGAATAGGTCCAGATCCAATGCTGCCTTCGCGAGATCCTCCTTGACCTCTCCGGCCAAGAGTAGTAGCGCCGCCGACGAGTAATACCTTTGCCCCAGGTTCGACCCGAGAAAGAAGTCCCCACCTGTTTTTCGACCATTCTTCGTCTCTATGAGTCGCAACGATCGGCTCCGCTCCTCAAAAGTCGCTCTAACTGCTGCGAGGCGCTGCAGTAGTCTTTGCGAAACCAGCTTCACATGACTTGAGCTCGGCGGAGAATCGCGCACCTTGTAAACCGGTGACGCTGAGGTGCCTAGGCTATGTCCGAAGGTAGCCGGTCCCGGTGTGCTGACTGGTTCCTCAGCCCCCAAGATTATCACCACGTAGTGGGATGCCTCTGGCACCCCAAAATCGGCGCTGCCGCTTCCCCAAGCCGAGATAAAGACTCCATTCCCGCAATCCGGACCTGACCCCTCAAAACACTGTATCGCCGAAATCCTGTATAAGACGCCATCCTTCAAAAAGGCCACGACCTTCCCCTCGCGAAACGCGTCGATCAACTGATCGGTTTCCAGCCCGAATGAAGCCGAGGCCCTCAGGAGGACGGACCCCAGCGAACCCCCGGAATCCTCGATCGCATCGGCATGAGACACGAATTCATCACTGACAGTCGTGTGTAGCTTCGAGGCTGCCGTAATCGCTGCACAAAAATGGCTAAAGCTTCCCTCCAAACGTTTGTTCTTCAACTTCTCGGCGCTCCAGACCCGCAATTCCAGGTCAGCAAGGGCTGGCATAGTCGCATCACAAGCGCCCGGGGTTGTGTAGGTTTCATAAAAGTCACCGATATTTATTCCGTAGTGATCCGTATCGATCTTGAACGTCCCATCCAATTCGTCTTTTCCAGAAATATTCTTGAGAGTCTCGTAAAGCGCGGCACCATGTGACGACCGGTCGCTGACGGTTACAAGATACGTTCCCCATGGCATTGAAACCCTAAAGCCGTTTCCGCTCGACGCGTCATATTCGGCACCGGTCGCGATACTGCGATAGGTCACCGCCCAATCAAGCCTGTCCCCGGAACTATCTGCCGGGACCAGATGGACAGAAATATTGGGGCCTGGCCCTTGGGAGAAGGTCCACAGATGACTCAGAAGAACAAACCCAGCCAGATAGGAGACACGCCGCATAGTGACTTCGGAAGCACATTACCCACTTTCCGTTCGTAAGTAAAGCGAGAACCACCTAGAAATCGGGCAACAAATGCACGGAAAATTCACGTAGTTTCCGATATGCCGCCGAAACGATGATGCTTGGGGTGCACCCTCGCTGAGAGCTGAAGGCTGACGGCTAAGAGCCGATCTCAGCTATAAAATAAATACCTATGCAGCAACTGCTCGCTCAATTCGAGGATCAGGCCATCCGCCGCGTGTATGACGAGCGGACTCAGACGTGGTGGTTTTCCGTGGCCGACATCGTTCAAGTGCTGACCCAACAGCCCGACGCGACCACCGCCCGCAAATACTGGAACAAGCTGAAAGAGCGGCTGGTGAAAGAAGGCAGCCAACTGGTGACAAATTGTCACCAGTTGAAAATGACCGCTGGCGATGGAAAGCAGCGCCTCACCGACGTGGCCACGGCCGAAACTCTGCTCCGCCTGGTGCAGTCCGTGCCCAGCCCCAAGGCCGAGCCGATCAAGTTGTGGCTCGCGAAAGTAGGCTACGAGCGCATGCAGGAGATGGCCGACCCATCCCTGTCCCTCGACCGCGCCCGCGAGACCTGGCAGAAACACGGGCGCAGCGAAAAGTGGATTCAGCAGCGCATGACCGGACAGGAAACCCGCAACAAGCTCACCGATTATTGGGCCGGGCACGACATTAAGCCGGGCCAGGAGTTCGCCATCCTCACCAACATCATTCACAAGGAATGGGCGGGAGTGAGCGTCAAGGATCACAAAGACATGAAGGGGCTGAAGACTCAAAACCTGCGCGATCACATGAGCGAAGCGGAATTGATCTTCACCGCCTTGGCCGAGCTTTCCACCCGCCAACTCGCCGAAAGCGCCGAAGCAACAGGCATGGCCGAAAACGAAAGCGCAGCCAGATCGGGAGGACGAATTGCCAGAAAGGCCCGCCTCGACCTCGAAAGCAAAACCGGAAAATCCGTAGTCACCGCCGCAAACTTCCTTCCCACGCAACGCAGCTTAAGCGAAAAGAAAAGATAAACTCGAAGCCACAACAGTCAGTTTAGCTGAGAGCTGAGAGCTGAGAGCTGAGAGCTGAGAGCTGAAAGCTGACGGCTGAGAGCCGATCTCCGCTATAATCAAAGTTTGCCCTCATGACAACGAAGCGACTGATTCGCTCCACTACAGTTCTATCCGTCCGCCGTAACGGCGGAG
>Ga0209010_1000266_pt1 | contig 18500 bp, 18 predicted proteins | sample BlaSpr_A8_OM1_O3_FD_187985 | JGI IMG/M metagenome (GOLD analysis project Ga0209010, IMG submission 187985) | Forest soil microbial communities from Thunder Bay, Ontario, Canada - Black Spruce, Ontario site 2_A8_OM1_O3 (SPAdes) (version 2) | ecosystem: Environmental > Terrestrial > Soil > Boreal...
GACCGGCGAGGCGGTACAGAATCCCTCCATGAAAGTCGCCGTGTACCCGCTGAAAATCGAGAATGGCGACGTGCTGGTAGAAATCTAGCCCTGATCCCGGTGCACCGTCTCCATGGAAAACGCGGGCAGGCAGACTGCGATGTACTCCGCGCCCTCGGCATTCGGAGTGGAGTAGCGTACCCACTCGCCGGCATGGGCGACCACGGCTTGCCCGGCTGCAACGTCCAGATGTCCTTCCTTGTGTTCCACCCGCAACGTGCCCTTCAACACCACCGTGAACTCGTCGAATTCGGGAGTCTGCCCTGGTTCAATCCATCCGCCCGGACTGCGCATGTGGGCGACGCTGGCGGCAGAAGTCTTGGAATTCACGCGGCCAATATATTCGTCGATGAGCTTGGGCTTGTTTCCTGCGGATTGAATGCGGGTCGCTTGAGCAATAAGAGTTGGCATAAGTTGAGACGTACAGTATCAGAATTGAGACTAAGAAATTCTTTTGATGTCCAACGCTCGGAGACAACGGCTGCGCGAGATGCTATTCCACCTTCTCTGACACCCAGCGCGATATGGCCGTGACCATCTTGCGCGGAGCAAAGCGCACCGACTCAGCGGCCAGCCAGTTTTGCAGGCCTGAGATCACGACCGTCTTTCCTTCCATTAATCCTCGGTAGCCGTCGTGGGCTACGGCCGCGGCGCTCATGCCGCCAATTTTTTTGAACAAACGGGAGTTGTCGTTGCCCGCGCGCCGGGCGAAATCGGTATTCGTCGGCCCGGGGCAGAGACAGGTTACCGTAACCCCGGATCCGCTCAACTCGTTGGCCAGTGCCTCGGAGAACGAGAGCACGTAGGCCTTTGTGGCGTAATAGACCGCCATCAAAGGTCCGGGCTGAAAGGCCGCGGTGGAAGCTACGTTCATGATCCTGCCCCGGCGGCGGGCGATCATCTGCGGCAGGAACAGCCGGGTCAGGTGCGTGAGCGCGGTGATGTTCACTTCGATCTGTCCAAGGATTTCCTGCTCCCCCATTTGTGCGAACTCGCCGAAGGCTCCGAAGCCCGCGTTGTTGATCAGATTGTCCACAGCGATTCCTTCGTGCTGCAACTGATCGAACAAAAACTTTGGGGCGGGCGAATCGCACAGATCGAGAGCAATGGTCTTTACGGTGCAAGCGAAATTGCCGTGCAGTTCTTGGGCGACCTGAGCGAGCTTCTCTGCGCTGCGCGCGACCAAAACTAAATCCGTGTGATCGCGGGCAAAGAGTTTAGCCAGTTCATAGCCGATGCCTCCCGAAGCGCCAGTGATGAGAGCGGTCTGAAGTTTGGCAGCGGCGTTCGTGTTTGGCGGATTTGGTTCGGCGGTCATTTTGCTATCGGCTCTTTGCGCAACCTAATCCTAAACGTAAGTCTGCGGATTGGTCATGCTCAAAAGGGGCCGTAATGGGTAACGCGTAAATCCCAGGGCTGAGCGTGCGACGGCACGGTAGGAGCTACTGACAGGACCGTAGGAATTGGGATGGCGCGAGAAGTTTTCCGGGATGGTTACAGCTTTGAATTGATTGTGCCGATGGAATCTTCATCCTAAACAGGAATTGGCGGCTGTGACGGGGCTCGAACTGCCGCAGCCGAACGGTGGAACCATGTTAGCCTCGCTTGTTGCAACTGCCTCCCCGAATCGCTCCTTCATCCTCTCCTTGCTCCTGCCGGTCGTCTTGAGTTCAATTCCAATCCCGACTCTGGCTCAAAGTGGATTAGATGACGTTCACGTCACGCCCCGGTCGCTGGCGGCATCGCCTTCCCTGAGTTCGGCGAGTTTGACCGCGGGATTGCAGGTCATTAAGAAAGACGTGAATCTGGTGCTAGTGCCCGTGAGTGTCATTGATCCCATGCAGAGAATCGTGGTGGGCCTGCGGTCCGACAACTTCCAGGTGTTCGAAGGCAAAAAGGCGCAGGAGATTCGGCATTTTTCCAGCGAAGATGCCCCCGTTTCGGTGGGTATCATCCTCGATACCAGCGGCAGCATGCGCGACAAACTGGAACGCGTGCGCGAGGCGATTCACCAGTTTTGCCGCTCGGCCAATGTGCAGGACGAGTTTTTTATGATTACTTTTTCCGACGCCCCACGTCTGGCCAAGGACTTTACCAGCGAGCCAGCGGACATCGAAAGCGAATTGCTTTACACCCGTGCCAATGGCCGGACTGCATTGCTGGACGCGATCTACATGGGCGTGGGGAAGATGAAGGAGGCGAAGTACGCCCGGAAGGCTCTGCTGATTATTTCCGACGGCGGTGACAATCACAGCCGCTACAGCGAGCACGACGTGAAGCAGGCGGTGCGGGAATCGGATGTGGTCGTTTACTCGATCGGTACTTTTGACCGGTATGTGCCCACGCAGGAAGAATTAATGGGGCCGACGTTGCTGTCAGAGATCGCGGAACCGACAGGCGGCCAGGCATTTACCATCTCCAGCCCTACCGAAATGCCGGATATCGCCAAGCTCATCGGCACCGCGCTGCGTACGCAATATGTGTTGGGCTATCGTCCTGAGGACGTTCCGCGCGACGGCAAATGGCACAAGATCAACGTGAAGCTCAAACTGCCCAAACAACTGGCCTTCCTGCACGCTCACTGGAAAACGGGTTATTACGCGACCGCGCAGTGAGGTCTGAACCATAGCGTTTCTGAAAAAATCAGTATCTGGAAATGCAAAGAGGCGGGCTGCTTGCCCGCGCCTCTTTCACGATCCGTTAGATTCTTGCAAAAGGCCTAAGCTCCAACCAGAGCCGACTCGACTTCATAAATCTTGTGCCATGATGTCGCCGCCTTCAGCTTGTCGTTAACGTTGTTGATGTTCTTCACGCCTTCGGTTTCCAGCCACTTGCGGAACGCCGCCGCGCCTTGCTTGGCGTAGACCGGAATTCCATCTTTCCAGGTGGCGCGGCCGCAAAGCACGCCGTTGAACTTTACGCCTGACTCCCCGGCCAGTTCCAGAGTCTCGCTGAACTCCGCATTGCTCACGCCCGCCGAAAGATAGATGAACGGCTTGGTGGCGACGTTGGCCGCCTTATGGAATAGATCGATGGCTTCGCTCTTGGAATAAGCCTTCTGGCCGGCAAAACACTTCACGCCCTCCACGAACTTCATGTTCACCGGAACTTCCACCTTCAGTACGTCGACCCCGTAGCGGTCTTTGGTGAACTCGCGCATGCTCTCGGTGACGATGTGCGGTTTTTTCTTCGCGTAGTCCACGCCCTTTTCGTCGGCGCCCTCGTCATAGCCGACAAACTCGAGGAAGAAAGAAATGTCATTGGCGCGGCATTCGTCGCCGATGCGCTCCACCCAGGCGTGCTTGGTTTCATTGACCTGTTTTGAATCGTAGGGGGTGTAATAGAGCAGAATCTTGACGCAATCCGCTCCCGCTTCTTTAAGCCGGCGCGCCGACCAGTGGTCGAGCAGGTCGGGCAGACGGCCCGGACCGGTCTTGTCATATCCCGTCTTTTCATAGGCCAGCAGAAGGCCGGCATTTTTGGCGCGGCGCTTGGCGGCGGGCAGTCCCCATTCGGGGTCGAGCAGGATGGCGGTCGCATGCGGGGTCAGAACTTCGCTGACCAGCGACTTGAATTCTTCCATCATGGCGTCGCTGATTTCGCCGCCTTTTTCCTTGCCCAGCGATTTTTGCAGCGACCCGCGCTGATCCATGGCCGCTGCCGCGATGACTCCACGTTCGTTCGAGACTCTCTTGAGACCAGCGAGTTTGTTGGGTGTGAGCTTCATGATTCCTCCGTGCTAGGGTGAGCAGAATGAGTGCGTAGAAGACAGTTTATTGTAAATCATCGTAAATAATTCGGATGCGGCAGATCGCGATTGGAGACAAGGTTTCCGCGTGACCGGGAAGCACTGCCAGACGATGAGGGAAGACTTAAGTTCACCCCGCTACGCTGCCCAGTTTTGCACCTTTAACTCGCGCACCCGCCGAAATTCCTTCTCGTTGTTTGTGACCAGCGTCAATCCGCATGCTAACGCATGTGCGGCGATCCATAGATCGTTGGCTCCGATCATCTCGCCTCTGGCCTCAAGATCTGCGCGGATGGAACCATACACCTCGGCTGCCTCCTCGGGCATGGGCAGTGGCGGAACCAGACGAACGAATTCGCGCACAGCCTCCAGGGCGGCCTCCTGCCGCGAGCTTTTTGTCGCGCTGTAGAGGAGTTCCCCATAGGTGATCACAGAGATGGCCGCCTCTCCTGGACTGACCTTGTCGAAGTGGCGCAAGACCCGCTCTGGCTTCTCCCGGCGGATATAAATGCAGATATTCGTGTCGAGCAGATAGCGGGGATCCACCGTCTAAAGCCCTTTACGTTTCTCGGGTCGCTCATTCTCGCGTCCGGGAAGGTCGAAGTCATCGGGCAGATTGGCCAGCAGTTCAAACGCCCTCCTGAGGTTGCGGTCCTTTTCGCGGAGGACAACCTCATCGCCTCGGCGGAAGATTTCGACTTCCTGGCTCTTGAAGCGAAATTGCTTGGGTAACCGGACTGCCTGACTGTTTCCTGATCGAAAGACCCGCGCAGTACTCACCAATGCACCTCCCAAATGTATATACGTTAAGTATATACGAAGGACAGTGCCGGAGATACTCAATCCAAGGTGGTATAGTGGTATGACCAATTTGGAAAAGGACGCTGTTGTCGCATTAAACTTGGAAGTCGCGAAAAGCGGCACTTTATAAAAGAAGGGAACTGCAATCATGGCCATTGCCACCATTAATCCCGCCACTGGGGAACTGATCAAAACATTCGAGCCGCTCTCGACTTCCGAAATCGAGCAAAAGCTGCAACTCGCGGTGAAAACTTTTCGGGCAGAGCGCAAGACCTCATTCGCCGAACGCGCCAGCCGAATGAACAAGGCGGCTGAGATTCTTGATCACGACAAGGAAAAATTCGCACATTTAATGACGCTGGAAATGGGCAAGCCCTACAAAGCTGCCGTGGCTGAGGCGGCCAAGTGCACCACCGCGTGCCGCTACTATGCCGAGAACGCGGAAAAATTTCTGGCCGATGAAGTCATTGAAACCGGCGCGAAGAAAAGCTTTGTGCGTTATCTGCCGATCGGTCCGGTGCTGGCCGTCATGCCCTGGAATTTTCCCTTCTGGCAGGTGTTTCGTTTTGCCGCTCCGGCTTTGATGGCGGGTAATGTCGGGCTGCTCAAACATGCGTCGAACGTTCCGCAGTGCGCGCTGGCCATCGAATCGCTCTTTCTGGAGGCGGGATTTCCCGCGGGTGCATTTCAGACGTTGCTGATCGGTTCGCAGCAAGTGGACGCCATTCTCAACGATCCGCGTGTGGTCGCGGCTACCCTGACGGGCAGCGAACAGGCCGGCATTCAAGTGGGAGTGGGCGCGGCCAAGCGAATTAAAAAAGTTGTTCTGGAACTCGGCGGCAGCGATCCGTTTATCGTGATGCCCAGCGCCAATCTGGATGCCGCTGTGGCTACGGCCGTCGAAGCCCGCGTCATCAACAACGGCCAGTCGTGCATCGCGGCGAAACGCTTCATTGTCGCGGAGTCGATTGCCGCCGAATTCGAGCGCAAGTTCGTCGCCCGCATGGAAGGTCTACGAATCGGAGATCCCTTCGACGAGAAAACCGAACTCGGTCCGCTGGCCACGGCCGATGCAGTCACGTCGCTCGATGCCGACGTACAAAAAAGCGTTAAGGCCGGTGCGAAAGTCCTGACTGGCGGCCATCCTCTGAAACTGCCGGGAAACTTCTATGCGCCCACTGTGCTGACCGATATTCCAAAAGATTCGCCGGCCTACGGCGAAGAGTTCTTCGGCCCGGTCGCGTCGATCTTCCGCGTGAAGGATCAGGATGAAGCCATCCGGATCGCCAATGACGTTCGTTTTGGCCTGGGCGCCAGCGCCTGGACCAATGACGACAAAGAGCGCGAGCGCTTCATCAACGAACTCGAGGCGGGCATGGTTTTTATCAACAAGATGGTCGCCTCCGACACGCGCGTTCCCTTTGGCGGAGTGAAGCAATCGGGCCACGGGCGCGAGCTTGGGGCTGTAGGCATTCGCGAGTTTATGAACGCCAAGACGGTGTGGATTGCTTAAGACAATGCACTCAGTGCGGCGGTGTGCTTACTCGCACCGTCATGCCCCCGTGCTCACGCCCGGTTCTTCCGACAACAAATCAAGCCACGGACATTCGTCGCCCTCCATGCAGTGAATGGCAGCCTGGAGCTTCAGTCTGGCGCCGTAGGAGCGAGCCCAGATCACGCGGAAGCGGGCCTTTTTCCCGGCGTAGAGAACTCCGATTACATCTCCCGTCCGCAGTTCCGCCTCCACCTGCGAGAGCAGTGCGCCCGTCACACTAATGCTGCGGGCCTGAACTTCCTGGATGAAACGCTCTCCACGGGTGTTGATGCCGCACACGCTGAGGGGGAAGCCTACGTCGATGCCTGGTTCGTGCCAGCGGATCATCATCTAAATAATTGGGATTGCCTGCTCAACTTAGCGCTTGATAGAGCAATCTGTACAGATTTCCAAGGTGGTTCCGCCGAAATATCGGAAGGTTGGCCTCCATTTTGGGAAAGGTTCAATTCTGGGAGGCTTGCGCCCAACGGTTCATTGAGCCAGCGCTCTCTCTTTCACGATCACAAGGTCCCAGGGCTGTAGCGTCGTCTGCTGGCGCTCCGACAAGCTTTGACCTGTTAGCAGATCGCTGCCCGTCGCATAAGCATAGCCCAGCGTCGCGGGGGCGCTGGAATAGTTGAGATAGTAATGCAGCCGGTGCCCATCACGGCTGAGTCCGTGCTTCACGCGAACACTCGGCGGAAGCTGCTGATCCGCTCTGATGAGCCCGGCATTGCGGAGTTCGTCCAATACCACTGCCTGCTGTAATTTGTCCGATAGAGCCGTCCCCTCATACGTGAGCGTGCCCGCTCCGAAATGATTCGAAGTGACGGCTGGCCAGCGGCCAAAAAAAGGATGATCGTAAAACGCCAGCGGCTGCGCCGTGGTTAGCCGCAAGAATTCCGCCCAGGTGCTGACCTTGTTCTCGTTGCCTGCGTGAAATGGGTCGCTCTTCAATTCGAGGGGGTGCTCGAGATTAGAAAACTCCTGATAAGTAAAGCCGGCAGCCTCGCGCAACGGTCCGGGCGCAAGCTCCCAGCGCACGGCGGAATTCTCGTTGGTAAAGCCGCTCTTGAACGTCATCAACACATGGCCGCCGTTGTGAACGTAATCGGAAATCCTTTTCAGCAGCGCATCATCGGCAACGTAAAGGCAAGGAACGATCAGCAGTTTATATTGCGCCAGCTCCGCCGCGCTTACATTTGGAAACACAAAGTCCGAACCCACGTTGGCCAAGTAAAGCGAGCGGTGAAGCTGGCTGACGATCGCGTTATAACCTCCAGCCGCCTTGCCCGGTACCCACCCCGAGCCTTCCTGCCGCTCGAACGGCATGAAGCTGATGCCATTCGAAGAATCCACGCTATAAAGAATCGCCACGTCATTGTGAATCTTCATGTCGGCCAGTTCAGGGCCGACCCTCTGCAACTCATGCGCGATGCGCGTGACTTCCGCATAGGCGCGGTTCGGTTCCAAATCATGGCTGAGTACACCTTTCCAGTAAGTTTCCTGCCCCGCATGAATCGAATGCCAGTGCCAGTACTCGACCATGTTGGCGCCACTGGAAACATCCGTGTATACGTCGAGCCGCATCTGCCCGTCATACGGCGGAAACTGCCCCGCCGAATCCCATCCCAGCGTCTGCGCGTTGGTCTCGGTCACCAGAAAATTCGTATGCTTCAGCGATCGCGAGAAGTCGCCCTGCAAAGCCTGCCACCATCCGTCGAAGTGATCCTGCGTTCCGTGGTAGGGATTGTTTGCGACCACATCGAGCGCCGCGGCTACATCGGGTTCGTTCACTTCGGCCTTCATCATGCTGCCGAAATCCTGCGTGACGAACTGATCCGCACGCCGATACTTCCGCACCAGCTCCGCCTGCCACGTCAAAAATTTGGTCACGCGCATCTGCTGCCAGCGCGACCACTCCAGCTTGTAACTCGTACTGGTAGCGTTGTCGCGCGTGGGCATGTCCGCCCAGTCGTTCACATCCTCGCCCCAGTAGTTGAGGAACCACGCTTTGTTCAGCGTATCCGTGGTGCCGAACTTTTGTTTGAGATGATCCACAAACCCGGCAAACACGTCGGTATTCGAAGCGCCGTAAGGCGCAGTTTCATTGTCGATCTGCCAGCCAATGACCGCGGGATTGTCTTTATAGTGGCTGACCAGATTGGTGATCACGCGCTCTGCATAAAAACGAAACGTGGGATCGTCGAAATCCATGTTCTGCCGCATGCCATATCCGATAAACGCCCCGCCCAGCGGACGCGCTAGAATCTCGGGATGCGCATGCGCCATCCACGTAGGAATCGAATAAGTCGGCGTGCCCATGATGACTTTGATTCCGGCCTTGCCCATAGCATCGACAACGCGATCCATCCACGCATACTCGAAGCGCCCGTCGGCCGGCTCCCACAGGCTCCACGTAGATTCGCCCATGCGCACTACGGTGATGCCCGCAGCCTTCATCAGCGCCACATCTTTATCCAGGCGTCCCGGCTGCAAATCGGCGGGCACGTATTCGTTGTAGTAAGCGGCGCCGTACAGGATAGTGGGCTGTGAAGCTCCGGGTACGGGGAATGCATCTTGCCCGAAAACGCTAGCGGCAGCCATTATCATCGCCGTGATGAGAAATGTATTCGATCGAATCATTCGCAAGAGGTCTCCGCCTCACTGCCTCAGCGTCAGCCCGCTCAGCACCGCCTGCTGCCGGGCAATCAGCGACTGCACGCCCTGCCGCGCAAATGCCAGCATTTTATTGAGCTGATGTTCGTCGAAAACATGGTGCTCGGCGGTCGCCTGCACTTCCACAAATTTATGCCCCGCGGTCATGACGAAGTTCATATCCACGTCGGCGCGCGAATCTTCTTCGTAGCAGAGATCGAGCAGAATCTCCCCATCTACAATTCCCACGCTGACCGCTGCGACAAAATCTTTCAGAGGAACCGAAGTCAAAGTCCCAGCTTCGACTAACTTTTCCAGCGCCAATCCCAGCGCCACGAATGCGCCTGTGATCGAAGCCGTCCGCGTTCCGCCGTCGGCTTGAATCACGTCGCAGTCGATCCAGATCGTCCGCTCACCCAGCCGCGATAAATCCGTCACCGCGCGCAACGATCGCCCAATCAATCGCTGGATTTCATGCGTGCGTCCGCTCTGCCGGCCTTTGGTGACCTCCCGTGGCGTGCGCGTCAAGGTCGCACGCGGCAGCATGGAGTACTCGCTGGAGATCCATCCCTTGCCGCTGTTGCGCATAAATGACGGCACCGTTTCTTCAATCGATGCCGTGCAGATCACACGTGTGTTGCCTACTTCAATAAGGGCCGAACCTTCAGCCGTGGTGATGAATCCGGGAGTGATGGTGACGGGACGAAGCTGGTCGATAGCGCGATTGTCGGAGCGAAAGTACATGCTCGGCGATTGTAAATGAAACGGGGTTCTGGCTTCCGAAGGGGACAACTGGTGTCGGAAGGGCCCTCGTCTAAGGTCCGACGTCCAAGGTCGAAGGTCTGCTCCTTATTGCCCAGCCTGCAACTCCGCAGCCAGCTGATTGACCGCCGTGACGTCGTAGAAGCCTGAAATATCCGCGTGCCCAGCCAGCGTCTCACGCTCTTTGCCATCGACCAGAATCTTCACCCGCAACACGCCGGGAATATTCGCCGAGATAGTGTGAATCAGCGAGGCGACGGTCAACTCCTCCACAAGAATTCCGGAGCGGTGGCCATCTGCAAACGATGCAGTCACATCGATTACCACCAGCCCGGGATCGACCAGAAAAACGCTGCGCACGTCGGCGCCCGGAGCCATGGGATGCGGAGAATTTTTATCGAGATAGCGCGTCAGCAAAGCCCGCAGCAATTCTTCGGCACGCTCCTGCCGGCCTGAGGGTAGAGGAATTTGCGCGGCCGCCGCACGCAGGGAAGCGTCGTCGTCTTGCGCCATAAACAGAGTTACCGTTTCAGTCGGCCCCGTAACCGGAGGCGCGATTGGTCGGCTGTCGGTGGCCTCCACCGGAAGCGCCGCCGCCCGGGCTCGCATGCGCCAGACGTAGACGCTCATGCCCAGGACTGCCACTAGCAGCACCGCCATGGCAATGACCAAATGGCGCGGAATGGTTGCGCGGATTAGCATCTTCTACCTCCAATCATTTTCTGCGCTCGATCATGGCGCGGCTCCGAGTCGGTCGCGCGCGGCAGCAATCGCGGTAGCTACCGCGCTGGTGACCAGTTGCTGATAGTCAGGCGCGGTTAGCTGCGCAATGTCCGAGCCGAGTGGCGCAACCTCCACGGCCATGGCCGCCGTAGTGATGTTATTCAGTGGCCGCAGCGGCCCCAGAAGAGTGCGCACAGGAATCTGCCGCCGCTGCATTTCCGCGGCAACAAACGTGACCGCCAACTGACTCATCGGAATATATGCGTGCTGCGCGACGGTCCATGATCGAAACGATCCGCGATCGTCACCCGCCGCCGTCTCATAAGGCAGCATCGCTGTGTAGATCCGCACGCCGTGCCCGCTCGACGATGCATGGAGCACGACGTAAATCGCGGCGTGCGCGGAATTTGCCAGCCCCGCTCGCTGATCGAGAGTCAAACTGGTATCCCCATCGCGCAGCATCAACGTAGAGATGCCGCGGCTCTCCAGTTCCTGGCGCAGGCTGCGAGCCAGGGCCAGCGTGACATCTTTTTCCATTAACGAAGTGCTGAGGGCTTCGCCGCGGTCGTCGCCTCCGTGGCCGGCATCTATGATGGCGAAAACTTTACGCGCGACTGAAGGCGAATTACCTGGGGGCGCAGCGCTGCTCGGGGTAACGGCCGGGGGCGAGTTCACCGGTGCAGCTTTCTGCGCCACGCTGGACGCGGCGGAGATGGTGACCGTGCGTCCATCGTTGCTGAAACTCGCCATCGCCGGCGCAGTCGAATTCACCGTGATGACCGCCGCTCCGTTCCCTTCGCTATACGTGGCCGAAGGAATGATCCGGCTTCCAAAAGTAAGCAGAGGCGAGGCTGGCGCCACCAGCGGTTCGCGGCTAAACGTCATGCGCAAGGTGCCGGGTTCGGTCGAAATTGTCGGACTCACTGGAGACGTGAAATTGAAAACCAGACGCGGCGGATTCTCTCCCGCCAGCGATGCCGTGAAGTGCGTGGCCACGCTGCCGATGAACAACCGCCCCGCATCTTCGTGCAAAGTGACAGGCCCGCCCAGTAAGCGCGGCAGAATCGTGCTGATAGAAGATACCGGAACGAATCCCCGCCCGCTCTCCATGACAAACGGAGCGGAAAGATCGGCATCCCGCCCCTGAATGTGGACGCGACTCTTACCCGCCGTGAACTCCGCCTGCAATCGGTTGTAGCTCAAACGCCAATGGTCGCCGTCGCTCCGTGCGTTGACCGCCCCCAGCGGCTCAAGCAACTCCAGCAAGCCCACGTAGTCGCGTCCATTGCGCGCCAGCAAAGGCAACGAGTAGTTGGCCGCAACGGAATAAACGGAGAGATGTTTTTCCGGCGCCGCACCGGAGAAAAAAACCGTAGAGAACAATACGACCGAAAAAGTCGCGAAGACACGTGCAACCCTATGATTCTTGCTCGGCCATGGCGATCCTCGCAGCAAGCTGAGGCTTATGGATGCCAGCGCAACCGTGGAAGAGCGGCGCTTCAGCGTCGCGTAAGAATGCAGAATGAATCCGGGCTTCAGCCCTCGTGGGCGTCGACTGTCGCCTTCAACCCTGCCGCTGGTTCTACTCCAGCGCATAGATCGTCAACCCACTCAAAAGCTTGGGATAAAAGTCGGTGGACTTCTGCGGCATCACTTCGCCCGCGAACGCCACATCGCGTACCTGCTCCACCCGGCACGGATTCATCAGGAAAACCACGTCGGCTTTTCCCGTCCGCACCTGCTCCAACGCTTCGCCTGTATCCCGTACATAAGAAATATTCTGCTGATTGCGAATCGATTCCTCGGAGAGATTCAAAACGCCTTCCAGCAGGCATTTGTGCAACTGCACAACGTCCAAAGCTTGCTGCCGCGGCGACAATCCCGCAAAAAATTGCGCCCCCGCAGCCTTGGGATGATGCAGCAACAGGGCCCGCGTTCTCTTAACCGCCAGCAGCGCAGTCCCGCTGGCTCCTTTTTCGCGCAACACGGCAGTCGCCCGCGCCGGATCAATTGCCGGGTCAACTTCCTCCACCTGAAAAAACTCCCCGCTCTTGCTCACAAACTCGTCCGCCGAAAACCCCGCAATCCCATGCACAACCCGATGCGTCGGCAGAATCAGCAGTTCCGGACTGTTCATACTGACAAATGTCATCATGAGGAACTCATGCGGCGCATCACCAGATGAACCGCTGTTCGCCTCTCGTCGCTCATTCCGATAATTCAGCGCGGTCTCGTATCGATGATGCCCGTCGGCGATGATGAGTCTTTCGTCTCTCATGCGCTCACGCACCGCCTGAATCACAGCAGGCTCAGAGATCGCCCAAACCCGGTGAACCACGCTGTATTCATCGGTCACTTCAATCTCGGGATCGCGCTGGGTGCTCGCCATCAGCAGAGAATCAACCTCGGCGCGCCCTTCATACAACATAAAGATCTGGCCAAAATGCGCCCGCGTTGCCCGCAGAAGCTGCAACCGGTCGGCCTTGGGCTTGGCCAATGTCTGCTCGTGGCGAAAGACGACCTTCGCCAAATAATCCTCGATTCGCCCTAGCGCGATAAATCCTCGCCGCTCCAACTCTTTGCCCGTGCCCGGCGACTGAAAGCGCTCGGAATAAGCGTAGATACACGGCTCTGCATCCTGCCGCAGCACGCCCTGCGCGCGCCAGTCGCGAAAATACGCTGCCGCCCGCGAATATACATTGTGCTCTGTATTGTCCTGTTCCTCCTGCCGTCCCAGAATGATGCGGACTAAGTTGTAAGGGCTGGCGGCGTAGTAGCCCTCCTGCATCGCCGGCGAGATTTTGTCGTAAGGCTGGGTCACAGCCTGCGACGCGGACACAAGTTGAGGGTTATACCGCAGTGCGCGAAACGGAAAAATGTCGGCCATGGAAAAAGTTAGGTGGTAGCGATTGATTGTAACAAGGACCGCTTTAACCGGATGGCGGTCCCAGAAGCCTCGAAAGTTTGAGGCTCTGAAACCTAGCAACTATGCGTTTTTGCGATTCGCGCCAGTAATCGTTTGTCTCTAATTTTTGACAAAATGCCTGCGCCGTTGGAAGAAAGCTGTGATAACATCCGCCTCAACTGAGGTAACTTTTATGGCCCGCCTGGATAAGGGGTTCGGGTTTCCCCCGCCTTCGGCCCTCTTTCAGAGTTTGTCTCACGGTCTTGCTCAAAATCTTTTGCCGAAATTTGCGCGCATGGCAGCCTGGGCCTTGGTCGCGGCGTGCCTGCTCGTCGCCCCGGTCTTCGCGCAAACCGACGTCAACGACGTTCACGTTATGCCGCGGGAGGTCGAGAAATCCAAAGATGCTCAGCCGGAGCAGTTGACCTCTAATAGTGGTGACTTGACCAAGGCAGACTTGGACGCTGGCAAACTCAGCGCCCGCGTGCGCCCACTCAAAGTCGATGTCGATCTGGTCCTGGTTCCCGTCACCATCACCGATCCCTTGAATCGCCTGGTCACTGGCTTAGAAAAAGAAAACTTCCAACTTTTCGACGGTAATAATCCGCAGGAAATCCGCTCGTTTTCCAGCGAGGATGCCCCCGTCTCTCTCGGCGTCATCTTCGATTCCAGCGGCAGCATGAGCAGCAAGATGGATCGCGCCAAAGACGCAGTGGTCGAATTTTTCAAGACCGCAAACCCGCAAGACGAATTTTTCATGATCACCTTCTCCGACGAACCGGAGGAGGTCAGCGACTTCACCAATTCAGTCGACGAAATCCAGAACAAACTGGTCTACGCCGTGCCCCGCAAGCGGACCGCGCTGCTCGACGCCATCTATATGGGCGTGAGCAAAATGCGCCAGGCCAAATATGCGAAGAAAGCTCTTCTGATCATCTCCGATGGCGGCGACAATCACAGCCGCTACACCGAAGGTGAAATCAAAGCTCTGGTCAAAGAGGCCGACGTGATGATTTACGCCATCGGCATCTACGACCGCTACTTCCAATCGCAGGAAGAGCGCCTCGGCCCCGCGCTGCTGACCGATGTTGCCGAACTCACGGGCGGCCGGGCTTTCACCGTCGACAATCCCAACGACCTGGCCGACGTCGCCACGAAGATCGGCATCGAGTTGCGCAATCAATACGTTCTCGGCTATCGCCCGGCCAAAGTTGTGCACGACGGCAAATGGCGTAAGATAAAAGTGAAATTGATGCCACCGAAAGGATTGCCGCCTCTAAAGGTGTATGCCAGGACGGGATATTACGCGCCTGCGGAATGAGCGCGCCGCTCGTGTCGTTCTTCTCCTAGCGTTTGTGATGTGTGCCGGAGCATTTTTGCAATCTCCGGCGCAGCCCCAGACTTCTCCAGCGCAATCTCAGCCGCAGAATCCTTCACCCGACTCGTCAAAGCCAGATTCTCAAAACAGTCAAGACGCGCCAAAGCCTGACGCCGCAAAAAAAGATTCTCCCAAGCCCGATTCTCCCAAAAAAGATTCGCAGGATAACAATGACAGCGGCGTCTTCGTCTTCCGCAAAGACGTTGACGAAGTTCTGCTGCACGCCTCCGTCGTCGACGACCGTCAGCACATCGTCACCAATCTCGATAAGACCGCGTTCACCGTTTTCGAAGATGGCAAACAGCAAAGCATCGTTTCCTTCCGTCATGAAGACATTCCCGTCGCCATGGGCATCGTCATCGACAACTCCGGTTCCATGCGCGAGAAGCGGGCGAAAGTGAATCAGGCGGCCCTGAATCTTGTCCGCTCCAGCAATCCGCAGGATGAAGTCTTCGTGGTCAACTTCAACGATGAGTACTATCTCGATCAGGATTTCACCAACAATCTGCTGAAGCTGAAGGATGCGCTGGAGAAAATCGACGCCAAGGGCGGGACTGCGCTCTACGAAGCCGTCGTAGCCTCCGCCGAACACCTGAAGCGCAATGCGAGATTAGAAAAGAAAGTCCTGTTCGTCGTCACGGATGGCGAAGACAACGCCAGCCGCGAAACGCTGGAGCAGGCGGTGAAGCAGTTGCAGGAAGAAAATGGCCCGCAAGTCTATGCCATCGGAATTCTGGGCGATGAAGAACATCCCAAGCGCGCCAGGCGTGCGCTTGAAATCATCGCGCAGCATACCGGCGGTCTGGCATTTTTTCCCAAGACTCTCGACGAGGTTGATGCCATCAGCCGCGAAGTCGCGCGCGACATTCGCAATCAATACACCATCGGTTACAAGCCTACGAATCCCCGCGGCACCGGCGGCTTCCGCCAGGTCAAGGTCGAGGCCAAAGCCAAGGGCCACGGCAAAATGGTGGTCCGCACCAAGAGCGGCTACTACGCAGGTCCGCAGCCGGTGGCCTCGACAGGCAAATAAGAGTTCGGCCCACGTCGGGTTTCAGCGTTGGGAATCGAACGGAATATTTATTTCTACGACGCTGCGCGAATGTCCCGCCGCGTAAACCCACTGCTTTGCCGCGTTGATGGCCGCTTCCCCAAGAATGGGGTTGCCTCCCAGCACTTCCACATTCTCGACATTTCCTTTCGCCGAAATCGTTACCTGCAAGCGTACCGTTCCTCCAATGCCCAGCCGCTTTAGAGTCTCGGGATAATTCGGCTCCACGCGCCGAATCAGCTTTCTTTCTCCGTGGTTGCTGTCGTCTCCAATGACGAGAGTCTTCACCTTCTCGGTATTTGTTCGCGCGCTCACATATCCGATCGCGCCCCTGGTGTTTTCCACGTAGGCCATGACCTCCTCGTCCGACCCAAGTTGTTTCGGCATGGAGCCTCTGCCCGAAAATACCAGTGCGCGGTAGTAGTTTTGCAAATCGTCGTCCGTTCCGCCCAGGCACTCCCGCAGAAACGCCTCGTGGACTGGTCCATCTTTTTCCAGCACCGGTTCCACGTGCGTACCGTCGCCCAGCGCAATTCTTTCCTCCAGAAACACTCGCTTGAGGTCGCCTGCGGTTATCGCATCCGCCTTCACGCTGCGATTGGCAATGACCTTAACTTCTCCCCCAATGGCTTGCGCCCAGCCAAAGATCACGAAGATCACCAAAACAGCAACCAGGCGAAGTGCTCTGGGTCCTCGCGTCGCGATTTCTTGTCGATGCGTCATTCGCATTTCAGAAATTGATCCCCGTCTTGAGGACCAATGCATTCGTGTTGGGTTTGTAGCCTTGAGGATTCACTCCAGGATAGAAGCCGTCCGGATAGGAACTGGCTCCGTAACCGTCCATGAAATGACCTTCCGCCTTCACGTTCCAATATCGTTTCAGATCGATCCGCGCCGTGATCACCTTGTCATAAATGTGATTCGCCGGCAGGCTGGTATCGGTTTGTTCGGGGAACAGCGATGCCAGACTTCCTCCGGCCACGCTGGTGATCGCATAGCGGGAATAATAGCTTCCGACTGCCAATCGCTTCATGACCCGGTAAGTTGCCGAGACGTACCATCCCCGCACATCGGTGATCGTCTCTACCGCAAGGGGACTGATAAGCTGATCGTGCAGAAAGCGGCGATACTCCGTATCGATTCTCAGTTTGCCCCACGTGTATTCACCGTAAAACTGGTTCATCCAATCCGCTCTCGAAACTGCGGCATAAGGGAAGGCTCCGGCAGCCGGATTGAGCGGATTCAGGAAGTTTCCGCGGTCCGTTACATTTTCATTGAGCCGCGATGCGCCAATTAACAAACCGGTCACCGGAGTTTGCCAGCGCAGGTCCGCTCCGTACTGGAGCCCGCCGTACGTCGATCCGTGGATTCCGTATTGCGTCGCGATATAGGTTGCGCCGCTGTAAAGGCTGTCGCGGCGGTGTCCCATGTAGGCGGTATAGAAAAGATCCCCGAGTTTTTGGGGCAGGGAAACATTCCCATAAACATCGCCGCCGAGGTGAGCAATCGTGGCGTCCCTCAGATCGGTGGGATAAACGCTTTGCGGCAGCAGCGCAAACGTGCGAAGAAAATCCTGATCCTGGGTGTCGTTATAAAGACCCACAACAGTCTTAACTTTGCCGCCTCGAATCCCGAACCAGCGTTTGAAGCGGTAATCGGCAAAGCCCCAGTCGAGCGAAGGGTGATATTGTCCAAGCTGCCCCAGATTGCGATCGTAAACCTGCGCTCCAACCCGCAGCCTGTCGTTGATCGGGGCCGACATGTTCAATCCGAAATCGGTGAACGCCGCGCTGCCATCGCTGGTGTCCATCGTCAGCCAGTTGTTGTCGTTGGTATAGACAAACCCCTGCGAGGCAAATCCATGCACCTGGACTGTGCGGTCGAGAAGCTTAAATTCCTGCGCATGCACAATGATCTGCCCCAACAAAACGCAGACCAACGCCACCGCTCTCGCGCTTTTATGCATGACCAGTCCCGGCACGCGTTTCCTTTAACTTAATCGGCTAATCCCGCTCAGGACTTGAGCGCCCGCCGAACTGGGTGTTGTGATCGGATCGACCAGAAGCGCACACGGAGTTAATGTTCAGGATCAAACGGGATGCTGACCTCAATGGTGGCCTGCGAACTACCCGCTGCGTACACCCAACGCTTGACCGCTGTAATGGCGTTCTCCCCCAATATCGGATTTCCTCCCAACAAATCCGCAGTCTCAACATTGCCCTTTGCGGAAATCGTTACTCTCAGCCGAACCGTTCCGCCAATGTGCATCTTGCGCAGGATTTCCGGGTATTCGGGATCGGCGTGAGTCAGCAAAATTCTTTCCCCCCGATTTCTGCCGGATGTGATGGCCAGAGTCTTGACATTGTCGGCGTTGCTGCTCGCACTCACATAACCGATCGCTCCCTTGGTTTTGGCCACATACGCCACCACTTCCGCATCCGAACCAAATGTGTTTGGCATCGATCCCCGGCCATTGAAAACCAGAGTGCGGTAATACATTCGCAATCCGTCAGCGTCTCTCCCGAGATATTCCCTTAGAAATGCATCGCTGGTGGGCCCACTTCCCTCGATCACCGGCTCTACCGACGTGCCGGCGAAGCGCAGCGTCTGTTCCAGAAAAATGCTCCTGAGTTCCCCCGGGGAAATCTCATCGGCTGGCATAGTCTTGTTCGCGATCACTTTAAAGGTCTGTCCTGGAGCCCGCTGCCAGGCCACGGCCGTGAGCCCGGCGAGCATCAAGAATGTCTTCAGGTTCTTCATCGCCGCTCAATCTCGGTGTCCATGTCCCGCTAAAAACTGAAACTGGTCTTCACCACCAGCGCGTTGGTCTTCGGCTTGAATCCATTTGTGTTGACCTGCAAATAAAATCCATCTGGATAAGTGCTGCTCCCAAAGCCATCC
>Ga0209010_1000268_pt1 | contig 18419 bp, 16 predicted proteins | sample BlaSpr_A8_OM1_O3_FD_187985 | JGI IMG/M metagenome (GOLD analysis project Ga0209010, IMG submission 187985) | Forest soil microbial communities from Thunder Bay, Ontario, Canada - Black Spruce, Ontario site 2_A8_OM1_O3 (SPAdes) (version 2) | ecosystem: Environmental > Terrestrial > Soil > Boreal...
TCGATGTCGGTGATGAAGACGTCGGGCTTGTGCGCGAGGACGGCGTCCAGGGCTTCTTTGCCATTGCTCGCTTTGGCGATGACCGAGATGTCGCCTTCGATTTCCAGCAGAGCGGCGAGAGCGCCGAGGACCATGGCTTGATCTTCGGCCAGGACTACGCGGATTGTTTTGCGGGCGTCTTTGGTTGGGTTCATCGATCAGTTGTGAGGATTTACATATTTACTCACGGGCTAAGAAAAATCTTTTAACACAGAGAAAACACTGAGGAACACAGGGTAGAGCGGCTACGCTGACTCTGCGACTTAGGTTAGTTCCCATCGCTTCCTACGGTGACTCGCTTCATGGGCAGAGTTATCGTTAAGCGCGTTCCGGAACTGGTTTCGCGATTCAGCGTTCCTCCCAGCATTTCTATTCTTTCTCTCATTCCGCGCAGGCCGTTGCCTTCGCCAGTGGAACTGCCGCAACCGTCGTCATGGATTTCCAGCAGGCAGGAACCGTTTTGTTGATCGAGGCGCAGGCTGCAAGTGTGCGCCTGGGCGTGGCGAACAACGTTGGTGACGGCTTCGCGCACGACCAGCGAGAGCACGCTTTCCTGCATGGCGGGGAGCTTCAGGGTGGTCGCGGCGTCGCATTGCACGGCAACACCTGCGGTTTCGAGCGTGGACTTGGCTTGCGCCAGTTCTGCTGCGAGACCTTTTGAGCGATAGCCGCGGATCGCGTCTCGAACCTCGGATAAGGCTTGGCGGGAAATCTCTTCGACTTCGCGAATTTCTTTTCCCGCGCGCTCGGGATCGCGGTCTATGAGTTTTCCGGCCAGTTCCGATTTCAGAGTAATCACGGACAGCGTGTGGCCGAGGACGTCGTGCAGGTCGCGGGCGATGCGTTCACGCTCGGCGACCGTGGCAAGGTGTTCGATTTCTTCGTTGGCCTTGCGCAGTCTGCGGTTCATACGATTGCGATCGGCGAAGAAGGTATTGCCCGCACCGATGAGTATGGGAAAAACCGCGGAATAGAAAAGACCCCAACCACCGATGTGCAACAGCCAGCAGTCCAAGGCGCCAATGCCGCCGATTGCTGCCAACCCGATGGCCGAAGCACGTTGAGTCTTGACAGCGAACGGCAACATGGAGGCGGCAAAGATGAAAAATGTAGCTGCGCCGCCGTTGACCGGCTCGAAAAGGATTCCAAGAACTACCATTCCCGCGATGTGGACAAGCGGATAGGGACGTTCGAGGAAGAACAATCCTAAATAGAAGAGAAGAAAGACCAGCGCGCCAGCGCCATCAAGCAGCCACACTCGCAGGGTTGCGTGGCTGATGATGGGATCGACGAAGAAGAAGCCCAGATAGATGATCCAAAGCAATGGGCTCCAGCCATGATCCTTATCCCCAATCACGGCGCGCCAGGGCCTGAGCGCAAGGCGGCTGCCGGTGGCGCAGGATTCTCCGCGATCAAGAGGTATTAATGGCATCTCTCTATTGTCGCTCGTCGGGTCAATTTCGGCCACCGTGGACGACGGGGCGCGCCCGGTACCAGACGAAGGCTGCAGCGGGAAGCAATAACACCAGCATTTTCGTCCCGCCGATCAGAGCTAGTAGACCGAGCACAATTAGCGCGCCGGTCCAGGCCATCGTTTTTCTTGCGTTCGCGTTTTTCGAATTCGCGGTCATAAACCAGAGTCCTGATCTTGCTTCTTTGAGCGATCTTCTTAGGCGGTCTTCTTCCGGCGATCTAGCCATATAACTTGTCCTGATCGCGCTGGAAGCCGATGCGGGCTATGCCGAGGCAGATCATTGTGAAAGCGATCAGGACTTCCCAGTGCGTGGAGATGGACTCGTGTTTGCCCGCGCTCACGATGCCCAGCGCCAGTTGCGACAGATGATAGGGCGGCAGGGCCAGCGCGATCTGCCGCACGATTTTCGGCAGAAACATAAACGGCACCCAGAGGCCGCTGGCAAACGACATGGGCAGATAGATCAAGTTGATGGTGGCGGGCGCGGATTGCGGTCCGGCGAAGTAGCCGATAGCCAGGCCCATGGCGGAAAATGGAATCGATCCTACGACGAGAGTCGCGACCAGCTTGCTCATTTCGCCCAGCGGAAAGCGGACTCCGCCGAATGCGAACCCGAGCAGGATCAGTGCCAGCACGACGATGCCGCTGAAGATCATGCTGACTACGACTTTGGCGATGAAGTAAGCGAAAGGCGGCATCGGACTGGCGCGCTTGACCTGAAGCCAGCCGAGGCCGCGGTCGGAGGCCAGCCCGGCGGCGGTGCCGAACAGCGAAGCGCCCATCACGCCGAACGTTCCGTAGGTAGCGATCAGATAAGTGGGGACGGCGGTGCCGCCGATCGCTTCTTTCGAATTCAGCACCAAGCCAAAGAGCACGTAAAACATCAGCGGAAAGCTGAGCACCGACGCGGTGTACAGACGCAGGCGAAGGTTCTTGAGGAATTCGTACTTCGATTCTTTGAGGTAGATGGTGGCGGTGTGGCTGGGCGAACGTTCGATTCGTGCGTTGCTTAAGACTGATGCTGGGCTGCTCATCGGTTTCCTCCGCGCTTTTCTGCGTGCGAGTGGCGAATCAATTTTCCCGATCTGCGTTCTTGTTGGTGTCTTGCGTGAGGGCCAGGAAGGCTTCTTCCAATCCTGCGCTGGTCACTTCAAGACCGGAGAGCAAGGAATCCTGAGCCAGCAACTGGCGAACCACCGGTTCGGCTTGGCTGGCGTGAATTTCCACGGCGTCGCGATCTTCGTGAACTTCGGCCACACCGGGAATGCGGCGCAGCGCGTCCAGCGAAAGACTCGTCATGCAGCGAATACGCTTGCCACTGGTTTTGGCCTTGATCTCGGCCGGAGTTCCCTCTGCAACAATCGCGCCTTGATTAATGACTGCGATGCGGTCGGCGAGCGCGTCGGCCTCTTCTAGATAATGCGTGGTCAGCAGAACGGTCTTGCCGCGATCGACGAGTGAGCGAATCTCATCCCAGAGCGCGCGCCGTGATTCCACGTCGAGACCGACGGTGGGTTCGTCCAGGAACAGAAGGTCGGGATTGCCGCAAATGGCCAGGCCGAATAAGACACGCTGGCGCTGGCCGCCGGAGAGATCTCCGAACTTGCGATCGCTGATTTTTTCCAGGCCGGCGGCGGCCAAGACTTCGGCCAAGGGCAAAGGATTCTGATAATAAGAGGAGAACAGATCGATGTGCTCGCGCACTTTTAACGTTTCTGGGACTTTGCCCACTTGCAGCATGGCCCCGGTGCGCATTCGGTTGATGGGGTTCGAAGGATCACCAGCGAATACTCGCACCTTGCCCGAGTTGGGCTGGGTCAAGCCAAGCAGAAGCTTGACGGCGGTGGTTTTGCCGGCGCCATTGGGTCCGAGCAGAGCAACGACTTCTCCGGCGTGAACGTCGAAATCGACGCCGCGCAACGCAGGAATCTGGCCGTAGTTCTTGGTGACGGATTCGAGACTGGCAACTGTGGGAGTTACCGTCGTGGTGGACGGCCTGGGCTCGAACGTTGCAATGGATGCCATGTTTTTCTCCTCTGGCTTCGCTGCCGTCTTGCCTCGCTCCATCCGGCGGCGGAATCCGAGAATTTCTCGGCCAGTGATGGCATCATCGCCGAGCATCGGATCTGGCACCAGTGCCATCCATCACGGGCGGGGAGTGACAAATGTCATTGCCGAATGCGCACGCGAGGAGGCGGGTAGTAGTCCTAAATCGCGAGCAAAGCCTTTACCGCCAAGCGCGCGAAGGAAGGACAAATCGAAATTAAGGCGCTACCAAAGGCCGAGGCAGGTTTGCTTCGCGGGAGTAAATTCTGGTGGATTTCAGTGCGCCTTTGGTGTACCTTTCGCTCAGTTTGAGGGGGTGTGAACCGGGGATTAATGATTTCCACAGCCCCCGCGTTACGAAAGCCGAACGGGTCGTTGAAAGCAATGGAGCGGACATTGGACTTAGGTCTGCCGGGCAATTCATCCGACGGCACTGACAAACACATGTAAATAAATGTAAACAGGTCGCTTAATTGTTGTTCGGGATTCGTAACAGATATTTTTGCCATTTTTGCCCAGTCAGAGGTGCAAGATGTGGACAAAAGTCCCTGTTTGTTTGATATGATGTCCAACAATTTTGGAGGCGTGCACATGCTCCCAGCCGGAAAAAGCCTTCGTACTCTGCGCGAAAAACTTGGCCTCACCATGCGCGACGTGGAATTATCCAGCGCGCGCATAGCGGAAAAGTACCGCAATGAGGAATTCTCCGTCCCTCCCAGCCGCCTGTCTGATATCGAGACTAAAGGCATTTTGCCCAGTATTTACCGGCTTTACACGCTGTCGGTGATTTATCGTCGCGATCTGCGCGAACTGCTTTCGTGGTACGGCGTGGATATGAATAACATGGCCGCGGATCTGGGCCTGGTGGCACCGCCGAAGTCGCATGTCTCCAGTGCGCTCTCCGGCTTGTCTTCGGTGCAGGTGCCGTTGCGCATGGATCCTGGCTTCGACGAGAAGCGCACGACCAATCTAGGCCGCATGGTGGAGCAGTGGGGACTGGTGCCGTTTGCTTACCTGGCGCAGTTCGCCAACAGCGATTTCACTTACGGATACGTGGGCAACCAGGATTACACGATGCATCCGATCCTGCCGCCGGGGAGCTTTATTCAGGTGGATGAAGCGCGCAACAAGGTTTCCGAAGGCATGTGGCGCTCGGAATACGAGCGTCCCATTTACTTTGTGGAGACGCGCGACGGCCACGTCTGCTGCTGGTGCAGCATGCGGAAGGAAGATTTAATTTTGCAGCCGCATCCGCTGTCGCCGGTGCCGGTGCGCGTGCTGCGGCATCCGCAGGAAGCGGAAGTGATTGGGCAGGTGGTGGGCGTGGCTATGAAGTTGACGGAGTGGCGCGAGCTGGAGTCTTCTTCGTCGCCTCACTCTTCATCTCATTCTTCGTCGAATTCTTCTCCAGGCTCGAAAGGGCAAGCAGCACTGCACTAAGATGCCGCGCGGCGGGAGAGTCTTTTTTCTCCTCGGGCAGCAGATCGTCGTACTGCCGGCGAAGTTCCTCGGCATAGACGGCGGAGGGCGTCCCGTTGTCTTCACTGCACTCCCGCAGATCCTCAACCAAAGAAGGCAAGGGCGTTTTGAGCACCTCGGCCAGGACTTCGCTGTGGGCCGTTTTCAAGGCACGCTCGGAAGATTCGTCGCCATGTATCTGGGACAGGCCCCAATGCCGGTAGCCCGCCTGACCGCGACGCAGCGACGCCAGATAAGCCAGCTTAGCCAGGGCTCCGCGCACCGCCGCCAGCGTGGTTTCGCGAAGGTCTTGCAGGGCTGATTTCAGCGTCATGGGAGTGGCCGTTGTTTCTGACTCACTGTCGGGACAGTCACAAAAATATCACGATCTTGCTGGTTGGCTAAAGGCAAAAGGTCGCGGGACATCGTTCGTAGAGGATGTAGTTGCAGCATGGGAAGGTGCGCAGTATAGTGCCTAGCTGACTTCCATGCTGTACCCGCATTCACTTCTGTGGCACTACCTCTGGCTCGGACCCGGTTTTCTCTTGCTGGGCTTGGCTCTGCTAAGTTGGCGCCGGGGGCTTCACAGAATTGTCCCGGCGTTCTTTTCTTACTTAATTTTTGAGGCGATATACGCGTCGACGCTTTGGGCACTCGACGTGAGTCCCGCCGTCAGCAATGACACCTATTGGCGCTCGGACATCACGGCACTGAGCATCGAATCGCTGGTAAAGTTAGCCGTTATTCGGGAAATCTTTTCTCATCTCGTGCGCCAGCGTCCCGCGATAGCAAAGCAGGGAACATTGCTAATAACCTGCGCCGGGATATGTCTGGTAGCCCTCGCTGTGGTCGCCGCGGTCCACGCGCCCATCGCTCCTTATGCGATCCTGTCGTACTCCTGGATCTTAGAGCAAACGATCTATCTCATCGAGACGGGCCTTTTACTATTCATTTTCATCTTCGCAGCTTATTTCCACCTTGCTTGGGATAGGATGCTTTTTGGTATTGCTCTGGGGTTGAGCATTTCCGCATGCGTTGGCCTTGGCGTCTTTGCAATCTGTGCAAATGGGATCTTTTTCGAGAGACGCTATCTACTTGACTTTCTTACCGGCGGCGTCTATCACGCGTGCGTTCTGCTGTGGTTTTACTTCTTGCTGTCGCCGACTTGGCCAAATGTTCTTCGTGAGAACTGTTCTGACACAGTCACAAGTGTGCCAGATCGGTCAACGGTGAAGCGACTACTCGCAAGGACATTTCGCGCTTGCTACAGCGCAACCTAAGCATTCCGTTACAAATCCGGAACAAGGAAAATAGCCTTCCATACTCTTTAAGCTTTTGCAGTGTTATGAAATTTTAACAATTTGGTGTTTCGATCCTAAGGAGAAAAAAGCCCGTGAAACGTTCGCTAATTGTGCTTGTTCTGGTATTTATGTCCTTGAGCACCATCGCCGCTCCCACCGCCGCTTTCGCCGACAATGGTACCGGGCAATGCCCCCAGGAAGCCTGTAAGCCATAGTTAGCCCGAGCGCGATTGTTACAAAAACCGAACAAAAATGGGCCGCTATTGCCGTCTGAGGCATGGGGTTGTATAGTCTACAGCCATTGTCATGTTACAGGCGCACTCATTACTCTGGCACTATCTCTGGCTTGCGCCTGACGTTCTACAGGTGGGCCTCGCGGTGTTTGTTTTTCGCCGAGGCCTTCACAAGCTGTTCCCCGCTTTTTTCACCTACCTAATATATGAAGCGCTCGAAACGTTTGTGCTCTACGCGATGGATGTCCTTCCGTCGGTTAGCGCTCAGGTTTATTGGCGAGTGTTCTGGGCCGGGTTAATCGTCGGAGGGCTCATAAAGTTCGCAGTGATAGGCGAGTTGCTTCGCCGGCTTCTACAGTCTTGGCCAGTACTGGCCCGCACCGGTACGCGATTCCTCATGGCCGCTGGAGGCGCTCTAACCCTGCTTGCGGTCTTTGCCGCTGTCCACACTACACCGGGAAGCAGATCGCTGCTCGTTGCTCACGGAATGGTTCTCACCCAGAGCCTCTACGCTGTGCAATGTGGTTTGATCTTATTTCTCTTCGTTTTTGCAGCCTACTTCAAGGTTGATTGGGATAGGGTCGCCTTTGGAATCGCAATTGGCTTCGCTATCGTGTTCTGCCAGCATCTGGCAAGTTGGGCAGTTCTGGCTGGCATTTCCCTACCGAACAAGGGCGTCATTCTCACATTCCTAAACATGGGCACCTACCACCTTTGTGTCCTGATTTGGTGTTACTACCTCCTCGTACCGCACAAGAGTGCCATTACGTCCGCGGTTGCGTTGCCGGAGAATAATCTGGCGGCCTGGAACCGGGAACTGGAGCGTTTACTACAACAATGAATCTGGCCATCATTCTCGTCTCTGCTGCCATTCTGGCGCTGGGCATTATCCTGCGCCTTGCCGTAACCCAAAGCCTCCAAGTCAGGAGAAGCTCCAAGCTTGCCGTCTCGGTTCGCCCCATTGATATTGAGGCGTTTCGCAATTTGATCAATCCTGCCGAGGATGAATATTTGCGGCGACGGCTGCCCCCGAGTCCGTTTCGCGCGGTGCGCCGCGAGCGGTTGCGCGCGATGGCGGCCTACGTTCACGTTGCCGCGAACAATGCTTCGGTGCTGGTGCGGGCGGGTGAAGCCGCGCTGGCCAGCGGCGATCTTCACGTCGCGGATGCCGCGCAACAGTTGGTCAGTGACGCTTTGCTGCTGCGCCGCAATGCAACGATCGCTTTGGCGCGAATATACATGGCGCTGGCGTGGCCCTACTCGGATTTCGCGGCTGTGCGCGTGGTCGACCGTTACGAACGGCTGAGCGGCGCAGCCATGCGGTTGGGCCGGTTACAGAATCCGCGGGTTGCGGTACGGCTTTCGGCGCTGTAATTGGGAGCACGGAAACTTTATTTCATCGAAGTTGCCGAATTTGCCGGGATAAGTCCGTTAAGACAAGTCGGTTAAACATCGCGTTAACTGACGCACCACCCCCGCTTGTTTTCGGCCCTTCTTCTGATGTAAAACCTTTCGGGCGTTAGTTCTGCAAACCAATCGTGGCTACGCCGGCAATCTGCCGCTGGATGGTTTCTACCGTCTGCTCACCGCAGCGAGTCCAAGGGAGAGTTCTATGATGCGCACAAAGAACGTTAGCGCGGGCGTTTGTTCCAAGCCCGCTTGCGCTGCACAGGCAACGATTTTCCTGCTGGCCGTCGTGGTGGCGCTGCTGGCTTCGACGGTTGCCTTCGCCCAGGGCGGATCTGCAACTGGCGATCTGCGCATCGGTGTGAAGGATCCCGCGGGAAACATTGTCGCCGACGCCACGGTCACGGTGCGCGATGAGGCCAAAGGACTGGAGCGCGCCGCAACGCCCGATGGACAAGGGGGATACACGGCTCGGCTGCTGCCACCCGGGATTTACACGGTGATCGTCGAGGCCCGCGGATTCACCAAAGTCGAAAACACCGGCGTCGCGATCACCGTGGGCGAGCAGGCTGATCTGCCCATCGCGCTGACGGTAGCCAGCGGCAAGGAAGTGGTGAATGTTTCCTCACAGGCAGAACTGGTCGAGACCTCGCGCAGTTCGACTACCGACACCATTGGCCAGCGGCGCATCGATAATCTCCCCATCAACGGCCGCAACTACATCAACTTCACGCTGACCGATTCTCAAGTGGTTCGCGATAACGCGCCGAGCCTGGGCGCTGCGCCAACGTCTGGCCTGAACATCAGCGGCCAGCGAGGGCGCTCGAACCTGGTCAACGTGGATGGCGCCGACGCGACCGACAATTCGACCAACGGCGTGCGCTCCACCGTATCGCAGGAAGCGGTGCAAGAATTTCAGATCATCACCAACAACTACGCCGCGGAATATGGAAGGGCAGCGGGCGGCGTGGTCAACATCATCACGCGATCCGGCTCCAACGATTTTCACGGCGACGTCTTTGGATATCTGCGCAACCGGAACTTTCAGGCGGTGAATCCATTCAGCACGGTTTCCAATCCCGCATACACGCGGGTGCAGGCGGGCGCGGCGTTCGGTGGACCAATTAAAAAAGATAAGACTTATTTCTATTTTTCTTATGAGATCACGCGGCGGCACGAGACCGGGTTCTCCGACATCGGCGCCAATAATTTTGGATTGGTTCCGTTCGATACAACAGCCGTAGGTTTGCCCTTTGGGACACTACAGCTCACTCCCGATCAAGTAGGCTTTATGACAAGTCCGACGACTCTCGCGGCTGAGGCCAATCCTTTAGTGGCTCAGGCTGTGGGCCAATACGCCGTGTTGGCGGGCGCGTCTTCGGGACAAGCTGTGCAGGGAGTTTGGCCCACCGGTTTAGTTCAGGGACTTTCGGGAGGATTGCTCTCTTCCTTCGCCGGCTTCCCCACCAGTTGCACGCCGCCGGGACCTTGCGTTCCGGTGCCGACTTCCTATCAGACACTGGCGTCGCAAGTGGGCAATTTTCCCGTGTTTGAAGGCACCAGCCTTTATTCGTTGCGCATCGATCACAACGTGAATACCAATAACCGCCTGACGCTGCGAGCCAACGTCAGCCCCAGCACTACGACCGGCCTTGAAGGCAGCGGCGAGGACCAGCCCTTCGGGCAGAATGCATACTCGCGCACTTCGCAACAAACTTATCGCGACATAAGCGGAGTCGTGCAGGACACGTGGTCGATCGGCAGCACCAAGGTGAATGAGTTCCGCTTCCAGTATGCGCGACGCGGGCTTTCGTATTTTTACAACACGCAAACACCCAGCGGGGCCGATCCGGCAATCAACATTCCCGGCTACGCATATTTCGGACGCGAGCCTTATTCCTATATTCAGCGGGTCGAGCAGCGTTATCAGTTCACCGATAACTTCTCCTGGACCATCGGTCGTCACGGCACTAAGTTTGGCGGTGACTTCAACTATCTGCCGCTGAACGCAACCTTCACCGTGAACTACGGCGGCGTTTACGATTTCGGCTCCTTCAGTGCTTCATCGCTGGGTTTCAACATTCCCGGGCTCGCATTCCCCGGGCTCTCGCCGGTGCAGGCTTACGGCGCTGGCCTTCCCGGCGACTTCATTCAGGGCTTTGGCAGTCCTACCGATTCTTTTGCTAATAAGCCTCTTGGGGCATTCTGGCAGGACTCCTGGAAGATTCGTCCGAACATTACTTTGAATTACGGCGTGCGCTATGACGTGGAATTTTCCCCGCAGTTCAAGCCGCCCAGCGCTCTGGCCGAAGCCGGATACCGGACTCTCGGCTTGCAAAAAGGAATTCAGACGGACACCAACAACGTACAACCGCGAATTGGGTTGGCGTGGGATCCCAAAGGCGACGGCAAGACGGTGATCCGCGCTTCATACGGAATTTTCTTTGATCATCCGTTGCTGGGACTCTATTTTCTCGGCGACGCGTCCGACGGCTCGACCAGCGGCCAATTGGCTTTCGCGGGAACGGGCGGCTGCAGCGGTCCAGGCAATCCAGGCAACCTGAATGCGATTCCGATTTTTCAGGGACTTCCCATCAATCAGCCGAGCTTGGCGAATCCCTGCGCTGTCTCTCTCAACCCAGCGGTCACCACGGCGCTGGGATACTTACCCAATCAGCAGCAGTTTCAAGCGTTGAATTTTCCGCAGTCGATTTTCCTCAACCAAAACTACTTGAATCCTAATTCGCCTTTGGCTCTGGGATTTCAGCCGTTCGGCTATCCGCAATCGAAGAATTTTGTTTATGCCTATTCGCAGCAGGCGAACCTCAGCGTGGAGCGCGATTTGGGCGGAGGATTCGCGCTGACGCTGGCATACAACTTCAACGGCGGAAGGCATCTGAACCGGCCGATCAACGCCAACACGATTCGTGGCGACCTGATGCTCGACAATTACTCTGCGGCAGTCGCGGCCGGCCAGACTCCGAGCAGCCCCTTCACGGTAAGTGGCTGCGGAGCCGGGACGAAAGGTCCGTACGTCGACTCGTCGCTGATGAATTTTTTCCGGCCGTCCGGTCTGAATCCATCCATCGCGGCGTTCTATCTCTCATCGGTTCCCGGCGGTTCCGCATGCGTGGGATTGGCGCAACAGATTCTTCAAGGCCTGGCGGGACAGGGATTCAACACCGCCTGCGATCCCGCAAGTCTAACCGGCTGCATCCCCTTCGGCGACATGGATGCGAATTATTCCAACGGCAGCTCCATCTATCATGGATTCACCACCAACTTGCGCAAGCGCTTCAACAACCGCTACGAATTCCTCGCATCCTATACCTGGTCGCACTCCATCGACGACTCGACCGATTTGCAGTCGACGCTTACGCCGCAGGACAGTTACTACCCCGCTCTAGACCGCGCGAACTCCACCTTCGATCAGCGCCACCGGTTTGTCTTTAGCGGCGTTTATCAGAGTGGAAAGATCGGCGGCGGCTTCGCAGGAAAGTTCTTCAGCGACTGGACTTTCGCTCCCATCATCGACGTTGCCAGCGGCCGGCCCTTTAACATCATCACCAGCGACGACGACAATTTGCAGCTTTCGTCGCTCACCGGGCGCCCCAACACATTCGTCAACCCCGGATGCACTTTGCTTGGCTTTCCGGCAGTCAGTTCGAAGTACTCGCCCACGGGAGTCTTCCAGGAGCCCTGCGCCGCCAATTTCAACGGCACGCTTTTGTCGTTGGATGGAAACCTGGGCCGCAATGCTGGAACAACGCCCTGGACTTTGTTCAACGATCTGCGCGTGGCCAAGCGGATTTATTTAGGGGAGCGCTACAGCCTGGAACTCATCGCCGACATGTTCAATATCGCGAACCGCTACAACGTCGCCGCGGTCAGCCCGCTCTTCACCAATGCCGGACAAGCCACTGCGGCCTATGATCCACGGCAGTTTCAGTTCGCGATGAAGTTTTACTGGTAATGTTTCTCGCGGCCCCCGGCGAAGTGCTTCACCACAGAGACACACAGAAAATCTGATCTGTTGTTTCTCGGGCTTTCGCAAGGTTGTCGTCAACGGAACTTCGCCGTCTTTTTTCGTAAACTAAAACCATGTCCGACCCAGACGTTTTAGTCCCTGCCTCGGCAGATGTTCCGCCGCCGCCACCGCCGCCTGTTCCCAACACATTTTTCCGTGGACCCAACGGAATTCGCGTCGGCTGGCGTGTGCTGATTTTTCTCGCGCTCGCGGCTGCCTGCGGCGGGGCTTTATTTGTCGTTGTTGGCGCATTGCGTATCCTGCTGGGCGGACATCTTCAATTCAATGCGTCCCAACTTACACCGACAGGGACGCTTCTCACTGAGGGACTGATCCTCGTGCTCACCGCGATCCCCGCTTTGATTATGGCGAAGATCGAACGGCGCAAGTTTGGGGAATATGGTCTGCCCGCGCGCTTCGCCTTCGGAAAGGATTTCTGGATTGGCGGGATCGTCGGCTTTGTCGCAATCAGCGCGGCTTTGCTGGGAATTTTCGGGCTGCACGGATTTCACCTGGACGGCCTGGCGATCCACGGCGGAACGCTTCTCAGCGCTACGGCTGCTTGGAGCGTGGCTTTTATCGTGGTCGGTCTGGCGGAGGAATTTTCCTTTCGAGGATATCTTCAATTCACGCTGACCACCGGCATGGGTTTCTGGTGGTCGGCAATTCTGCTCTCGGCGTTGTTTGGCCTAGCCCACGCAGCCAATCCGGGAGAAAGCAAGCCGGGACTGCTTTCGGTGGTCTGCTTCGCGCTTCTGTTCTGTTTGTTTCTGCGCCGGACTGGAAATTTGTGGTGGGCCGTTGGCTTCCACGCGGGGTGGGATTGGGGACAGACTTTTTTCTACGGCGTGGCCGATAGCGGTCTCGCGCCATATCACAACTTGTTTAACTCAAGCTTCCATGGTCCAGTCTGGTTGACCGGCGGCAGCGTAGGTCCTGAAGCTAGCGTGTTTACGCCGGTTGTGCTGCTGGTGGTCGCGATTCTGTTCAGCCGTGTGTATCGCGAGACTTGCTACTCGGCGCCTCGGTAAGCCACGGCAAAAGTGGGCCTGCGGCCGAGACAGCCGAGAGCCTGCCCTGAGCTTGTCGAAGGGGGGCGGCTGTCCCGACACGTTCTTAGCGAAGCCGGTGTTAAACTTTTCTTTCAACCATCCTTGGCGCTTGCCGGAGTTCGTTCCCATGTCCCAACCCTTTACGCCGACGCCTCGCACACGTGTCATTCGCGAGCCCGAACGCGGCGTTTACGACCGTGAAGCCGCGTACCGCATTCTCGATGAAGGATTTCTCTGCCATGTAGGCTTCGTTGTTGACGGCCAGCCCTTTGTGATTCCGACTTCCTATGGCCGCAAAGATGACATGCTCTACATCCACGGATCGGCCGCGAGCCGCATGCTGCGGCAGATGAAGGAGGGCATTCCGATCTGCATAACCGTTACTCTGCTCGACGGCTTGGTACTGGCGCGATCGGTTTTCAATCACTCCATGAACTACCGCTCGGTTGTGATCCTGGGCAAGGCCACGCTGGTCGATGATTTGGCGGAAAAGCTGGAAGGTTTGCGACTGCTTTCCGAACACATCGTGCGCGGTCGCTGGGACGATGCTCGCCAACCGAGTGAGCGGGAACTCAAAGCTACCTCCGTGTTGCGTGTGCCAATTGAAGAATTCTCGGCGAAAGTTCGCTCCGGCCCGGCGGTCGATGACGAGGAGGACTATTCGTTTCCGACGTGGGCGGGGGTGGTGCCGCTGGAGATGACGGTGGGAACGCCGATTGACGATGAGCGGCTGGACTCCAAACACGAAGTTCCCCAGTACGTGCGCCAATATTCGCGCAACCACCAACAGTGAAAGAAATTTGACCCGATGTCGATAGAGTCAACATGAAAGACTACGGCATCATTGACGGCGAGGGACAAGTAACCTTGCCTCAATCGGTCCGCGATCACCTCGGTCTAAAGGCGGGAGACCGGGTCGAATTCGTGGTCGAAGACGAAGGCGTTGTCATCCGGCCAGCCCCGTCGGAGCAAAATCCCTTCGAGAAATCGCGGGATTAGGCACCTTCCCGGGAGGCGAAGAGGAAATCAACGCCTGGATTGCTGACATGCGCGACGATGACGACGACACGTGAGTCTGTCCTACGGAATTAGCAGCAACTTCCCCGTCAGCTTACGCGCTTCCAAATCTCTATGTGCTTGCGCCGCTTCGGCCAGCGGATATGCCTTCGCGATCTTCGGCTTCAACACCCCTGACGCGATCATGGCGAACACATCGCCCGAGCGTGCTAGCAGTTCCTCGCGCGTGGCGGTGAAGTGTGCCAGCGTAGTCCGCGCCATGTAGAGCGAACCTTTTTCCGAGAGCGTCGCCGGATCGACGGGAGGCACCGGCCCGCTGGAAGCGCCAAACAACACCAGCATTCCCCGCGGACGCAGCGCGTTCAGGCCTTTCTCGAACGTCGCCTTCCCTACCCCGTCATAGACAACATCCACGCCTTTGCCTCCGGTCAAGCGCTTAGTCTCTGCCTCAAAATCGGTCTGGGTGAAGACGATCACTTCATCGGCTCCGGCCTCGCGCGCGAACCTGGCTTTTTCGTCACTGGAAACCGTTCCGATGACGCGGGCGCCCAAGGCCTTCGCCATTTGCACTACCAGCAAGCCCACGCCTCCCGCGGCGGCATGCACTAATGCAGTGTCGCCGGGCTTGAGCTTGTATGCGTCATGGCAAAGATAGTGCGCCGTCAATCCTTGCAGCATGGCGGCTGCGGCATCCTGATCGCTTACCGCCGCCGGCACAGGAACTTTGGATTCAGCCAATCCAACCACGTATTCAGCGTAGGAGCCCAGCGTGCCGCTCCAGGCGACCCGGTCTCCGACTTTTACGCACTTTACGCCGGGACCAACTGCGGTCACTACGCCTGCGCCTTCTTGTCCCGGTACGAACGGCACCGGCGTTTTGAAGACTCCCTGGCGGAACTGCGCGTCGATGGAGTTCACTCCCGCCGCGGCAACCTTCACTACCGCCTCATTGGCTTTGGGCTCGGGAACAGGCAGGTCCGCTAATTGCATAACTTCGGGACCGCCCGCGCGCTCGACTCGGATCGCTTTCATTTGCTCTTTCTATCGCTCGCTGATTTGAGAATACGATTTTGAGAAGACGATTTTGAGAACCAGATTACGGAATCAGCAGCAGCTTGCCAGTAGTCTTTCTGCCTTCCAGTTCGCGATGCGCTCGCTGTGCCTCGGCGAGTGGATACGTATAGTCGATCCGCAGTTTGAGCTTGCCCGACGTAATCATGCCAAACACCGCACTCGAGTGTGCTACCAACTCTTCGCGGCTGGCAGTGTAATTCATCAGCGTCGGCCGCGTCACGTAGAGTGATCCCTTATGCGCCAGCCCAATCAAATCGTAGGGAGGCACGGCACCGCTCGATCCGCCGAACAGCACCATCATTCCCCGCGGGCGCAACACATTTAATCCTTTTTCGAATGTGGTCTTGCCCACCGAATCATAGACGACGTCGACGCCTTTGTTGCCGGTAAGCCGCTTGGTCTCAGTTTCAAAATCGGATTGAGTATAGAGAATGATCTCATCCGCGCCCGCCGCTCTCGCCAGCTTGGCTTTCTCGTCGGTCGAGACGGTGGCGATCACGCGCGCGCCGATGTTGTGGGCAATCTGCGTCAGCAGCAAACCCACACCTCCCGCGGCGGCATGAATCAGCGCGGTCTCGCCGCTCTTTAGAGCGTATGTGCTGTACGCCAAATAATGCGCCGTCATGCCCTGGAGCATGGCTGCCGCAGCCTGCTGATCGCTGACGCCTTCAGGCACCTTCACTAGCCGGTTCGCCGGCACAGAGGAATATTGCGCGTACGAACCGAATGCACCGGCCCACGCGACGCGGTCGCCGATCTCTACGTCCGTAACCTCCGCGCCAACCGCGGTGACCTCGCCCGCGCCTTCCTGGCCCAGCACAACCGGAAGGGGTGCCTTGTAACGCCCTTCGCGGAAATACACATCGATAAAGTTCACACCTGCGGCGGCTAGTTTTACAACCGCCTCGTTGGGCTTGGGCTGCGGAATCGGCAAATCGGCCAACTCCATTGCTTCTGGCCCGCCCGGCTGCTTCACTTGAATGCCTTTCATAGTTGCGTTGGATTCATTCTCGTACCCGCGGGATTCTCGTCTCTCTGCTACACTGGCACGTCGTTTCCCAGGAGGCCCTCCCCCATGGCCGAAAAAGTACCACAGACTCTGGCGAATCATACTCGCCTTGATCCTCTTTATCATTTCTTTGCGCTTCCGGTCTTCGCCTTTGCGGTGATCTGGTCGGTTGCGCATTTTATTCGCCATCCCGGATTGCATACAGCGGGATTGTTTCTCCTGCTCACAGCCGCCGCCGTCGCCGTTTTCAAGCTTCGCACGTACGCAGCCCGCTTGCAGGACCGGATTATTCGATTGGAAGAACGGGTGCGGCTTTCGGCGCTTCTGTCCGAGCCTTTGCGCTCCCGCATTCCCGAATTAACCGAGGGTCAGTTGGTCGCTTTGCGCTTCGCTTCAGATGGCGAGTGCCCGAGTTTGGTGGAGCGCGCCCTCGGCGGCAAGACCATGCCCGCCGATATCAAGAAGTCGATCCAAAACTGGCGTCCCGATTACTGGCGCGTTTGAGAACTGATCGCTTCGTCGCACAAACAACAAGGGCCGTCGCATGAGCGGGAAACCCTCGTAGGGGTCAAACCTTTCACCCGGTTTCGCCGTCTGATTTAAGACAGTGTCGCGCCGCCGGTAACCGCCGTCGATTCCGAATGTAACCTTGGTATAGGCCTTTGGAAAGGTTGACCATAAGCGGTTCGCCAGATACGATTTTTGATACGGTGCCGGGCTTGAGCTACCAGCGTTCTATCTCATAGATAAATATGCGAGTTGTAGACATCCATATGCGGGTCGCGATTCTGCTGGGGCTTACCCTGGCGGGCTGCGCCTGCCAGACGGCGCAGAAGCCTGTTCCGCTGCTCCCTCCTGCGACCGCGCCGTCGTTGAGTTCAACCGCGCCCAAGAGTTCAACGATTCCAAAGCCTCCCCCCGGCCCGAATGCGCAAGCGCGGGCCCAGAGCAGTGAAGACGTTTCGCAAGCAGCCCAGGAACAGCCGAGCCCACCAGCAAACCCTCCAGCAATACCTGAGTCGCAGGCGAACTCGGCTATCGATTCCGTCGCCGATCTCATAGCCCAAGTCGAAAAAGACTACCAAGCCGGGCTGGATAATTTTCAGAAGGGCGACACCGATTCCGCCAAAGAAAGTTTTGATCGCGCCCTGAATGCGCTGTTGGAAAGCAAACTCGACATCCGCTCCGACGAACGCCTGGAAAAAGAATTCGACCGCATTGTCGAGGGCGTAAACAAATTAAATATTGATGGATCAGGCCCGGACTCCGAAGCGCAGAAATCGGAACCCGCGCCCATCGACGAAACCAACGGCCTTACCCCCGCCGCCGATCCCAACGTGAAGGCTAAAGCGCAAGCTGAACTCAAAGCCATCCACTCCGACCTGCCGCTGATGATGACCGACCAGGTCGCCGGCTACATCAGCTATTTTTCCAATCGCGGACGCGGCGTCTTCGAGCGCGCCCTCATCCGCTCCGGCCGCTATCACGACATGATGGTGTCGATCCTCCAAGAAGAAGGCGTGCCGCAGGATCTGATCTATCTGGCGCAGGCCGAATCCGGCTTCCATCCGCTGGCGGTTTCGCGCGTTGGAGCACGCGGCATCTGGCAGTTTATGGCCAGCCGTGGCCGCGGTTACGGCCTTCAGCACAATCTTTATCTCGACGACCGCCAGGACCCGGAAAAATCCACGCGCGCCGCAGCCCACCATCTCAAGGATCTTTATAACCAGTTTGGCGATTGGTATCTCGCCATGGCCGCCTACAACTCCGGCCCGGGCACGGTACAGGCGGCGGTTAAGCGCACCGGCTACGCCGATTTCTGGGAACTCTATCAGCGCAACGTTCTGCCTAAAGAGACGCGCAATTACGTTCCCATCATTCTGGCCGTAACCATCATGGCCAAAAATCCGGCGCAGTACGGGTTATCGGACCTCGCGCTGGATCGCCCTACTCCGTATGACACCGTAACCATCGACTATCCGGTGGATCTGCATCTGGTCGCCGATTGCGTTGGGGCAACTCCATCGCAGTTGCAGGATCTGAATCCGCGACTGCTGCGCCTGACCACTCCGCGCGATGGAAAGTTCGAGCTTCATCTGCCCTCCGGAACGAAAGACGAATATGAATCGTCGATCGCATCGATTCCAGCCGCTGATCGCCTCTGGTGGCGTTATCACAAGGTGCATTCCGGCGAGACTTTGGCGTCAGTCGCCCGCGAGTATCGCACGACGGTTAAATCGATTGCCGAAGTGAATCATCTCGACACTAGGGATAGTGACACG
>Ga0209010_1000270_pt1 | contig 18283 bp, 13 predicted proteins | sample BlaSpr_A8_OM1_O3_FD_187985 | JGI IMG/M metagenome (GOLD analysis project Ga0209010, IMG submission 187985) | Forest soil microbial communities from Thunder Bay, Ontario, Canada - Black Spruce, Ontario site 2_A8_OM1_O3 (SPAdes) (version 2) | ecosystem: Environmental > Terrestrial > Soil > Boreal...
CCACCCTCTCCCCGCACGCGGGGAGAGGGAGACCCAGTCGGAGTAAATAAAAAATGAAAAAATGGAACATGATCATCGACGTCGCAGAGTGCACCAATTGCAATCTGTGCACGCTTTCCGCCATGGACGAATATGTCGGCAACGACTGGCCGGGATATTCGGCGCCGATGCCCAAGCACGGCCACAAGTGGATCAACATTTTGCAGAAGGAGCGCGGGCAGATCCCGATGATCGACATCGCCTACGTTCCGACCATGTGCAATCACTGCGACGACGCACCCTGCATCAAGGCGGCGCCGCAAGGCGCCATCAAGAAGCGCAAGGACGGCATCGTCATCATCGATCCGGTCAAGGCCAAGGGCCAGAAGCAGATCGTCGAAGCTTGTCCGTACGGCCATATCTGGTGGAACGAGGAGCAGCAGCTGCCGCAAGCCTGGACCTTTGACGCCCACCTGATCGACCAGGGCTGGGAGCAGACCCGCGGCCAGCAATCCTGCCCGACCGGCGCCATGCGCGCCATCAAGGTCGAGGACGACGAGATGGCGCGCATGGCGCGCGAAGAACATCTCGAAGTGATGAAGCCGGAGCTGAACGCCAAGCCGCGGGTCTATTATCGCAACCTGTGGCGCTATTCCAAATGCTTCATCGGCGGCTCGGTCGCCGAGACCAAGAACGGCGTCGTCGATTGCGTCGAGGGCGCGAGCGTCCAGCTGGTCAAGGACGGCGTTTCGGTCGCGGTGACGACGACCGACAATTACGGCGACTTCAAATTCGATAAGCTCGACGAGAATTCCGGCCGCTATAGCGTGCAGATTTTCGCCGGCGGCCGGTCCAAGACCGTGGAAGCCAATCTCGGGGCCAGCATCAATCTCGGCGAGATCATGATGTAGGCATCGACACGCGAGCGCGCGCCGAACTGCGGTCGCGCGCCTCGTTCGCGCATTTGGCGGCGTGAGCGTCGCGGTTGATCGCCTGCAGGTTCGGCAAGCCCCAATAGGCAAGCAGCGCCGGCCATGGCGTGTCGCGATGCTCGCCCCAGACCCGAAACAACGGCACGCGGTGGTCGATCTCCGCGGTCTTCCACAGGCGTCCGCCGCTTTGGCCGCAACGGCGCGCCTGCAGGCGGCGCAGCAGACGCGCTTCGCCGCTCGGCGCATTCCAGAATTGCCAGGCGATCACGCAGGCGCCGTGCCAGGTGGCATTCTTATTTGGTCCGGCGCCCCATAGGTCGACGTGCCAGCCAAGGCGGAAAACCTCTTGCCCGCAGACGCAGCAATAGCCCGGACCGCGCGCATATTTGGCTTCGCGATATGGCGCGGGTGGTACGCGGAACGTCGCCGGCAAGCTGCTCTTGCGATTGCCGCCCAGGCGCCAGATCCATCCATCGGGCGCGCCGCTCTTGCCCGCCAGCGCCCGCGCCAAGCGATCGGCACGCAGCGGATGCGCGCGCCAATAGGAATCGATCGCCAGCCGCGGCGTCGGCGGCACGAACGAGCGGCCGAGCGCCCGCGACAACACGATCGACGGAAAAATCTTCGGCAATGCCCGGGTGAGGCGCGCGACTGATTGGCGATTTCGTTCCGCTTTTAGGTTTTGCCAATTGGACATCGGGTTCCCCGCATCGCCACCATGGTGCCCGCAAAGCCCTAAACCTTCGTCACCGCCGCATGGCGTGATTCGGCGCAAGGTCAATTGCGAGATCGACATAACGCTGAGATACTGGCCTTGCGGTTGTGGGGGAGTAATCATGCGCGGATTGCTGTGCGCGTTGCTGATCGGGCTTGCCCCGATGCTCGCCTATGCGGCCGAGCGGCCCGACTGGGCCTTTCCGGTGACCGACAAGGTGCAACCGCCGCTTCCGCCCGACGAGCAGCCCCACACCGTGCCGGGCAGCGACAAATCCTATACGCGCAAGCAAATCGATGATCTGTTCAATCCGCCCGATTGGTATCCCGACACGCATCCGCCGATGCCGCAGATCGTCGCCCATGGCGAAGGCGCCACGGTGCGCGCCTGCGCCTCGTGCCACCTGCCGACCGGCACCGGCCACGACGAGTCGGCCTATATCGCGGCGCTGCCGGTGGGCTATTTCGTCCACGAGATGGCCGACTATAAAAGCGGCGCGCGTAAGGGCTCCGGCTCGATGACGGCCATCGCCATGGCGATCAGCGAAGAGGACGTGCACGCCGCCGCCGATTATTTCACCGCGCTCAAACCGCGGCCGTGGATCCACGTGGTCGAGACCGACACCGTTCCTAAAACTTATGTGGGGCCTGGCAACAAGCGGCTGCGGCTGCCCGGCGGCGACACCGAGCCGATCGGCAACCGCATCATCGAAATCCCCGAGGACGAAGCGGTCGTGCTCAACCGCGATCCGCGCTCCGGCTTCATCGCCTTCGTGCCCAAGGGCAGCATCGCCAAGGGCCAGGCCATCGTCACGACCGGCGCCGACAAAACCCTGCCATGCGCCATCTGCCACGGGCCGACGCTGCGAGGACTGGGCGAAGTACCGCCGATCGCCGGCCGGCAGGCCAACTACGTGGTGCGCCAATTGTTCAGCATCCAGGACGGCACGCGCGGCGGCGTTTCGTCGGCGCTGATGCAGCAGGTGGTGGAGCGGCTGACGATCGACGACATGCTCGCTATCGCCGCCTACACGGCGTCGCGACAGCCGTAGCTCCCGTCATTCCGGGGCGCGAACGAAGTTCGCGAACCCGGAATCCATAGCCACTGCCATTGCAGAGTCGGCTCTGAGTTTTTTCTTAGAGAATCGTGGTTATGGATTCCGGGCTCCTCGCTGTGCTCGGCCCCGGAATGACAGGCTACTCCGGCGGCGTGCCGTTGGCGGCCAAAACTTCGCCGGCGAGATAGAGCGAGCCGGTGATGAGAACGCGCGGCGCCGGATGCAGATCGAGCTTGGCGGCGACTGTCAGCGCGCTCTCCACGGTGTCGCGGGCGATGGCCGGAATGCCGATGGTTTGCGCGATGCCGGCCAGCGCCTCGGCCGGCACCGCTTTGTCCTGATGGATCGGCACGGTAATGACGCGGCGCGCTAGGCCTGAGAAATTGCGCAAAAAACCTTCCGAGTCCTTGGTCGACAGCATGCCGACCACCAGCACCAGCGGCCGCGACACCCGCTCCTCGAGATCGGCCAGCGCACCGGCGACGGCGCGGCCACCGTCAGCATTGTGGCCGCCGTCGAGCCATAGCTCGCTCTCCGGCGGCAGCAAAGCGGCAAGCCGGCCGTGCGCCAGGCGCTGCATGCGCGCCGGCCATTCGACGCGCGTCATGCCGGCCTCGAATGACGCCGCCGGCAGCTTGAGGCCGGCCACGCGCAAGGCCGCGATCGCCGTGCCGGCATTCTCGAACTGATGGCGGCCGTAAAGTTTTGGCGGCGGCAGGTCGAGGAGCCCGTCGTTATCCTGATAAACCAGGCGCCCGCGTTCCTCGGTCGCGGTCCAATTTTCGCCGGCAATGCTGAGCGGCGCCTTCATGCGGCCGGCCTGACGCTCGATCACCGCAAGCGCCTCGCGCGTTTGGCTCGCGATTACCGCCGGCACGCCGCGCTTGAGGATGCCGGCTTTTTCCGCGGCGATCTCTTCGATGGTGTCGCCGAGGAAATCGCGGTGATCGACCGATACCGGCGTGATGACGCTGGCGAGCGGGCGCTCGACCACATTGGTGGCATCGAGCCGGCCGCCAAGCCCGACTTCGAGCAGCAGAATGTCGGCGGGATGGCGCGAAAACAAGACAAACGCCGCGGCAGTCTCGATCTCGAACACCGTGATCGGCGCGTCGCCGTTCTTGGTTTCGCATTCGGCCAGCGCCTCCGCAAGCGCGGCATCGTCGACGAACTTGCCGCCGCCGTCGCGCCCAATGCGAAAGCGCTCGTTGAGATGGACCAGATTGGGCGATGTATAGACGTGCACGCGCTTGCCGGCCGCTTCCAGGATCGCGCGCATGAACGCAATGGTCGAGCCTTTGCCGTTGGTGCCGGCGACATGGATCAGCGGCGGCAGTTTTTGTTCCGGATGATCGAGCGCGGCAAGCAGGCGCTCGATGCGATCGAGCGACAGGTCGATGCGCTTGGGATGCAGCGCCAGCAATCGCGCCAGGATGGCATCGACCGCCGTCGCGCCGGGACCCGTGCTCACGCCGGCGCCGGCAGGCTCGCGCGCGATTGCGGCACACTCGCGGGCGCCTTGGTCAACAGCCGGCACAGTTTTGCAATGGTTGCCTTCATCTCAAGGCGATGCACCACCATGTCGACCATGCCGTGGTCGCGCAGATACTCGGCCTTCTGGAAGCCGTCGGGCAGTTTCTCGCGGATGGTCTGCTCGATGACGCGTGGGCCGGCGAAACCGATCAGCGCGCCGGGCTCGGCGATATGCACGTCGCCAAGCATGGCGTAGGACGCCGTCACGCCGCCGGTCGTCGGATTGGTCAGTACGACGATGTAGGGCCGGCGCGCCTCGCGCAAGCGCTGCACCGCGATGGTGGTGCGCGGCAATTGCATCAGCGCCAGGATGCCCTCCTGCATGCGCGCGCCGCCCGAGGCCGCGAACAGCACGAACGGGCAGCCTTTCTCCACCGCGGTGTCCAGCCCCTTGATCACCGCCTCGCCCGCCGCCATGCCGAGCGAGCCGCCCATGAAATCGAAATCCTGCACGCCGATCACGGCGGCAAGCCCGTCGAGCCGGCCGAAGCCGAGCTTCACCGCGTCGTTGAGGCCGGTCTTGCTGCGCGCGTCTTTCAGCCGATCGGCATAGCGGCGCTCGTCGCGGAATTTCAGCGGATCGACCGGCACCTCGGGCACGGCGATGTCGAACCAGGTCTGGTTGTCGAACATCGTCTTGAGCCGCGCCGCGGCGCTCATGCGCATATGATAGTTGGAGCCGGGAATGACGAACTGGTTGGCCTCGACGTCCTTGTAGAACACCAATTGCCCGGTCTCCGGACACTTGATCCACAGATTGCCCGGCGCCTCGCGGCGCAAAATGCTGCGGATTTTCGGCCGCACGACGTTGGAGATCCAATTCATGGTACGCGTGACCCTATGGCGAAGAACGTGATGGCATGCGGCGTTCCTTGCCGCATTCCCAAGACTTCATCCCGGACATTGTAGCACTATTTGGGCCGCGGGCGATGCGCCAAAGATTGCGGCTGTAACCCTGCGTCGTCAGCGCGTCACCAGCGCGACGCCGATCGCGACGACGACCGCCGCAATGCCCTTTTGCGCCAGTTCGCGGCCCGACAAATCCTCGCGGCCGAAGCTCGGAAAGAAAACGCTTAGCACGATGCCGAAGGCGAAGACAAACAATGTCGTCGTCGAGCCGATCGCCTGCACGATGCTCAGCGGCGCGAATAAAAGCGCATAGCGACTGCCCAAGCCGCCGCCGAGATTGATCAGTTCGTTGGAGGCGTTGATCGAAAGCAGCGCCGTAGTATTGGTGCGAAGCAGCGCGGTGAATTGCCGCCGATACAACGGGATCATCAACAAAGCGGCACCGAAAATGCCTTCGCCGACGAACATCCAGAACGTCGTGGTCCAGAACTCCACCTTCAGGGCGAAAACTTTGAAGATCAGGCTCGCGAGCGCCATGATGAAGCCGCAGGCCACCATCAAGACCGCCAATCTCGTCTTGAACATCTTCATGCTTTGGCCAAAACGAATCGAGACGAACAAAGCGCCGACGATAATTAAAGCACCGCCGAGCAACTGCCGCGGCGACAAGGTTTCGCCAAGCACGAGGTAGGCCAGCACATAGCCGAACAGCGGTCCGGTCTGGAAAAACGGCGCGACCACCGACGCCTCTTCGGTCTGCAAGGCGCGCAGATAGAACAGCATCCCGGTCATGTAGAGGATGCCGGCCAGCACGATCAGCGCGATGCTGCCGAGGCTCGGATTGAGGACCGTCGGTTCGAAATACCAGATGATCGGCAGCGCCAGCACGACGACCAGCGCCGTGAACAGCACCATGATGGCGACGTTCGAGTCCTTGAAGAAGCGTTCGACCAGATACTTGTCCAAATGCACCGAGATGGCCCACAGCACCGGGCCGGAGAACGCGAAGAAGAGCCAGGACATGTGTTGCTTTGTTCCCGCTTGTCCCCGCGCCGGCGGGGACCCAGTACTTCAAATGCTGCGGACTTCCGCTCTGGATTCCCGCTTGCGCGGGAATGAGCGGAGTAGTGTCTCTTACTCTCCCGTGGCGCGATGGCCGAGCGCGTGGCTGGCCTGACGCTCGGACGGCGGATCGACGTGCAGGTCGATGACGCAGACGCCGCCCTTTTTCAGCACGTCGACGCCGCGCGCGATCGCGGCATTGACATCGGACGCCTTGGTCACCGGCCCGATGCCGACAGCGCCCTGCGCCTCGGCGAGCTTGGCGATATCGGGCATCGGATCCTCCAGCCGCAGGCCGATCCAGCGGTTCTTCACTTCGCGGCCGCGGGTGCGCGCCACGTTTTCCTGGTGCAGCTCGTCGTTGAAATAGGAGCGGTTGTTGTTCACCAGAACCAGCAGCGGAATGCGATGATGCGCGGCGCTCCAGATCGCGGTGGCGCCCATGCAGAAGTCGCCGTCGCCGAGCATCGAGATGGCATGGCGGCCCTGGTCGTGGAGTGCCAGCGCCGAACCGACCGACAGGCCAGGGCCCGAACCCAAGCCGCCGCCGCCGTCCTTGCCCAGATAGGCCATGCCGTTCTGCAGCGGCCAGATGTCGAACGGCCAGCCGCGGCCGAGCGTGCAGAAGGTGACGTTCTCCGGATCGTTGAACTGATCGCGCAACGCGGCCGCGACCTGCTCCATGCTGATGGCGGCACCGTTTGCCGCCTTAGGCTTGGCCGGCACTTTTATCTTCCACGGATTCTTGCGGCCGGTGCCGAGCGCATCGTTGAGCTCAGCGACCACGACGTCGGCGGTCGAGGCCATCGCCACATCGACGGGCGGCAGCGCCTGGTATTCCATGTTGGCGCCGGTGTGCAGATTCTGGTCGAGCGAACAGGCGATGATTTTTGCCGACACGTTGCCGACATTCTTAGCCTGACGCAGCGCGCCGCCGAGATCGACCCAATCCAGCGCGACGATCACATCGGCCTCGCACAACAACTCGCGCGCGTCCTTGCCGAGCACGTTGAACGGCGGACAGTAATGCGCCGGATGATCGGTCGGAAACACGGCGCCCTGCTTGAGATCGGTCACCACGCAAGCACCGAGCCGCTCGGCGAGTTTTATGCGTGGCGCCCAGTATTCGGCTTTGCGCGAGCCGCGGCCAATCATGATGACCGGCCGCTGCGCGCCTTGCAGCAGCGCCAGCGACTCATCGACGGACTCTTTCGACGGCCGCGGCGGCGCCGGCGCCTTGAAGCGTGTCACGTCGGGCCATTCCGGCTCTTTGTCGAGCTTTTGTTCCTGAAACCCGGCGTCGAGACAAATGTAGACCGGAGCGGTCGGCGCCGAGCGCGTCAGCATATTGGCGCGCATCATCGATTCGACCAAAGCGTCGGGCGAGGTCGGCTGATCGTCCCATTTGATGATGGAGCGGATATAGGCGCCCTGGTCGCGCGAGGTGTGGATCCAATCGATCCACGGCCGGCGCTTTTCCGCGGCCACCGGCCCGGTGGCGCCGAGGACGAAGAGCGGCGCGCGGTCGCACCAGGCGTTGAACAGGCTCATCATGCCGTGCAGCAGGCCAACGTTCGAGTGCAGCACGCAGGCCATCGGCTCGCCGGTCGCCTTGGCGTAGCCATGCGCAATCGAGACCGAATGGTCCTCGTGCAGGCAGAGAATGATGCCGGGATTCTCGTTGCCGAGATGATTGACCAGGCTGTCGTGAAAGCCGCGATAGCTCGCGCCGGGGTTGAGGCTGATATACTTGATACCGAAACGCCGCAGCATCTGCGCGGCAATGTCGCTGCCCCAGGCCACGCGGCTGTCGGGGTTTCCTTCCAGTCGGTCAAGACGCATTCGTAAGCTACTCCATCAATGCAAGCCGGCGTCGCCTGCGCGAGCATAGCCGGCCGCGATGAAATACGATACCAGACAGGCAAGACCAAGCGGGACACGGGGAGTAAGCGTGGCGGGCAGTGACAGCGTGTTGCGATCGCCGGCGAGCATATTGCGGGCTGCGTCCGTGGCGATCGTCGGCGCTTCCGAGCGGGCGCGCTGGGCCAGCCAGATTTTCGGCAATCTGCGCCAGAACGGCTACTCCGGCAAAATCCATTTGGTCAATCCGCGGCAGCAGACGGTTTACGGCGAACGCTGTTTCCCGTCGCTGCGCGACATCGGCGCGCCGGTCGATCATGCCATGGTGATCGTGCCGGCGGCGAACGTCGCCGACGTGCTGACCGACGCCGAAGCCGCCGGCGTCAAATCGGCGACGATCTATGCGTCCGCGGTCGGCGACGGCGAGAGCGAGGCGTCGCGGGCGCGTGGCACTTGGCTCAAAAAGTTTCTCGCCGGCAGCAAATTGCGCGTCAGCGGCCCGAACTGCATGGGCTCCTACAGCTACCGCGAAAAGCTGTTCGCCTATCCCAATACCGAATTGTGCAAGGTGCCGCCTGGTCCCGTCGCCGGGATTTTCCAGTCCGGTGGCACTATGCAATTCTGGCTGAAAAGCGCCTCCGACCGCGGCTTGCGCTTTTCCTATGCGGTGTCGTCGGGCAACGAGGCCGATCTCGACCTTGCCGACTTCCTCGACTTTATGGTGGACGATCCACACACCAAACAAATCGTACTGTTCATCGAAGGCATAAGGCGGCCACAAGCCTTTATGCACGCCGCCGGCCGCGCGCTCGAAGCCGGCAAGCCGGTGCTGGCGATCAAGACCGGCGCCACGGCGAAATCGCGCACGGCGGCGCGCTCGCACACCGGCGCCATCGGTGGCGACTATGCGGCCTATCTGGCGATGTGCGAGCGCTACGGCATCGTCAATTGCCGCTCGCTCGACGATCTTGTGGAATGCACGCTGGCGTTCCAGGGCGGCCGGCTGCCGAAAGGTCCGCGCATCGGCTTCGTCACCACCTCGGGCGGCACGGTGGATCTGCTCTACGACTATGCCGAGACCGAAGGCGCGGTGGTGCCCGAATTCAGCGCCGCCACCAATGCAGCCCTGATGCCGCACATGCAGGAAGGCATTGCGCCGAAAAACCCGCTCGACGTCGGCATCCCATCGACACTCAAGGTGGCGGCCGACCAGTGCGCCATCGTGGCGCGCGATCCCGGCATCGATATCGTCGCCTGGGCGTCGTCGCTGCCGGGCAAGGGCGGCGTCTGGGACGACGTCGCCCAGCTTCGCCGCCTGTTGAGCGAGACCGACAAGCCGGTGCTGGCGTTCGGCCGCATGATGCATCAGGTGACCCAGGAAGGCCTCGATATCCAGGAAAAGGCTGGCTTTCCGTTCCTGCAGGGCCTCGAGCCGACGCTGCGTGCCATCAACGCTCTGTGGTTCTTCGCTCAGCGCAGCGGTCGCGCACCGGTTGCTGTGGAGCCGGCGCCGCAGAGCGACCTGACGCCGGCTAATCTTGATGCAACGCTCGCGCGCTACGGCATTACCCAACCGCAAAGTCGCGCGGTGGCGAGTGCGCAGGAAGCTGCTGACGCCGCGGCGCAAATTGGTTTTCCCGTGGCACTGAAAATCCGCTCCGTCGATATCGTGCACAAGACCGAAGCCGGCGGCGTTTTGCTCAATCTCGCCAACCGCCAAGATGTGCTAGCCGCCGCCGACGCGCTCGTGGCATCGGCCAAAAAATCGCATCCGAACGCCAAGATCGACGGCTTCCTGGTCCAGCAAATGGTGTCCGGCGTCGAAGCCATCGTCGGCGCACAATCCGATGCGCTGTACGGACCGCTGCTGCTGATCGGCTCGGGCGGCGTCATGGTCGAACTCGCGCGCGACGCAGCGCTGCGGCTGCTTCCGGTCGGCGAGCGCGACGTCACCGCGATGATCGATGGCCTCAAGCTCAATCAGTTGTTAGCCGGCTATCGCGGCAAGCCGCCGGCCGACCGCAAGGCGCTCGAAGCTGCGGCGCTAGCGCTAGGACGATTCTATCTCGATCATCGCGCCCGGATCGAGGAAATCGAGATCAATCCGCTGATCGTGCGCCCGCAAGGCGCGATCGCTGTCGATGTGCGCGTCGCTTGGCGCAAGGAGAATATGTGATGGACTTCGAGCTTCCCGAAGAGCTGCGCATCTTCAAGGACTCTTTGCGCCGTTTCGTCGACAACGAGATGATTCCAGTCGAGCGCGAAGCCTCGACCGGCACCGAAAAGCTAAAACCCGAATATTACGAGCGCTTCTGCCAGCGCGCCAAGGACCTCGGCTTCTGGAAGATGGACATCCCCGAGGAATACGGCGGCGCCGGATTCTCGGTGCTGGCGCGCTCGATCGTCGAGACCGAATTGTCGCGCTCTGTCGCGCTGCCGGCGCGTGGCATGGGAGGCATCACCGGGCCGAGCGTGCGGGCCATTCTTTATTCGCTCACCGGCGAAATGAAGGAAAAGTATTTGTTGCCGTCGGTGCGCGGCGAGAAGAAGGCCTGCTTCGCCCAGACCGAGCCCGATGCCGGCTCGGACCCGGGCGGCATGCGCACCGTCGCCGTCCGTGACGGCGATCACTACGTCATCAATGGCGTCAAGCGCTTCATCACCGGCGCCGGCGAAGCCGATTTCATGCAGCTGATGGCGGCGACCGACCGCGCCAAAGGCTCGCATGGCGGCATTTCCTGCTTCATCGTCGACATGGACACGCCGGGCGTAAAACTCACCACGCAATACAAGACCATGATGGGCGACCAGCCCTGGGAGATCGTGCTGGAAAACGTGCGCGTGCCGGTGAGCCACCGGGTCGGCGAAGAGGGCGACGGCTTCCGCCACGCCCAGCAATGGCTCGGCGCCGGCCGGGTGCGCCACGGCGCCCGCGCGCTCGGCGTCACCGAGCGCTGCCTCGAGCTCGCGGCGTCCTACGCCAAGCAGCGCTCAACATTCGGCCGGCCGCTGGCCGACCGCCAGTCGATCCAATGGATGCTCGCCGACATGTATGTCGAGCTCGAAGCGGCGCGGCTTCTGGTTCACAAGGCCGCCACCCGCCTCGACAAAGGCGAGGACGCCCGCAACGACGCCTATGTGTGCAAATATTTCGCCGACGAGATGGCGTTCAAGGCCGCCGACATGTGCATGCAAATCCACGGCGGCATCGCGCTCACCACCGACCTGCCGATCGAGAAATTCTGGCGCCAGCAGCGCAGCTTCCGCATCACCGAAGGCGCCACCGAGGTGATGAAGATGGTCATCGCCCGGCATGTGTTGAAGACGTATGGGTGAGGACGCTTATTTTTTGCAGAAATAATCGATCACGTCCCACAGCGGCTTCTTCTGGTAATTTGCGTCCAGCGGCAGCGGCCGGTTGGGCAGGCTGTCGCTGCGCTTGTTCCAGGTCGGCACCCAGGTGTAGCGGTCGGTAATGCCCCAGGTGGCGATGCTTTCGGGCGGGGCTGCGGCGAACACGGCATCGAGGAAATCGTGGGCGCGCGCGGCGACGATGGCGTCGCGCACGGCGATCGGCCCCGGCAATTCCTTGTCGATGACGTCAAGCTCGGTGACGTGCACCGCAAGCCCGAGCGAATGCAGCTCGGCAACAAAATCGTATAGGCCGTCGCGGTCGATCTCGTATTGCCCGCGGACGTGGCCCTGCAGGCCGACGCCGTGCAGCGGCACGCCGCGGTCAAGCAGCCCGTGAATGACCTTGCGGAAAGCCTCGCGCTTCTTCGCGAATTTGCCGTCGAGGCATTCGAGATCGTATTCGTTGATAAAGAGCTTGCAGCTCGGATCGACGCGATGCGCGATCTTGAACGCGAGATCCATGTATCTGTCGCCGAGGTTTGACAGCCAAACGTTCGGCCGCAGACCGGGCGTGTCGTCGTTGGCTTCGTCGATCGGCTCGTTGACGACGTGCCAGGTTTTGATTTTGCCGCGATAGCGCCCAACCACTTTCTCGATATGCTCGGTCATCGTTCGCTCGGCGTCGGCTGCGCCCTCGATGTTTTTGGTCCAATCCGGCATCGCGCCATACCAGACCAGCGTGTGGCCGACCATGGTCATGTTGTTCGCCTCGGCAAAGGCGAGCACGGCGTCGGCGTAATCGAAGCGGAATTGCGCCGCGGTCGGCCGCAGCCAGCCCCAGAACAGGCCCGCCTCCGGCGTCAGCTGCTGACAATAGGTCTGCAGCGCATCGCGGTAGTCGATCTCGCCTTGCAGCGGCTCGAAGCTGACGCAGGCGCCGTAAGGGATGCGTTTCGGCGCGAACGCGCTCGTCAGGCCGGCTGCGGCCGGGCGTGGTGTCATGGCGGCGCCGGCCAAGCCTGCGGCCGCGAGCGTGAGCGCTTGTCGGCGCGACAACATCGTTGCGGCCCATATCCAGTTCGCCGATGGCGGAGGCCACGGTCGGTGCCGCGAATGTATGGGGCGCACCCGCGGGCTGACAGGGCCGCAGCAGAGAATTACCGGATTAACCTGAATCGGGAACCTAAACTTTTATCAAATTTGGATAGACCGATAACCTTTATGGGACAAAAGAACCGCGCTACGCGGTGAAAAGCTGGACACGCGGCCGGTCACCATCTAGCTCGTTGTGCCCATTCTCTCAGATGCGCGGCATGAAATATCGTTCTGACATCGACGGGCTGCGGGCCGTGGCGATTCTGCCGGTCGTCGCCTATCACGCCGGCCTCGCGCTGGTGCCCGGCGGCTTCGTCGGCGTCGACGTCTTTTTCGTCATCTCGGGCTATTTGATCTGCCGGCTGATCAACGACGAGATCAAGGACGGCAGCTTCACCGTCGCGGCGTTCTATAAGCGCCGCGTCATGCGGCTGTTTCCGGCGCTGTTTGCGATGCTGCTGGCGACCAGCGTGTTGGCCTATCTTTATCTACTGCCGATCGAGCTGAAGGAATTCTCCGACAGCATGATCGCCGCCGTGACCTACGTCTCCAACATATTTTTTGCATTGACGACGGGATATTTCGACGCGCCGGCGGAAACCAAACCGCTGCTGCACACCTGGTCGCTCTCGGTCGAGGAGCAGTTCTACATCGTTTGTCCGCTGTTCATGCTGGCCTGCTATCGGTTTTGCCCCAAGCGCCTCAACGCCCTGGTCGCGGCCGGCGTGTTGCTGTCGTTCGCCGCCGCGGTATTGGCCTACGGCCGCAACCCGACATTCGCGTTTTTCCTCACTCCGTTCCGCGCCTGGGAGCTGCTCCTTGGCGCGCTCCTCGGCATCAGGTTTTTTCCGACCGCGGCATCGGCCGACGTGAAGAGCATCATCGGCGGCTCAGGCCTGGCGCTGGTGCTGTTTGCTGTATTCGGATTTTCGCGCGATACCCCGCTGCCATTGGCGACGTCGGTGGCGTGCGTCGGCACGGCGTTGATCATCCATTCGAGCGAAAACGGCGCTTCGATCGTCGGCCGCCTGCTGTCGTGGCGGCCCGCGGTTTTCATCGGCCTGATTTCCTATTCGCTCTATCTCTGGCACTGGCCGATCATGGTGTTCCAGCGCTCCGACGGCATCCTGTTCGAGCAGGCGTCGGTCGCGGCCAAGCTCGGATTGATCGCGGTCTCGATCGGCGTCGCCTACCTGTCGTGGAGATTCATCGAGCTGCCGTTCCGGTTCAGGACCAAGACCATCTCGGTGCGGTCCGCCTTGGGCGGCGCCTTCGCCAGCATGGCGGTGGTGGGCGCGCTCGGTGCCACCGCATTGGCGCTCGACGGCGCGCCGTTCCGTTTCCCGCAGTCGGTCGTCACCATCGGCTCGTATCTCGGCTACAATCCGGCGGCGGCGTTCCGCGAAGGCCGCTGCTATCTGGGCGCCAACCGGCAAACCTTCGATGCCAAGACCTGCCTGACCAAGGACGCGACGCGGCCGAACTACCTGCTGATCGGCGACAGCCACGCCGCGCAACTGTGGCTTGGGCTGTCTTCGGTGCTGTCTTCGGTCAATCTGATGCAGGCGACGATGACGATGTGCCGGCCGGTGCGCCTGGACGTCGCAGCCTTCGATACGCGCAAATGCCCGCAGCTGATGCATTTCGTCTTCGACGACTATCTGGTGAACGAGAAAGTCGACAAGGTGTTGCTGGCGGCATCCTGGAAACAGGAGGATCTGCCTGGTCTAGCCGCCACCCTCGATTATCTGAAGGAACGCAACATCGCCGCCGCCGTGTTCGGCCCGATCGTCGAATACGATTACGCGCTGCCGCGCCTGTTGGCCGACGCCATCCGCTATCACGATCCGCAGCTCGTCGATCGCGAGCGTACCGCCGCGGTTCCGCTGCTCGATCGGCGCATGCGCATGCTGGTGACCGGAAAGGGCGTGGCCTACATCTCGACATACGACGCGATGTGCAAGAGCGGCAGCTGCGACAAGTTCGTGGCCGGCGATATCCCGTTTCAGTTCGACGCCGGACATTTGACGGCGGAAGGCTCCATCGCGCTTGCGGAAAAATTGCGCGACAACGACGCCTTGCCGTGAGCGCGGCGCCGGTGCCGGCCTTACGGGCCGCGCGCGTCATCGTTAATGAACAAATTAGTTAACCGTTAAAGACGGAACTGCTTCAATCGCGCGGCCGCGCGTGGCATTGGTATCTGATTCAATCGGCGATTTATCTGCGGAGATGAGTTGTGAAGATTCTGGAACTGGCACGACTCGGCAGCCACCACGTCCGCAACGCCGTGGCCGAGGAAATTTATCTGCGCACCGGCCGCGACGCCACCATCCCGGTTTCGGTCTATGGCGAAGTGATCGAGCGCTGCAATTACAAGTGCCGCTATTGCGATTACTGGCGGCGGCCGAACTACCGCGACGAAATGTCGATCGAGGAGTGGCAAAAGGCGCTGCTCGATCTCAAGGATTTCATCGGCCATTACCATATCGAGTTTTCCGGCGGCGAGCCCTATATCAAGAAAGGCTTCGTCGACCTCATCACCTTCTGCGGCGAGCAGGGGCTGAAATGGGGCGTCACCACCAATGGCGGCGCCTTCGGCAACGAGAAGGTGGTCGATTGGACGGTCAAGGCCAAGCCATTCAACGTCAATATCTCGATCGATTCGCGCAATGCCGACGTGCACAACTATTCGCGCGGCATCGAAGGCTCGCTCGACGATATCCTCGTCGGCATCCGTTCGCTGATCCGCGCCAAGTCGAGGCACGGCGCCGACTTTCCGATCATCATCAAAGCCGTCGTGCATAAGCTGAACTTCCGGCTGTTGCCCGATATGGTGAACTGGGTGCGCGACATCGGCGCCACCGCGATCAATTTTCAGCCGGTCGAGCAGGTCACCGACGAGGCCAAGGACGAGTTCTGGATCGGCCCGGAAGACCTCGACGAGCTGATCAAGGTCAAGGACCGGCTCCTGGAGATGAAGCGCCAAGGCGGCCCGATCCTCAATTCGGATCTGCTGCTCAATCTTTGGCCGAACCATTTCCGCCGCGAGAAGGCGCCGCGCGAGGCGATGCCGTGCCGCATCGGCATGCGCAATTTCTTCATCCGCTCCGACGGCCGCGTTGAAGTGTGCTGGAACTTTCCGCCGATCGGCAATGTCCGCACCCAGACCGCACGCGAGATCTGGTACGGCAAGGACGGCACCGAGCGCCGCAAGGAGACCGTGGCCTGCGAGACGCTGTGCCTGTTCACGTGTCTGTCGCAGAAGAACCTCAGCGACAAATTCAAGATGGGAATGAAGCTGTTGCGCAAGCCGGCGGCCTAGGGCGCAAGCCGGGTTCCACGCCCGGAACCCGGGTGACGCTGCCCCCAGTCATCAAGAGACCCCTAGGACGGCTCAATTTCGCCTTTGTCTCCAATAGAGTACGCGACCACGGCGGGGCGGCACTCGCGGCTTACCTCCTACTCTCCCTGCGCATGCGGTGGTAGAATGAGGGTAAGACGAACGTAACCATAGTCTGTGTAGTGTCGATTGAGCGAACGGCCGCCTTGAAGGCGCCGACGCCAGTGAGGCCGGATCAATGATCAAAACTATCGCTGCTGGATGCTTTGCTATTGCTGCCCTGGTCACGGCGCAATGCGCCGCCGCGGCCGACCTGTCCGTGGCGCCGCTCTACAAGGCACCGCCGCCCGCGATGGCGCCGGCCTATAATTGGAGCGGCTTCTATCTCGGCGTCAACGGCGGCGGTGGCTGGGGCCATTCCTATTGGGACACAAGCTCGGACCGCGTCGGGCTCTCCGGTGGGCTGGTCGGCGGCACCGCCGGCTATAATTGGCAGATCGGCAGCGCCGTCCTCGGCCTCGAGGGCGATATCGATTGGGCCAACCTCAAAGGCACCAATTCCTCCACTCTGTGCCCTGCCGGCTGCAGCACCAGCGACACCTGGCTCTCGACCGTGCGCGGCCGTGCCGGTTATGCGTTCGGCAGCGTGCTGCCTTACGTCACCGGCGGCCTCGCCTTGGGCGACATCCGCGCCGCGACGCCCGGCTTCCCCGGCGCCAGCAACACCAGTGCCGGCTGGACCGCGGGCGGCGGCATCGAGTTCGGCTTGACCGGCAATTGGAGCGCGAAGGCGGAATATCTTTACGTCGATCTCGGCCGCTTCAACTGCGGCGTCAGCTGCAACGGCCTGCCGACCGACAATGTGTCGATGCACGACAACGTGGTCCGCGCCGGCGTGAACTATCGCTTCGACTTGGGCCGGTAGATTTGGGCAGATAGCCTCCGCACTGCGGCAGCGGGACCCTCGCGCTGCGCATGACGCAGCGGTTTTCCTGCGATTGACTCTCCTCCTCCGCCTGGTGTCAGGTCCCGGCTAGAGCCTCGCGCGCGCCCGCGTCCCGAGGCATCGCGATGACCGTCCGGGGAGGACGCCGCAGCAATGACCCACGCCACAACGATCGATTTCGACAAATACCGCTTGCGCAGCTTCGTTGAGCGCCTGATCGAACTCGGCGAGGTCGAGATTCACGACAAGCCGGTGCCGCTCACGGCCTTAAGCCCGATCATCGAGCGCACCGACAAGGCGGTGCTGTTCAAGAAGGCCGGCCCCGAACAAGTCGAACTGGTCGCCAAGACCGCGGGCAACCGCAAGCGCCTCGCCGCCGCTTTCGAGACCTCGGAGGACAAGCTCTACGACGAATATTTCCGCAGGCTCGCCAGCCCGCAGCCGCTGGTCGAGGTGCCGTCCGGCGACGCCCCGGTGCACGACATCAAAATCACCGGCAAGGACGTCGACCTGACCAAACTGCCGTTCCATCCGCAGCACGCCTATGACGGCAGCTGCTATTGCAGTTCCGCGATCGATTACACCATCGATCCGGCGACCGGCCGCCGCAATGTCGGCTGCCGCCGCTTGAGCCTGCGCAACCGCACCGAAGCCGGCACCAATGTCACCGCGCCGTCCGATCTCAAGCGCATCTACACCGCCGCCGTCGCGCGTGGCGAGAAATTACCGGTGACGTTTACCGTCGGCGCCCATCCGCTCGATTTCTTCGCGGCCACGACGCGGCTGCCGGGCGACGAGCTGGCGCTGGTCGCCGGCTTCCGCGCCCAGCCGGCGCCGGTGGTGAAAAGCCTCACCAACAATATCCTGGTTCCGGCCGACGCCGAGATGACGCTCGAGGGCTATCTCGACGAGCGCGGCTATGTCGAACCGGAAGGGCCGTTCGGCGAATATATGGGCTATTACGGCGCCATCCATATGGATCCGGTGTTCCATTGCACCGCCATCACCATGCGCCGCGACGTGCTGCATCACACCTTGCTGCACGGCTCGGCCTTCATGCTCGACCAGACCGACAGCGCCAATATTTCGGCGATGCGCACCGAAGCCGAAGCCATGCGGATTTTGAAAACTGCCGTGCGCGAGCCGGTCGCGGTCTATCTGCGCAGCGTTTCGGGCGGCGCCAACACGCTGCGGGTGTCGATCAAGCAGAGGAGCTTTGGCGAGGCGCGTTCCGCCATCCACGCGCTGTTCGGCGGCATCATGCGCTTGAAGCACGTCTATGTGTTCGACGAGGACATCGACATCCACGACGACCGCCAGGTGGACTGGGCGCTCGGCACCCGCTTCCAGGCCGACCAGGATCTTGTCGTCCTGCAAGGCATGCTCGGCATGACCATGGACCCGTCGCTCAACGGCAGGCGCACCGGCGCCAAATCCGGCTTCGATTGCACAAAGCCGTTCGGCCGCGACGGCCAGGTCCCGGGCGCGATCAAGATCGGCGACCACGGTAAGGGCACTGTCACCACCGCCGACGGCCGGGACGGCATCGTCAGCCCGCAGG
>Ga0209010_1000271_pt1 | contig 18281 bp, 15 predicted proteins | sample BlaSpr_A8_OM1_O3_FD_187985 | JGI IMG/M metagenome (GOLD analysis project Ga0209010, IMG submission 187985) | Forest soil microbial communities from Thunder Bay, Ontario, Canada - Black Spruce, Ontario site 2_A8_OM1_O3 (SPAdes) (version 2) | ecosystem: Environmental > Terrestrial > Soil > Boreal...
GGGGCTTCTCGGCCGCAAGCCCGGCGACGCCCAGCCAAGCCGCAACCCAATTCGCCAATACCGGCAGCCAAAAGCCTTTTGCCGCATAGCCGGCGATGGTGTCGTCGCGCAGCAAAGCAAGCGTCACGGCGCAGCCAAGCACCACGCCCGCAAACGTGACCGCAATCGACACCCGCGGCGTGACCAACGCTGCACCCGCATACAGGGCGGCCGTCAGCACGATCGCGGCGAGCAATAGCGGCCGGGCGAAAAGGGCTTCTGTCGGTTCGCTCGACAGCGGCAGGACGGCGGCGGCCAGCATGCCGAGCGCGGCGGCGAAAAATGCGAGGCGTCGCCATGTCATGCGCGCGCCCCCATAAGTTGCGCCACCCAGCGCTCGATGAGGCTGACAATCCCGATGAGCCCGATGGCGAGTACCGAGGCGGCCACCAGCGCCGCCCAAATCTGAATCGTTTGTCCGTAATAGGAACCGGCCAGCAGGCGCGCCCCGATGCCGGCCTGCGCGCCGGTCGGCAGCTCGGCGACGATGGCGCCGATCAGCGATATGGTGATCGAAACCTTCAAGCTGGTGAACAGGAACGGCACCGCCGACGGCCAGCGCAGCTTCCAAAATATCTGCGCCGTCGTCGCCGACCATGTCCGCATCAGGTCGCGCTGGATCGGGTCGGGCGACGTCAGGCCTTTCACCACGCCGATGACGACCGGGAAAAAACACAAATAGGCCGAGATGATCGCCTTCGGCAGTAGTCCGCGCAGCCCGATCGCTCCCAGCACGACGATGACAATGGGCGCCACCGCGAGGATCGGCACCATCTGCGAGCAGATGATCCAGGGCAGCAAGCTCTTCTGTAGCGTGCGTACATGCACGATCAGGACGGCGAGAATGATGCCGAAGGTGGCGCCGAGCAAAAAGCCGACGAAGGTCGCCGACAGCGTCACCCAGCCGTGATAGACGAGACTGCGCGGCGACGTCACCGGCCAGCCAAAGACATCTTCGGCGAAGGTCGCGACGATCTGATGCGGCGCCGGCAACAGCGGACGCTCGGCACTCATCGTGCCCGCGATCAATTGCCCGGTCGTGTAAGGTGTGTCGTCGCGCTCGAATGACCCGCGTACGAGATTCAAATTCATCAGTACCGCGGCGACGTACCAGATCGCGATCAGCGTCAGCACGACCACGACGACGGGAGCGAAGCGGACGAAGGTCGGATGCCAGCGGATCTCGGCCGGGCGTGCCGCCGAAAACGCGCTGCTCGTCGCGGAAGCGCTACTCGTCATAGGAGTGACCCGAACGCAGGCCCGAGCGCACCCGCTGCGCGATCTTGAGGAACTTCGGCGTCTCGCGAATCTCCAGCGTGCGGTCGCGCGGGAAATCGCAACTGATCACGTCGATGATCCGCCCCGGCCGCGGCGACATCACGACGATCTTGGACGACAGGAACACGGCTTCGGGAATCGAATGGGTGACGAACACGACCGTCTTGCCGGTCTGATTCCACAGCCGAAGCAGCTGCTCGTTGAGATGATCGCGCACGATCTCGTCGAGCGCTCCGAACGGTTCGTCCATCAACAGCAGCGCCGGCTCGAAGGACAATGCGCGCGCGATCGAGGCGCGCTGCTGCATGCCGCCGGACAGTTGCCAGGGATATTTGCGCTCGAAGCCGGAAAGATTGACCAGCTCGAGATATTGCGCGACGCGCTTGCGGCGCTCAGCGGCATCGAAGCCCATAATCTCGAGCGGCAACATCACGTTGCGCTCGATGGTGCGCCACGGATAAAGCGCGGGCGCCTGGAAGATGTAGCCGTAGTGGCGCTGCACGCGCGCTTGCTCGGGCGTGACGCCGTTGATCAGGATGGTCCCTGCGGAGGGACGCTCGAGGTCCGCGATAACGCGCAGCAGCGTGGTCTTGCCGCAGCCGGACGGGCCGATGAAGGAGACGAAGTCGCCTCCGGCAATATCGAGGTCGACGTTCGACAGCGCCTCGACCTCGCCATCCGCCGTTTGGAAGGTCAGCGAGATGCCGTGCGCGCTGACCGCGAGCGCTCCCGGGCTGGTTACGCCTTCGCGGATTGGTTGGTCAGGAGCTCGCATGGGTTCAACCACATGCAACGGCGTTGCAAGCGCTGGGCCGGACGCGCTGCCCCGGCCTTCCGCGCGCAATGATATTGCACTGCGAAGGGTCATAGAAAAATACTGGCAGACACAGGCCCGAAAGCCGCGCCCAATATTTACCCAAGCTGAGAGAATATTGGGCAAGCCAAATCATGAGGATTCCCGGCCCGGTAGCTATCATCCTGACCGGGTGGATATTATTTTGACTCAAGCCCGCGATCCTTTCCATACTTTGCGCCGAGCCGTGCCGCACCCTCCGATGGTCGCTCCAGCTGCATGAAACCCGCGCCGTTCAGGTACATCGCCGCTCGTTCGCTCGAGCAAGCCCTGGCGCTGAAGGCCGAATACGGCGATGAGGCGCGTTTTCTTGCCGGCGGCCAGAGTCTCGTGCCGACCATGAATTTTCGGCTGACCCAGCCGGCCGTTCTGATCGATATCAATCCCCTGACGCAGCTTTCGGGGATGCAAAAATCGGGGCCGGACAGCCTGCACATCGGCGCCCTGACGCGCTACCGAGACCTGGAGCGCGACCCCGCGACGGCACTAGACCTGCCGCTTGTTGGCGAAGCGTTGCCGCACATCGCCCATCCGCAGATCCGCAACCGCGGCACCATCGGCGGCAACCTCGCCCATGCCGACCCGGCGTCCGAACTGCCCGCCATTGTCGTGGCGCTTGCCGGTCAATTGCGCGCCCAATCGACGCGGGGCGACCGCTGGATCGCCGCGGCGGACTTCTTTGCTGGAGCGCTCACCACTACGCTCGCGGCGGACGAAATGCTGGTGGAGGTGAAGCTGCCGGTGGCAAAGCCGCGCTCCGGCGCCTGCTTCATGGAGGTGGCGCGCCGGCGCGGCGATTTCGCCCTCATCGGCGTGGCCTGCACGGTGCGCTTCGACGACGATGGACGATGCGCCGAAGCGCGGATCGGGCTTTGCAACGCCGGCGACAAACCGATCCTGGCTGAAGACGCCGGCGCCTCGCTCGTCGGGCGGCCGATCGGCACAGCGCAGATCGATGAAGCTGGCGAATTGGTTCAGCGCGCCATCGATCCGGGCGGCAGCATCCACGCCAGCAAGGAATTTCAACGGCACCTCGCGGGTGTATTGACGAAGCGCACGCTCGCCGAGGCGAACAAGAGAGCGCAGCGTGGCCTCTGACATGCACGAGGTAACGGTTACGGTGAACGGTGCGCAACACCGGCGCACAGTCGAATCGCGAATGCTGCTCAGCGATTTCCTGCGCCACGATCTCCTGCTCGCGGGAACGCACGTCGGTTGCGAGCACGGCGTATGCGGCGCCTGCACCGTGATCTTCGATGGCGTTGCCGTCCGCTCCTGTCTGATGCTCGCGGCGCAGGCCGATGGCCATGCGATCATGACCGTCGAGGGTCTCGCCGCCGACCGCGACCATCTCCATCCGCTGCAGGAAGCGATGCGCGACTGCCACGGGCTGCAATGCGGCTATTGCACGCCCGGCATCCTGATGACCATGAAGTGCTTCCTCGACGAAACGCCGGCGCCGGACGAGGCGCAAATCCGCGAGGCATTGTCCGGCAATCTCTGCCGCTGCACCGGTTACCAGCACATCGTCGACGCTATGATGCTTGCCGCCGAACGGCTGCGGAGTTGATCGAATGACAACCCGCAATTTCGGCGCTCCGATAACCCGCAACGAGGATGCCCGGCTGCTCAGCGGCCAGGCGTTGTTCGTCGACGACGTCGAGCTTCCCGGCATGCTGCACGCAGCCTTCCTGCGCAGCAATGTCGCCCACGCCCGCATCCGCTCCATCGACGTTGCGGCGGCGCGGACGCGTCCTGGCGTCGTCGCGGTCTATACCGCCGCCGATCTCGGCGCGTATTGGGTTCCGGGACCGCTGCTCGTGCCGCCGCCGCCGATCGCCGGCATCACGTTCAATCAGCGCACGCAAGTGCCGCTGGCCAAGGACAAGGTGCGCCACGTCGGCGAGCCGCTGGCCGTCGTGTTGGCGGACAGCCGTTATGTCGCGGAGGATGCGCTCGCCGACATCGGTGTCGAGCTCGATCCGCTACCCGCGGTCGTCGATCTGGAAAAGGCGCTCAATGACACCGGCGCGCGCGTCCACGAGGACGTGCGCGGCAATATCGCCGCCCATGTGCGGCAGTGCCGGGGCAATTACGCCACCGCTCGTTCGCGCGCCGAGCATCTGGTCGCGCGCCGTTTCCTTTACGACCACGGCGCCTCGTCACCGATCGAAACGCGCGGCATCGTTGCCAATTGGGACGGCCGGGCCAATCAGCTCACCATATGGGACACCACCCAGGCGCCGGTCTTTCTCCGCAACGGGCTTGCCGGAATGTTGGGCTTGAGCGAGCGCCAGGTGCGGGTCATCGCGCCCTTCGTCGGCGGCGGTTTCGGGCCGAAGATCATGCTGTTCTATCCCGAAGAGGTCGTCATCCCATGGGTGGCGATGAAGCACAATCGTCCCGTCAAATGGATCGAAGACCGCCTCGAACATTTCTTTGCCACCACGCAGGAACGCGGCCAGACCCACGATGCGGAAATGGCGCTGTCGCGCGACGGCCAAATCCTCGGCATCAAAGACACGTTTTTACACGACACCGGCGCCTACAATCCCTACGGCCTGACTGTGCCGATCAACAGCCAATGCACGCTGCTTGGCCCCTATGTGGTGCCGCACTATGACAGCACTTTTACGGCGGTTTTCACCAACAAGCCGATCGTCACGCCCTACCGCGGCGCCGGCCGCCAGCATGGCGTCTTTGTCATCGAGCGGCTGCTCGACTTGGCGGCGCGCGAGCTCGGTATCGACCGGGCCGAGATCAGGCGGAAAAATTTCATCCCGGCCGATGCGTTCCCCTACAACAATGAGATCATCTATCAGGATTTTACGGCGCTGGAATACGACAGCGGCAATTATGAGCCGATCCTCGATAAAGCCCTCGGCATGATCGACTATCGAAAATTCCTTGCCGAGGAACAGCCGCAATTGCGCGCACAAGGCCGCAACGTCGGCATCGGCATCGCCTGTTACGTCGAAGGCACCGGCATCGGACCCTATGAAGGCGCCAAGGTCCAGGTGCAGGCCAATGGCAAAGTGAGCGTGGCAACCGGCATCGGCACCCAGGGCCAAGGACATTTCACCAGTTTCGCCCAGATCGCCGCGGACCAGGTCGGCGTCGATGTCCGCGATGTCGACGTGGTGACCGGAGATACCGATCAGTTCTACTGGGGCGCCGGCACGTTTGCCAGCCGCGGCGCGGTCGTGGCCGGCAATGCCGTTAACGAAGCCGCAAAAGTGGTGCGGCAAAAAATCCTGCGGCTTGCCGCCGAGCATTTCGAATGCGCCGAGGAGGATCTGGAAATCGCCGATGGCGCGGTGTCCGTCGTCGGCGTGCCCGGCCAGTCCGTCAAGCTCGGCGCACTGGCGCTCAAAGCCAATCCAATGCGCGGCGCGGTGCGTCCCGGAACGGAACCCGGCCTGGAATCGACGCAATATTTCGGGCCGCCGCGCGGCGCCACCGCGAGCGGCGTGCACGCCATGATCGTCGAGGTCGACTCGCAGACTTTCATGCTCAAGGTTCTCAAATACGTCGTCGTGCATGATTGCGGCACCATCATCAATCCATTGATCCTGGCCGGGCAAATTCACGGCGGCGTCGCCCAAGGCATAGGCAATGCCTTCTACGAACACCTTGTGTTCGACGACCAGGGGCAGTTGCTCAACGCCTCCCTTGCCGACTATCTGCTGCCGAGCGCGCTCGAAGTGCCGCGCATGGACATCGCCCACACGGTGACCGCGTCGCCGCTCAATCCGCTTGGCATCAAGGGCGCCGGCGAGGCCGGCGCCATTCCGGTTGGCCCGCTGTTCGCGCAAGCCATCGAGGATGCGCTCGGGCTTGCTGATCAAAAAATCGAGTTGCTGGAAATTCCGCTCAGCCCGAATCGCCTGTTTGAGCTTACCACGAAGCCGCGATGATCCTGGTCACCGGTGCCGCAGGAAAGACCGGACAAGCTGTTATCAGGGCGCTGGCGGCCAAAAGCGCGCGCGTGCGCGCCTTCGTTCGCCGGCCGGAGCAGGCTGCGACACTCAAAGCGCTGGGCGCAGCCGAGATTAATCTAGGCACGTTCGAAGACGCCGACGCGTTGTCGCTCGCCATGGCAGGCACAGGGGCGATCTATCACATCTGCCCCAATGTCATCCGCGATGAAGTGAGCATTGCGCGGGCCGTTGCTGCGGCGGCACAGGAGCATAACGTCAAGCGTTTCGTCTTTCATTCTGTCCTGCATCCACAGATCGAGGCGATGCCGCATCATTGGAACAAGATGCGAGCCGAAGAGCTGCTGCTCGCCGCGAATTTCGATCTGACCATCCTGCAACCGACCGCCTATATGCAAAACATCCTCGGCGCGTGGCGCGGCATCATCGAGGATGGCGTCTTGCGCATGCCATATCCGGCGCAGACGCGACTGAGCCTTGTGGATCTCGATGACGTCGCCGAGGCTGCCGCGCGGGTGCTGACGGAAGATGGCCATAACGGCGCGACCTACGAATTGGCCGGCACGCCGCCATTAAGCCAGATCGAGGTCGCCACCGCGATTGGTACTGTGCTGGGCAGAGACATCCGTGTCGAGGTGGAAGCGGTCGAGGCCTGGGAGAGCCGCGTCCGCGCGGCCGGCACGGGCGACCATGAACGGGGTACCCTCGCCGCGATGTTCCGCTATTACGCCGGCCACGGCCTCGCCGGAAATTCCAATACGCTGCGCTGGCTGCTCGGCCGCGCGCCGCACGACCTCGCCCACTTTATCGCGGTCATGACGGCCGCTGGACGCCGCGCCAAAGCCTAACCGCTCGGCGGCGCAGTGAACTCCAGAAACGATTTTCGTATGGCGGCGACGCCCTGCGGCGTCACCGACATGCCAATATGGCCGAGGCCGGGCACGATCGTGATGGCTAGATCGGGCCGCGCGGGCGTAAACAACGGCGCGAAACGATCGGGATAAAACAGCTCATCGCTGCCGCCGACCAGAAGCGCCGCCGGCTTCTTGCTGCGGCCGAGCGCCGCCAGATAATCGCGCGGCGCGCCGAAATCCACCGCCAGCCGGAACGAATAGACGCTGGTGAGATTCGGCGCCTTCGGCGACGTCGCGAAGGCGACGATGGGAAGTCCGTTGAACCCGCTGACGCCGAGGCGATTCAACAGCGCCAGCACGATGATGCGCGGCTTCGCCACCGAGACCCAGCCGCCAGTGTCCGGCCGGATCGTGGGCGAGCCCGGCGGCAGGTTCGGCGAGATCATGATGAAACGATCGAACAGCTTCTCGTCGGGCGTGGCAATCACGCGCAGAACGAAGCCGCCGCCGGAGGAAAAGCCGATCAGGGAAAAACTGGCGTTTGGATGCAGCGGTCGCAACACCGCGACGAAATCGGCGAGATCGTCTTCCAGCTGGCCAATATAATCGATATCGCCGCTGCGGCCGAAATGGCCATGGCCGCGCAAAACCGGCACGTAAACCGACGCGCCGGCATCGCGCAGCGCCTTGGCAAGCGGGTGCAGGCCGGCGCCGTCATCGGACGAGCCATGAATCAGCACCACCGCTTGCGCGCCACCGCCCTCATAAACCCGATAGCCTAGCTTGGTACCGTCGCGCCCCGGATAGGTCTGGATTGCCGGCAGATCGCTGAAATCGACGTTGGCAAAGGGTTCGCTGACCGAGGCCAAAGGCGGCGGCTGCACCGGCGCGTCGAATGCCAGAAAGGCGCCGAGGGCGCCCAAAACGACGACGATTATGCCGACAAAAATCCAAGGCATTTTGTGCACTGTGGAGTCCTTTGCACCGGTTACTCCCCAGACCCTAACGTCGCGGCCGTCCGGCTTTCAGCGAATTGGCAGGTTCACGCCTTCAAGAACACGGTGACTTGAACACGCTGCGGTGCATCTGCCATGGTTAGTACGCCGGATGCCGGGGCGTGACCAGCGCGGTCGCGAAGAGGACTTTTGCGATGTTGTCTTCGCCCTTCTCCAAATATCCGCGAGATCTTGCGGGTTACGGGCGTAATCCGCCCGATCCGCGCTGGCCCGGTAAGGCGCGTGTCGCCGTCCAATTCGTGGTGAACTTCGAGGAAGGCGCCGAAAACAGCATCCTGCACGGAGATCAGGCATCGGAGTCCTTCCTCACGGAAGTCATCGGCACGACGCCGTGGCCCGGCCAGCGCCACATGAACGTGGAATCCATGTACGAATACGGCTCTCGCGCCGGATTCTGGCGGCTGTGGCGAGTTTTCACGGCGCGAAAGCTCACCGTGACCGTATTCGGCGTTGCCAACGCGCTCGCCAGGAACCCGCAGGTGGTTGCCGGCATGCGCGAAGCGGGCTGGGACATCGCGAGCCACGGCTTGAAGTGGATCGACTACAAGGATTTTTCCTACGCCGACGAAAGCGCCCATATGCGCGACGCCATCCGTATTCACACCGAGACGACGGGCGAACGGCCGCTCGGATGGTATACGGGTCGTACATCCGCGCACACATTGAAGCTCGTGCTCGACGACAGCGGCTTTTTGTATTCGTCGGATTCCTACGCCGACGATCTGCCTTATTGGGTCAAAGGATCGAAGGGCCCTCATCTCATCATCCCCTACTCGCTCGATGCCAATGACATGCGGTTCATCAACGCGCAGGGATTCCCGAACGGCGAGGCATTCTTCACCTATCTGCGCGACACGTTCGACACTCTCTACGAAGAGGGCGCCCAGGCCCCGAAAATGATGTCGGTCGGGCTGCACTGCCGGTTGGCCGGGCGTCCGGGCCGTGCCGCAGGCCTCACCCGGTTCCTCGATCACATCGAAAAATTCGATCGGGTGTGGGTGGCCTCGCGCGTCGACATTGCACGGCATTGGCACCAAGAGCACCTTGCGCTCGCGGCCGATGCGCCGGTCATCGATTGAGGCCGCACAGTGGCCATAGCGCAAATCACGCTCGATGACCTCAACCGGATGGACCAACGCGCATTTGTCGCCGCTCTCGGCGACATATTCGAGCATGCGCCATGGGTCGCCGAGGCCGCCCACGAGGCACGGCCGTTTCCAAGCTTGAATGCGCTTTACGCGGCGATGACCGCGGCGGTGCGCGGTGCCGGCGATTCTCGCCAGATGACGCTGATCAACGGCCATCCTGATCTTGCCGGCAAAGCCGCCCGCGAGGGAACGATGACGACCGATTCCAAGCATGAGCAGTCGAGCGCCGGCCTCGATCGACTCTCCGAGGACGAATTCGCCGCGTTCCGCCGGCTCAACAACGCCTATTCCAAAAAGTTCGGCATGCCGTTCATCGTCTGCGTGCGCCGGCATGGCAAGGAATCGATCCTGCGCCAGTTCGAGCGACGCCTCGGCAATGACGGCGCGACCGAACGCGACGCGGCGCTGACTGAGATTTTCCGCATTGCCGCGCTCAGGCTCGATCAGCGTGTTACGGCGCCGGATCGCCTTCGCGTGCACGGCCTCCTCTCCACCCATGCGCTCGATACTCATGGCGGCCGCCCGGCGTCTGGCGTTGCAATCGAGCTTTTCGAAGTCGCATCGTCGGGCGAACCGCATCTCATCTCGCGCACGATCACCAATGCGGATGGCCGCACCGACCGCCCGCTGATTGCGGAGCAGCCAATCCCGATCGCTCAGTATGAGTTGCGGTTTGGCATTGGGGAATATTTTGCGCGGCAGGCGACGTCACTCGCCGATCCGCCCTTTCTCGGCGTCGTTCCGATCCGGTTCGCGGTCGCTGAGCCCGAGGCTCACTATCACGTACCGATCATCGTCACGCCGTGGAGTTACTCCACCTATCGGGGCAGTTGATGGAGAAGTCGGCACTTTGGATCAAGGATCCGCTGGCCGTTCTTGCGGACGGCGCGGAGCGGGGCATCGTGCTGCAAGATGGCCGCATCGTGGAGCTGGTCGCTGCGAGGCGCAGTCCGACGGCGCCGAATGTCGAAATATACGATGCCGGCGAACACGTGGTCCTACCGGGCCTGATCAATACCCATCATCATTTCTACCAGACCCTCACCCGTGCCGTTCCAGCGGCGCTCGACCGCGAATTGTTCCCCTGGCTGCAGGCGCTGTATCCGATCTGGGCGCGGCTGACGCCGGAAGCCCTTGATCTCGGCATGACCCTGGCGATGGCCGAACTCGTGTTGTCCGGCTGCACCACGACGACGGATCACCATTATGTATTTCCCGCCGGACTCGAGGACGCCATCGACATCGAAGTCGCCGCAGCGAAACGTCTCGGCTTGCGCGTATTGCTGACGCGCGGCTCGATGAATCTTTCGCAACGCGACGGCGGCCTGCCTCCGGACAGCGTCGTGCAGGACGAAGACGCGATCTTGGCCGACAGCGAGCGCGTCGTGGCGCGCTATCATGAGGCCGGCCAGGGCGCGACTGTCCAGATCGCGCTTGCCCCCTGCTCGCCATTTTCGGTCACGACCTCGCTGATGCGTTCGACGGCGGATCTGGCCGCTCGGCTGAACGTGCGCATGCACACTCATCTTGCCGAAACCGAGGACGAGAACCGCTACTGCCAAGAGGCCCATCATTGCCGTCCGCTCGACTACCTGGAGAATTGCGGTTGGCTCAACGATCGGGTCTGGCTCGCTCACGGCATTCATTTCGACGCCGCCGAGATGAAGCGGCTGGCGCGCGCCGGGACGACGATTTCCCACTGTCCCTGCAGTAACCAGACTCTTGCATCCGGCACTTGCCCAGTCTGCGCCATGGAAGAGGCCGGCGTGAAGATCGGTATTGGCGTCGACGGTTCGGCGTCCAATGACGGCTCGAATCTGATGCAAGAGGTCCGCGCCGCATTCCTGCTGCAACGCAGCCGCTACGGCGTCAAAGCGGTCAGCCACATCGACGCGTTGCGCTGGGCGACCAAAGGCTCGGCGGCTTGTGTCGGGCGGACGGATATCGGCGAGATCGCCGTCGGCAAGATGGCGGACCTCGCCCTGTTCAAGCTCGACGAACTGCGTTTCTCGGGCAGCGGCGATCCGCTTGCCGCCCTTGTGCTGTGCGGCGCGCATCGCGCCGATCGCGTCATGGTGGGAGGACGCTGGATCGTGAAGGACGGCAAAATCCCCAACCTCGATCTGGACGAGCTGATGAAGCGCCATTCCGCGGCAGCCCGTGCGCTGCTGTCCCCTCGCTGACTGAATTTTTTGCTAAGTTGCCCGAACGGGATAATGGAGATCGATCATGCGGCGCCGCGTTGCGTTGTCCATCACTGCGGCAATCGCGTTGCAAGCCTGTTGTCTAAGCGCGCAGGCCGCAACCAGCAATTTCCCGTGCGACGCCTTCGCGAAAAATCCCGACGGCTCATGGACCGTGCTGCAGACGACTTATATCGAAGGCCCGAACGTCAAGGTCCAGCAAGACGCCATTTTCGCGCCTGGTCGCTTCGTCCTCGGCTACGACATCGCGGCGCTGATCGCCAAAGCATGTCCGAACGCGGTGGTGGCGCCGCCGCCAGATACGGCGCCCGCCGCGGCGCCAAATACCGCGCCGGGCACGGCGCCAAGCGCGGCCGCGCCGCAACCGCAGTCGTTCCTGGCGCGATATGCGGACGCCAATGGCAACCTCGACGTCCGACAACTGACCTGCGGTCACCTCGACGATACTTCCGCCGAGGAAGCCGAGTTGTTTCTCGCCTGGTATAGCGGCTGGTATTCCGGCTTTGCCAAGAACCGCGGCATCAATCTGGCACGGACCCGATACGCCATTCGCAATGTCGTCGCCTATTGCAAGGGCGACCGCAACAAAAGGCTCACCGACGTCATGGAACAGATGTTGAAGTAGCAGATAACGAGCTTACGCGCTGACCGGAACAAAATCCGGTCAGCGTTGTCTTGCCCTTGACTACAGGGTGCGGATTGATCGCCAAGAGGACGATCACTTCCCCGGAATCTTGTCGTCTATGCCTTTGACGTAGAAGTTCATGCTCAGGATCTGGCCGGGGTCGAGGTGGTCGCCGCCCTTGCACTCCACCGTCTTGCCGTCCTGATCGGTGATCGGGCACTTGAATGGATGCAACGCGCCGGACGTGATGGCGGCTTGGGTATCCATCGCCATCTTCTTCACGTCGTCGGGCATGTTGGTATAGGGCGCCATCACCACCATTCCCGAATCAAGCCCGCCCCAGGTGTCTTCGGAGGTCCATTTGCCGTCGAGCACGGCTTGGGCGCGCTTGGTGTAGTAGTCGCCCCAGTAGTCGGTGTCCGCGGTGAGCTGGGCTTTCGGCCCGAACTTGAACATATCGGACGATTGGCCGAAGGCGTGCATGCCGCGCTGCTCTGCAACCTGCATGGCGGCCGGCGAGTCGGTGTGCTGCGTCAGCACGTCGACGCCCTGGTCTAAGAGCGCCTTGGCGGCGTCGGCTTCCTTACCTGGATCGAACCAGCTGTTCACCCAGATTATCTTCACCTTCATGTTCGGGTTGACCGACTGCGCGCCAAGCATCGTCGCGTTGATGTTGGAGATGACCTCGGGGATCGGAAACGAGACGATATAGCCGATCACGCCCGTCTTCGAGATCTTGGCGGCGATTTGGCCCTGGATGTAGCGCCCTTCATAGAAGCGGGCCGCATAGGTCGCCATGTTCTTCGCGCGTTTGAATCCGGTCGCGTGTTCGAAGAACACGTTCGGATATTTGTTCGCCACCTTCAGCGTCGGGTCCATGAAGCCGAACGAAGTGGTGAAGATGAGCTTGTGGCCGGTCCGCGCCAGTTGCTCGATCGAGCGTTCGGCGTCCGGGCCCTCGGGAACATTCTCGAGATAAGTCGTCTCGACCTTGCCGGCGAGCGCCTTTTCCATGGCCTTGCGGCCGACGTCGTGTTGGTAACTCCAGCCGAGATCGCCGATCGGTCCGGTATAGATGAAACCGATTTTCAGCTTTTCGGCAGCGTAGGACCCGCCGAACGTCGCGGTCGCGATCGCCAGGACCGCGGCCATGGCGATGATGTTCCATTTCTTCATGATTTTACTCCGGGTTGGAAAGACGGGCGCATTGCCTATTCGATTTCCTCACGTGCGAAGCGCCCGTCGCGCGTGTTCGAGGAACGATCAGCGGTCCGGCACGAAGACCACACCGAGAGATGCTGGCGCGGCAGACCCGGCAATGCCGCGCGTCCGTGAAATCAACACGAGAACGATGACCGTGGCAAGATAGGGCAGCGACGACATCAACTGCGAAGGAATGCCAAGGCCGAGCGCCTGAGCATGGAGTTGCAGGATGGAGACCGCGCCGAACAGATAGGCGCCGGCCACCAAACGGCCGGGGCGCCACGAGGCGAACACCACCAGGGCCAGCGCGATCCAGCCCCGCCCCGCGGTCATGCCCGGAATGAAGAACGGCGTATAGGCCAGCGGCAGAAAGGCGCCGGCGAGCCCGGCGCAACCGCCGCCAAACAACACGGCAAGCGCGCGTATCTTGAGCACCGGGTACCCGAGGGCATGGGCCGAAGTGTGGTTGTCGCCCACGGCGCGCAACACGAGGCCGGCGCGGCTGCGGTAGAGAAACAGCCAAATGCCGATCACCAGCGCGACGGACAAATAAACGAACGCGTCCTGACCGAACAGGATGCGGCCGACCAGCGGCAGGTCGGTCAAGACCGGCAGATGCAATTGCGGCGCCGGCGTGATGCGCTGGCCGACAAAGCCGGCGCCGATCAATCCCGACAGGCCTGTGCCGAGAATCGTGAGCGCAAGACCGCTCGCGACCTGGTTGACCGCGAGACCCAACGTAAAAAACGCGAAGATTGCCGACATCGCCACGCCAGCAAGCACGCCGCAGAGCGCGCCGACAACGACCGAGCCCGAGAGGTAGGCGCCGGCAAAGGCGCAGGCCGCGCCCATGATCATCATGCCCTCGAGGCCAAGGTTGAGTACGCCCGACCGCTCGGTCACCAGTTCGCCTGCTGCCGCCAACAGCAGCGGCGTGGAGGCGGCGATCACCGACAGCATGATGGCTTCAAACATTTGCATGCGCGGGCTTTCTCAGCGGGCTGATAAAGCGGATGCGGTAGATGATCATGGAGTCGCAGGCGAGCACATAGAACAGCAGGATGCCCTGGAACACCTTGGTGAGATCGAGCGGCACCTTGATCGCGATTTCGGCGTTCTCCCCGCCGATGAAGGTCAGCGCGAGAAACAGCCCTGCGATCAGTATGCCCACCGGATTTAGCCGGCCGAGAAAGGCGACGATGATGGCGGTGAAACCATAGCCCGGCGATATATCGGGCTGCAGATGTCCGACCGGACCCGCCACCTCGATGATGCCGGCGAGTCCGGCCAGCGCGCCGGACACCGCAAAAGTGAAGAGCGTCAGCTTGTCGGCGTTGAAGCCGGAAAATCGCGCCGCTTTCGGCGCGGCACCCACTAGCCGGATCTCAAACCCCATGATGGTGCGGCCAAGCAGCACGGTGGCGGCCATTACGACGAACAAAGTGAGGATCGCGCCGGCGTGCAAACGGCCGCCCTCGATCAAGGTCGGCACGGTGGCAACCGGATCGAAATCGGCCGTGGTCGGAAAATTCATCCCGTGGGGATCGCGCCACGGTCCGCGCACCAGATAATCCAAGCCGAAATTGGCGACATAGACCAGCATCAGGCTGGTGAGAATTTCGCTGGCGCCGAAACGCACCTTGCAGATCGCCGGAATGAGCGCGTAAAGCGCGCCACCCAGCGCGCCCAACAGCAGCATTGCCGGCAGCACCCAATGGCCGGCGTCGGTGCCATTGGTGCGCACCGCGAGCCAGCTTCCGGCCACGGCGCCGACGAGGAATTGCCCTTCGGCGCCGATGTTCCAGATATTGGCGATGTAACACAGCGACAAACCGATGGCGATCATCACCAGCGGCGTCGCTTTGACCGCGATCTCGCCTAATGAATACGGATCCGTCAGCGGCTCGAGAAAATAAACGTCGAGGGCCTCGAGGGGATTCTTGCCGAGAATCGCAAACAGCACGGCCATTGTCGCCAAGGTGAGGGCTATCGCGATCAGCGGCGAAGCGATCGCGATCATGGCGGAGCGTTCCGATCGGCGCTCAAGCACCAACGGCATGGCTCGCCTCCTCGACGTCAGGCTCCTCGCCGGTTTTGGCGCCGCCCATGAGCAGTCCGAGCTTTTCGCGGGTAACCTCGGCGGCATTCAGCGGCGCCGACAGCCTGCCGTGGAACATCACGGCGGTACGGTCGGCAATCTCGAGAAGCTCATCGAGATCCTGACTCACGACCAGCACGGCCGTTCCGCGGCCGGCGAGATCGATCAAGGCCTGGCGGATCGTCGCCGCCGCGCCGGCATCGACACCCCAGGTCGGCTGGCTCACCACCAGGACGCCAGGCTCGCGCAGGATTTCACGGCCAACGATGAATTTCTGCAGATTGCCGCCCGACAGGCTGACCGCCTCCGGATCGCGCTTGGCCTTGCGCACGTCGAAAGTCTCCGTCGTGCGGTCGACGGTCGCAAGCGTCGCCGGTTTGTCGACGAAACCGCGCTTGACCATGCCGCTCGCGGCGTGGCCGGTGAGCAAGGCATTCTCGGACAATTTCATCCGCGGCGCCGTGCCGTGGCCGAGCCGTTCCTCCGGTACGAAAGCCGCGCCCATGCGGCGGCGCTCATTCACGCCGAGCGTGCCGGCGGCCAGGCCGTCGATCACGACCGCTCCTTCGCTGGGCGATAGGCGCTCTCCGGACAGCGCGGCAAACAACTCGTCCTGACCATTGCCGGAGACTCCCGCGATGCCGACAATCTCTCCGCCCCGCACTTCGAGCGACACCTGGTCAAGGTGCGTGCCATGAGGATCGTCCGGCTCAAGCGAAAGTCGATGGATGACGAGCCGCGGCACCGACACATCACGCCCGGATGCCGCTTTCACCTCGCCAATGTCGGCGCCGACCATCATCCGGGCGAGCGACGCGGCCGTCTCCAGACGCGGGTTGCACGTCGCAACTTTCTTGCCGCCGCGCAGAATCGTGGCGGTGTCGCAGAGCCGTTTGACCTCGTCGAGCTTATGGCTGATGTAGAGAATGGCTCGCCCCTCGCCCTTGAGCCGGTCGAGCACGACGAAGAGCTGATCGGCCTCCTGCGGGGTGAGCACGGATGTCGGCTCATCAAGAATCAGGAGCTTGGGATTCTGCATGAGCGCGCGCACGATCTCGATGCGCTGGCGCTCCCCGACCGAGAGCCGCCAAACTTCGCGCTTGGGTTCAAGCGGCAAGCCGTACAGTCGCGCAGTTTCTTTCAGCCGCTCGGAGATCGACGCGAATGATTCGGTGGGATCGAGGCCGAGCGCGACGTTCTCCGCGACCGTTAGGTTCTCGAAGAGCGTAAAGTGCTGGAACACCATGCCGATACCAAGCTCGCGCGCCTCGGACGGACCGCCGAGCACGATCTTGCGGCTCATCCAGCGCAGTTCGCCATCGTTCGGTTGAATGAGGCCGTAGATCATCTTGACCAGCGTTGATTTACCGGCGCCGTTCTCGCCAAGAAGCGCATGGATTTCGGCTGGAAACAGGTCGAGGTCGATGCCGTCGTTAGCCAGGAAGGAGCCGTACCGCTTGGTGATACTGATTGCTCTCAATAGAGGCTCTGTTCCAAACGAATTACCTTGCGGCGGAAGGTCATGCATCGGGATTGCTGCGCATATTCGGCAATTCGGCTCCTCCAGTCGGAGCCCAACGTTTCAGGACGACATCATCAGGCAAAATCGGCGCCGGTAAAAGGAGGCAAATAGCGGCAATGTGTGCTCAAAGAGGCGCCACGCCATTATGATTTGGTCCCTGGCGCCCCCGCAATGCATTGGCCCCTTTCGACCACCGTCACGGTGAGGTCCGGGCTTCCTTAGCTGTCCCCTCCAAATGGATCACGCATGCAACGCCGAGTGGCCGTTCCCTGACTGGGAGGTCCCGACTTCGGTTGGGCTCCTTCCGTTTGGCCGCCTGCTAGTCCCACTCCCCGAAAGTGGCTGCAGCATGCTCTGCCTTGCAAGAGACGACAGCAGACCTGTCTCGCGTCGATAACTGAGTCGATTTCTTTGACCCGATCCAACACGCGATTGCAAGGCGGTCCACGTGCTTCAGCCAGTGCAAAAAGTGTCTCAAATTTGTCGCATCGAGAAGGATTCAGTTGTTTGGTCAAGGGGTCAGTCAAAAATTAGGCGCCCCACAATCGCCGCCTAGCAGGACTTGCTCGCCTTGCCGCACGTCCGCTTATCCGGCGCGACATCTGTCAATAACGCTTATTTTTCAGATATTTCTCGAGTGACAATCGAGCGCTATTTCATTCCATTTTCGCCGAGAAATCACCCGGCCTGTGTTCACCCAATCAACGAAGGGGCAGAGACCTGCCCAAACAAAGTGCTTGGAGTGCAACCCGCGCCACGTAATCTGATCATCAAGGTTAACGGTCCGAAACACCTGGATCGCTAGCCACGGGGTGTGCAGTGCCTGGGACCACTATGAACGCGCAGGGGGACGTTATGTCTAAGAACCATCGAAAGTCGAATTTAAGGGCGGTCGCGCTGGCTGCGCTGCTCATGGGCTCTGCGGGCGGCTACGCTTACGCAGCCGATATGCCGGTCAAGGCGCCGCCGCCGCCCAAACCAGTGCCGTTCTTCTTCGTGAACGACACTTCCGTGAGTGCTACGTGGTACTTCAACGCGACCGATCCGGGCGTGTCCGGCGGCAGCAATATTGTTCCCGGTGGCATTGCCGGGGACAGAAACACGTTCTACCGAGCCCAGGGCAGCGTCGATCACTTCGACGTCTGGGAATACGGCACGAACCTGATCCACCTCGAACTGGACCAATACGGCAAGCAGGACCCGATTCTCGGAGAACCCGGCGCCGTCGGCTCGCGTGAGTTCTTCGGCTTCACCCGAAGCACCATCGGCTTCAACGAGATCACGCACAGCAAGGCGTTCAGCAGCTTCCTGTTCAATGACGTCGGGTTCGAGGGTGGGTTTACTGCCGGCGTGCAGAACAACTACCTGTCGGAACAGACCACCCAATACCTGGTGGGTCTGAACTTCGATATCGCCATTCCGAAGCAACTCGGCACGCTGTTGGTCGGTGTGCTGGCTCGCCAGGAATACACCCATAACGAATTCAACGCCTGCGGACCGCCC
>Ga0209010_1000274_pt1 | contig 18211 bp, 20 predicted proteins | sample BlaSpr_A8_OM1_O3_FD_187985 | JGI IMG/M metagenome (GOLD analysis project Ga0209010, IMG submission 187985) | Forest soil microbial communities from Thunder Bay, Ontario, Canada - Black Spruce, Ontario site 2_A8_OM1_O3 (SPAdes) (version 2) | ecosystem: Environmental > Terrestrial > Soil > Boreal...
ACGCCTTTCGGCATTTCGATCCAGCGAGAAGCCACCCCCTCGCCAAGGGTGATAAAGACTTTCATCACGTGTTCGACATTGGCCTCCTTACGCAGGCCAATGTCCTCTGCGGTAAATAGCGGTTCAAAACTTACTGCTCCTCTGCTTTGAGACATCATGTGCTCCTCCTTGGTCGATCTGACTTGAGTTGATCCGACTTGCCCTGCTGTCCACGAACAGGCACGCCAGAAAGTGACAGACCCGAAGTCCCTCTTTGCGTCGAGTTCCACATTTGAAACGCCGGACAAAGAACTGTGGTTATCGGCGAGTGACGTCCCGCTGTGGACAGCAAGTGGACCGCAACGACCGCATAGAGTGCTGCGTCAGGCGACACCAAGGAAAGGGTCAACGCGTAGGAACAAGGTCCACCGTTGCCGCGCGCACTTGCACACCAATGTTCGACGAGATGTGCCAATTGTTTGTCGATGTTAAGCCGGAACTCGCGAACCAATGCACATGCGTGTGTCAATCCGCACGTCGATTCAATTGTCGATGGGGCGCACGCAGGTGAACAGAAGTCGGTGCGGGACCTTGCGCAGATTCTGGGCTCAACCGAATGGAAATGGCGACCAATCGCCCCGGAGTAATGCTGAGCGTCGAAAGCACGATCCACAAAGGGCCGCGAAAGAAGCCACCAGTTGGAGCCAATGAGCGAAACCGGGATCGCGCGAGCCGAGGGGAGTCCAGCCCGATAGGACTGCTTCAAAGCACACGCATACGGACGTTCTAACAAAGTCAAATCCAGGGGGTAGTCAGAACGCAAGTGGCTGAACGGAGGCATGTTATCGAACCCCAAAAAAAGGCAAACCTACGGCGTCCCGACCGCGTAAAGACGACGCGCAAACGGCAACGACAAGCCAAAGAGAAGGCAATGCTGAGGCGATCGAGTGAACCCTCATTGAAGCAGCTCCCGGAATCTGGTCCCGGTGGCGTCCCCGCGGACAAAGACCCTGGTTTCAAGAAGTGTCTGCGTAAAATCCTTGGCGTTGGCAAATGCCAGCTTCTTGGGCACGGATTCCAACTCATGTACCAGATGAACCAGCACTTCCATTCCAGATGTCAAATACAAGATGCAGGCGATTTGGCGCTCAGCCTGAAGTGCGGCGCGCACGCGCTCATATTGTTTCGAACTCTTTAGAGTGCGCTCGTATTCGAGTGCAAAGCGTGCTCTGTTATCTCCGACCCACACGTCGACTATGGCGTCGTAGTCCTTCTCGTAAGGAGACCGCGAAATCGTGTTGAAGGAAGCGATTTCGACTTCCGATTGCCAACTGACAAGCTGGTTCTTGTGCGCCAGGGCGATCTGGATTGCGTTTAGTTCGAGCGCATGAAAGACCTGGGAAGCATGAGGAAGGTGCTCCGTATTTGAGTGCAAGACCGTGGTGAACTGTCCATGATGTTCGAGCAAGGCAAGGCCTTCTTTTGTGATTCGATATACCGACGAACCTGCGCAAAAGACGCCGCCACAGATGCTGACATGACCCGACCTAACGAGCCGTCTGACGCGCCAGTTAAAGCTGTCTCGCGAACGATCTGAGCCACCAAACTTCATCAACTCAAACAACTGGTTATGGCTGACGAACCGCGAGTTGCGGACCTGACGCAATAGAGGGATGTCACGTTCCGGGTTAATGACTAAGCCGCCTTTGGCGTAGCGCATAAGTGGTAGCCTTCAGTCCAGAACTCCGCCTTCGAGCAATTGCAAGGAAGCACCGTGCCGGAGATTTGGCGCGACCCTGAGCTGCCAGATGCCGAGTGTGCTTCGGACCCAATCGCCGGCTCTCATGAGCAACAGTGCTTCCTGTCTTTCACCGATATGGCTCACGGCGATAGGGGTCAGAGATTCTGATTTCCAGTCGGAAGCTTCGAAGCTAAGGGAACCGAACCTGCCGCTCGATACAACCAAGAGGAAGTACTCGGGCCGGCACGATTGTCGGGCTTTACGTCGAAACAAGACCCGATTCCCGCCGCACGCAAAGACAAGATCGGTGCATTCAAACACTTCCCCTACAGCCCGGTTCGGGAACTGTGGGTTAAAATCTCCGACGGCGTTGAACCGGATCAAGCCAGGAACGATCCAGTAGCGCCTCATCTTGCTCCCGCAGCGCACACCCGTGGAATTGAAGTAGGCGGCATGTCTCGTGTACCGGTAACGGTCGTGCGGATCACGGCCGAACCGCGCCCACCAGTTACTGCCGAATTCCAGGATCTTGACCAACATCATTGAGGTACTCCATCAGTTCGTGATTGATGTCTTTCATGGCGCGAATGCGATCCGGCACTGGAAGCTTGGAAACATTTCTAACCCTCTCGACAATGGACGCCGGAATGTCCATCCTTTGCTGGGAAAAGTACTGGCAGAGATCGGCAAAGCGTGTGCTTTCTTCTGCGAGATCCTTTTGCTCCGCAGGCAACGAATTCAGCCGTTGTTCGTACTCGTTGCGGTCATCAAGCGGGCCTGACTCGCCGCCCGGCTCTAACTTGTCGAGAGCGCCAGATCTTGGTTGCGACCGGTTCTCCTTTTCGTCTTTCAACATCTCCTTGGGAACTCCTTCTCGATTTCTGGCGCCGAGCTACGCGCCTTTCAGACTGCGATTCCTCTGTTGTTCCTCCTGGAGCCGCCGGTCTGACTCGTTCAGCTGACGGCGCAGAAGCTTTGCCTCATCCTGGGACCGGCCAAGCTGTTGCTCCAGCGAATTCACCTTCATGACTAGGTCTACTTCTGGCTTGAAGAGTCCGATCTGATTGGCGGGCGGTGTCGCGGTCGCTGCCCTCGCAGAGCGGCTGGGCGCTGTTGCGGCATTGCCATTCTTTGGTGTCGCTACTTGGCTGGGCGGCATGCTGGATGCTCGGCTGCTAACGGCCTGTAGTGCCGGACGGTCCTGCGCCTCTCCAGGTGGCGCTTGGGAACGGAGCGCGGATTCTCGCAGCGCGGTTAACGCCTCCATCAGGCCGCGATTTCTGTTTGTGGCCTCCTCCACATGAGCATTTGCTCGCGAGAGCGCGTGCGCGTGTTGTGCGAGCATATCCGCCGTAGTCCACTCCCGGTGGGTTTGCACTGTGCGCTGATACACAATGATGACGAACAGGCACGCCAGCAGCCCTAATGCAACCACGTTCGACCAGAAGTAGCCGTTCCTAATGGTTTCTTCGATCAGCAATTTGCGGCCCTCATCAAGACACTGCCCGTAGTCTTTGTCGGTGGGATTGATGCGCTTCAGGGCGAAAACGACGAGGCCATCCTTTTGCCGTGGAGACTGCGCTTGAACGGCAGAATCGTAGTCCGATGGGCGCGCCTGGGCGAAGCAAAGCGATGGCAGCATGGCCAAGAAGAGGCTGGCAACGACGATGCGGGATGGACGGCTCACATCCATGTCAAACGCCCAGTGCGCGTGGCCAAGCGGCCATTGCGCCGAACAACTTCGGGGTCCTTGAAGCGCAGGTTCGCGCCTTCAGTGTGAGAAACTGCGTGGAGCCTGGGATAAATTCTCGGCTCAAGTCCCGGGAACCGGTATTGGCGCGGCACTCGGACATGCAGATGGGAATGGAGTGTCCCGAGCCGGTTGTCGGTCATGAGGATTTCCATCTGGCCGACGGGCAGGTTCTTGATGTGCTCGTCCTGCGCCCGGGTGTCCTTGATGTCGGTTTCACTGCCGAATCCAACGGGCTCGTACTTGTCCTCAAACACCCCGGTGCGCTGGACGGTCAGGGTGCGCCGCTTCTGCGGAACTCGCGCCGATGCCTTCAGGAAATACTGCGCCGTCTCCTCATCCTTCGTGCGCAATAACATGTTCGTATTCGGCGCCGAGGACACGTCATCTCTGAATCCGCGCCCCACAGTTAAAAGCTGCGGTAGCGCCTGCAGGGCGAACAGGAACGCGGTGTTGGTGCCGCGCGCGGTTTGCAGTATCTGAGCAAAGTTGGAATAAGCAAAGGGCGCAAACTCGTCAAGGATGACGCTGACCATCGGCCGGTTCTGGCGGCGGCGCTCCTCCTCGTTCTCGTAACGCTTGCCAATCATCAATTGCATGTTCTGCAGCAACATCCGGCCAAGGGCCGTGACCGCTTTCGAGTTCTTGTTGGTATTCAGCGAAACGAACAGAATCAGTTCCTGGTCAATGACTTCGTCGAGCGAAAGCATCTCATCGTAGGCGCCAGTGATGATGGAGAGTTCGTCTTGGAGAAAAGTCATCAGCTGGTTTAATAGGCCCTGGATCTTGGTGATTCGCTCGCGGTCTTGCAGGGACTGCAGCAACATCTTCGCTGACATGTCGAAGTTCAGGCGGCGCTGATTACTGACGCCCTCAAGCGTCTGAACTCTGGCGCGGGCAATCGCAATCTGTTCCCGCTGGACCACCGGGTCAAGCGCCATCACCATCACGTCGTAGAAGTTGTAACGCTTGCCGGTGTAGGTCAGAACGCGCGAGATGTCGGTGAGATAGTTGCCCTGATGGCCGCGGAAGAAATCTTCCTCCTGATCGAACGATTCGAACACGAGATTTGAATGCTCTTCGTACAGTCCTGCGTCACTGAAGAAGGGGTTATAGCGCACTGAGATTTCTGGCCGCGAGGGACTGAGCACTCTCAATTGGTGCATCCGGCCCGAGGCTTCAATGGCCGGCAGAAGATCGGAGAGAAACTCCTGGTCGCCCTTGCCATCAAAGATCAACATGGGAATCCGGTGCTGGTCTCCGGGAGGTCCGAGCACTCGGAACAAGTCCTGGGTGATGATGTTTTTCAGAAGTGTGGTCTTGCCGGAACCAGTTGCGCCGAGCACCACCGACTGCATCACACGTGTCGCGTCTGGCCAGGTCCAGGGTTTGCCATGGACGTCATAGCCGAGGACGATTGCGTTTTGTGCGTACGCGGCCTCGACGGCCTCCCGGTCTTTGGCTTGGCTTATAAATAAAGGAGGATGAGGCCAGTTTGCCTCCCGCCGGCGCCGCAGAGTGAGCAGATACCAGGTGAGGGCGATGCCAGCAACCAAGGCAAAGAACGCATAGAGGCAACCTTCCAGCAGTTGCAGCGGGCGCACGTGAAAACGGCTTACCAGGATGTAGGAGCCGCCGGCGAGCAGGAAGACTGCAACAATGGCGATGGCAACGGCAACGCTCTCTTCTCGGTTCTGATGGAAGGCCCGCCGCCCGAGCCGATATTCGTTTTCTGCGGTCATGCCTGAACCAAGCTGAAAACCAGGAATATCCCGAAGACAAACACAAACACGATTGCCAGAAGCAGTAGAACCGGATTCACGCGGAGACGGCCGTGCTCATCTCGCGGCTTCAGGGGATCCTCCACCCACATCAGCAGCACATTGCCAATGCGCTCCTTCGGGTTACGCAAATGGAAGTCAATCAGCCGATCATGCATCTCGTCGAGTTTTGTATTCGCTTTCATCTCAGAGCACGATCGTCGCTTTTACCCCATCGCGAAACACCAACTGCACGACTGTCGGTGATTTCAGGTCCTGCCGAATGGAAACCACTCCTTGTGCCGTCTCTCCCGGGTGAAGATCGTCGGCCTCAGCCTCGGCGTGAGCGACAGGCAGGGCGAGTTCCTTCGTACCGCCTAGCTCTTCGAGCATGGCTCGGTCGAGCTGGGTGTGGGCCAGGCTCGCCAATGAAATGGGCGAGTCGTCTATCTTTAGTTCGTACGCGCCTGGCGTATTTACGCGATAGAAAAGATTGCTGTGGTTCTCAATCGTGTAATGGATATAGACAACGCTCGGCGTGCGAAGCACCTGCTCCACGCGCACACTCACCTGGTTTTTTGCCGCACGTGCGCGAGTGTGTTTAATCTCCTCGGCCCCCAGGAGCGCGCGGGTCAGCACCACGTCAGCAGACTGATTTGTCTCGGGTTCCACAGCGGGCTTTGGAGGCGGCTCCGGAGCCGGTGGGGCGCTATCGATGGCAACATTCATGTTCTTTACTTCTTGGGTGATTTCAAGCTCGTAAGCAAAGCGCCGGGAAGCCGTCCAAACGAACAGATCTGTCGCTGCCCCTGATTTCACGGGCTTGACGAAAACCTTGTTCGACTCTCGCTCGATCTGAAAGTCCGAACTGCCAGCGGCCGCCATCGTGACAGGTTCGTGAAATTCCAGAACCGTCAGGTGATTCAGAGCGGTTGCAACGTGCACGACGGTGTTCGGGTTCGGAGTGCCCGACTGCTGGCACAATGCCGCGATAGGACAGAGGCTATATATAAGGATGAGCGAAACATGTCTTTTCATAATTCCTTCTTAAGCCCTGAGCGGAACCTTGTGGATTCCGCTCAAAGCGGTTGCTGCCTCACATGACCCAGGGCACATCACTCGCGTCCTCATCGCTGAAAGTGCTGGGAAGAAACTCCACAGCTTCATCGACAATGGCAGCCGGTGTTGCGGGTTCGGCTGCGATGTCTGTTTCAGTGCAAGATTCGCTTGATGGGCTTGTTTGGGGCTGTTCGGGCTTGTCGTCGTCGAGGAGGACCTTGCCATCCCTGTACTTGAACAAGAATGTATGTTTCTGTCCTCCACCCTTGAGTGGATCAACCAGGAAGGTTCGGCCGGAGGAGTCAGTAAAAACAAATCCCTCATAGAGCCTGGGGACATGCACGCGAACTGGCTTGCCTCCCGTGCGCTCCGCCAGCTTCAGGATCAGTTCCTGAGGAAACGCAAGAAAAAGAATCGAGCCGCTTGAGCGCTCACCGTTGCATACTACGCGGTTCAGCGCCTGCAGCCAGCCCATGCGGTTCTCTGCCTTGTTCTGCGCCCAGATGCGGATGCAGGCCAAGACGGCCTTCATCTCGTATTTGCCACGTTCCTCGTCACAACGGCATGTGCCGCGTGCCTGGGTCATGGCGAACAGCTTCTGTCGCCGCAGTTCCTTGTCGGAACTCTGCCGTACCGTGTCCCATTCGGCGTTTGTCTTCTCCAGTTTTTGTTTGAGTTGTTCTCGCCTCTCGGCGATCTTGCCAATCATCGCGGCATAGACTCGATTGATGAAGCGGCAATCTTCCAGCATCTCGCGGGTGACCTGTTCGCCCACCACGAGCGCCTTGAATGCCTCAATCGGGGCCCTGTTGATCAGCAAATCCTCTATCTGCTTGCGAACGTGGTTGTAGAGGTGGCCGACGCGGTCGGTCTTCTCCACCTCCAGATGGAGTGGTAAATCAGAGCACCGGCGTTCGTTCTTGTAACGGAGCCAGGGTGCCTGACGTATCTGCTGGCGTATTTCGGCAACCAATTTGAGATCGGGCTGAACCTGCCACTTGAGGCTGTCGAGAGCGTTCTGAAGTTCCTTGGCCAATTGCGCAGCCAGCTCTTCCTGGCCTACTGCCCGGCAGGAGGTCATCAAGTCGGTGATCGAGCCGATGTGATTTCCTCGGGCCTTCATGGCCACGTGCTCCAGATTGAACCAGGGGTCGCGGGCCTTGTTAGCCTTGTTTTTCCCCTGTTGCTGTCCGAGGCCTCTGGAAAACCTGTCCTTCACAAACCGCGGGAACCGGTCTTCTTCGACCACGCAAATCCAGTCGAAATCAAAGTCACCGCCGTTCTTCTTTGCCGTTTCAGAATGGAGAACATACGTGCCCTCCAATCGCACTTGCTGCGTGACCAAATCACGAAGCTCCGTTTCGATCAGAGCGCACTCCTGGCGGCAAAGATCCTTATCGAGCTGCGCGATGATCTCCTCGTCGGAGAGGTTTACGAAGGGGAGAAGATCGTCAACCATGCGTATGGGGTAGCGGACACACAAGCCCCGTTTCGAAGCCAGTGTGACGATGGCCTTGTGCTCGGCAATCCAATCGGATCCGCAAAACACTTCGCCATCTTTGAGGAAGAGATAACCGTCGTCCATCAAAGCATATGCGGGAAGACGAAAACCCCCTCCGGTCGCTGCCTTGAACGCCCAGCGCGCAAGCAGTTTGTTGAGTTGATTGTTGACGTAAGGATGACGGACGATTTCGCCGCTGGCATCGGCCAATAGCAGTCCTTCAACGACCCGGAATTCTTCGCTGGTGTCCTGCTCAAGTCCGTCCGGCAAAGACTTGTCCGGATGGTGCCCGAGGACTTCGAGAAGATCCTCGTAGCGGCCCTCGCCCACCGCCTCGCTCAGCTTGGCCACCTGCTTCATGGCCTGTGGTAAAATTTCCAGCTGAATTGAGTCTTCAGGTGCATGTTCTACGAGCGTGTAACTGGACTCAAACTCGAGCTGGCGGGAGACTTCGCGAATGCCTACCACGGTATCACCGCGAAACCTTCTGCCAGGCCCGAAGATCGAATACATTACCGCCGGTATCTTCAGCCCTGGTTTGACCGCGCTCTCCGGCAGAACAAAATCCGCTTCCAGCGCGTCGGCAACATCATCCTCCATGATTTTGAATGCGCCTTTCGCCTGAGTGTCAGCGAAGGCCATGCGGAACTGATAGAAGCGCCCTTCCGCAAGACGTTTCCGGGCAATTTCCCGTTTCGCGTCCTCGAAAAGAGCTGATTGTTGATGCCGGTCCAGGTGTTCGTCGCTTACGTTTGCATGCCGCTCGCGGCGAAGGCGTTCGATCTGGACCGAGAGGATTTCGCGGTCATGCTTTTCTTTGAGACGCTGGAACACCGATCGCCTGATCCAACCACGGCAGTCATTGGTTCCCAGCTTCCGATCGGGAACGACGAGCACATGTGCCTCGGGTTCCTCCATCATCACCTTGCAGGGTGAGACGAGGATCCCGAAATAGACAATCGCCGCCTGCGGCCAGTGCTGAAACCGCTCGGCGATGGCCCGGCTGTGCTGCTGGTCGACAAAGTAGAACTTACCCTTCTTCGCCGAGCCGCTTGCCCCGACCAATTTGTAGTGAATCCCGTTCCAAACGAGCCGGGCGAGGGCGTTCTCGACCTGTGATTCTTCGTAATCGTCGAGAGGCTCAGCCGGCACGTTCACACTCGCTACCTTCATTCCGGGATAGAGCACGCTGAGCAGCGTGTTCTGGAGTGGATCAAGATCGTGCAACCGCGGTGTGACCCGTCCGTTGCGGTCGATCTCAAGGTTCTGGAGCTGATCGGCCGGGATTCTGTAGTTCTTCGTCTTGGTATTTTTCGTCATTTTTATTCTCCTTAACTGTTTGTTCCGGGAGGCCGGAAAGAGTTAAGGAGTTTGCGTGACCGCAAGCTTTCTCGCTCTTGCCTGACCCCCATTTCGGGTTTGCTTGGCCAGGCCTTTAAGTGAAAAAGCCTCGGTCAGCACATTTCCCCACATAAAGCCGCGGGGCGCTCAAAAGACCAACATCAACGCTTGGTCATCTGAGAACTCTCGTGCTGATCTTTTCGAACTAACTTTGAGCCGGTTTCTGAACGACAGCCTGTTTCACAATCACAGGATTGCCGCCGCCATTTACTTCCGGCACAGATTTCCAGACCGCTACCGTGAAAAACGTCTGACCACTTTTCAAGGCTTCGATCAGTGCTTCACCCTCATTCGCCATCTCCTGGCCCAACTCCAGCTTTGCCGGAGAAGACCCAGATTTGGGGAGAAAGTAACGAAGATTCGGGTCACTGCCATTACGGTGTCTACGGCGTGCGTTTGTACCACCGACGCTTCTGCTCGCCGGCTCCGCAGAATTGTTTGGTACGTTGGTTTCCATGTTTCCAACTCCTTCCGTTCGCGTCATTCCGTACTGTTGAGGCCGGCTTGCTGTAGCACCCAGTCGCGCTTTTCGCCTTCGATCGCGCGTTCCCAATACTCTCCAACCAACAAACCGCCGGGATTCTGCTCCGACCGCTTTTCCACCAGCAGCCTTACGCGGAATTCGCTGACCACCTTGTCGATGGTTTCGTTGTGTTCGTGAATGTGGTGGACTTCTTTGACCCCGAACGCCGTATAAGTGAGCGGATCGTCCTTGGAGGCTTCAAGCGAGCGCATCTGAAATTCAGAGGTCGTCTGATCGTCTTCGATCTTTCCAATGAAGTCATCTTTCTGCATGCCGGTGTATGCCGTGCGCCGCAGATTGGCAGTCATCATGTTCAGGCTGTCAGCCCAGTTACGGCTCACATTCGTCGGCGAAAAATTCAGATAGCGTTCCAGGAACAGGTGCACGAAAGCTCGCTTCTCAAACTCGGTCGGCTCCGATCCCGTGCCTTGCGTCACCGAAATACCCGGTTTGTTTACCCCCAAGATCGTCGCCAGGCCGTTCTCATCGACACGAATGACTGTGGGCGGCTGCAAGCGAACGTAGACGGCGAAGGCGAGCGCCAGCATCGTCGTCGGAATGCACAAGAACGCCAGCACCATCGCCCGGTTGGCGTAGGCCCGTAAGATCCCGTCATGCTCGTAATAGCGGCTGTAGCGGAGATCCTCCGGCGCATCGGTTTCTTTAGACGGGTTTTTCTTTTTCAACCACATGTTTGCATACCTTCTTTGTGTTCAAAGACAATCAATGACGCCGGCCAAACAGACGGCCGAAAAACCTTCCGATATAAAAGAAGATCAGGGTCGTGATGCTGTAAGGTCGGAACTTCGTCCCTTGCGGCTCCCAGATCGGCGGCTGCCTCCACATAGAAACCTCCTCTGCCAGAGCTAATTATTCTCGGCATTGTTCCCTCCCGCAGCTCTTCCGAGCGCCCTCCCCACGTTAAAACTGACGACTTGGGTTACCGAATGGGGTCGATAACTGGACCCATGTCTGCCTCCGCTGCCCGACCTGGCAGTGGCGAGATCTCGGGTACCAGAGCCTTCGTTGCTGCTTGCATTGGCTGCAGGCACCACCGGGCCGCTGTTGCTGCTCATTGCGCTCGCAACTCCGGAGCGAATGAAATCGGGCATCGAGGGAGTAGGGGGCGCTGTGGACGACGCCAGGACCGTAGACGTGGACGAAGCACTCGCACCGCCCGACGCTGTAGCGCCGGCGAAAGACGGCCCCACTCCCGCCGCAAAGCCGCTGACACCAGCCAAAACGGCGCCGGCCGCAACCCCGCCTGCTCTCACCAGCGCAAACGCGGTTGACCCGACATCGCCGGAGATGATCCTTTTCGCGATGAAGGGAATCAGCGCGATGGCCAGGGCGTAAAAGATGCTGACCAGCCCTAGGATGATCGAGTCCCCCGCCCCCTTCAGAAAACCAAGGAACCCGTTGCCGAGGATGTTGTTCACTTGGTTGACCTGGATGGCGGTGATGAGCGCGCCGAACACAGCATAGAGAATGCCCCAGGCATTCCAGATCATCACGTTGACGGCATACGACTTCCCCAACTGGCCGACCCCCGGGATGGGAATGAGCGCGAGCACCAACGGGCCGACCACGTAGAGGATTGCGCCAAACAAGGTGTAGAAAAAGCAAAACACGATCATCGCGAGGGCATAGAGAAGGTAAGCAACTACGAGCAGGACCACCGTGATGGTGCTCGCTGCATCGCCCGTGATGATGTCCGTGAGCGTCAAGGAAGGGTTGTTTGCGAACTGTTGTTGGAGCTGTCCCATCCAGCTCTGGAACATGTCGCCTGCACCGGAACTGCTGCCGATGGAATTTGCGATCGTGTTAAAGGAACCGTTGACGCCGCGAAACACGGTTGCCCAGTTGGAAACGATCATGGCAACCACTAGATACTTGATCGCCGTTCCCGCCAGCGCCTGCAGATCGCCTCCACGAAACGCCGCTTGATAGAGGCCGATCAGGAAGCCAATCAGCAGGATCGCGAATGCGATGTTCGTGACCGTCGAGATGATCGCGGTGCCGTCAATCCCAGCTAGCGCCGTGTTCAGAAGTTGCTGAAAATAAAACACGGCTACTGGACCCCCGGCTGCAAGACCTGGTTGCCCGTCGTGTGAAGCGTTGACGCATGAGAAGCGCTGAACTTGAGCTGACCGCTCGAGTTGGCCAACTCGATTGAGCGTACCCGCACCAGTTCTGCCATGGCGGATTGCGTGTATGCGTTGGCCCTAACCAACCATGCCGCGGTCTCGCCTTCCAAAATCGTGGAACTGCCGGGCGCGGCGGTTTGCAATTGCTGATTGATCTGTTCGGCCGCCTGAAGCTCCAGGTTGGCCAAGGCGTCGATTTCAACCGCCTTTTTCATTGCGGCTTGTGCTTCCGCGTCGGTCATATCGACCATGTTCCGGACCGACTGGGGCGCGTTCGCCGGCGGCATCACGTTCCCATACAAAGCGGAGTAGTTGCTTGTGATTTGCGGCATTGCGCCCGGATTGCCTGAGAGCAGGCTTTGTTCGAGCAGTTGCGGAGTGCGCAGAGTAGCACTCGATATTGGCAGCTCGAAGAGCTGACGCATCTGGATGAATTGGCCCTCGAATTGAACAGCCATGTTTCGGGCTTGAGTAATCGCGGCCAGGGGAAATACCACCTGTTGCTCGTAGTTTGCTGATTGCTGTTGGTTCTGCTGAATGGAACCAAGTGGCTGAGCCACGACATTGCGCAACAGGCCGGAGATCGAGTTCAGCCCGACCTGCATCATGGCGCAGCACGGATCGAGTCCAAGCTGGCTGCGAGCCTTACTGGGCAGCAGCGCAACTACAACGGCCAGCCCGCATGCCGCGACCACTGCATTCCGGAGAAACTTCCAAAGACGATTTAGCGTGGGTCGATTCATTTTCGAACTCCTTTAGGGATGAGCTAGGACTTGCTGGATCTGGTTGAAAAGATTTTGCGTCGTTGTGGCGCTGTGCTTGAGCGTCGCATTCTGATGCGCGAGTTTCGTTGCTTCCTGGCGCAGTTGAGCGGCCAGCATTTTCGCGAACTGGGCCTGAGTCACAAGATCGGCGACGCGGGCCTGGGCGGTGACCATGGATGCCGACCCGGGAGCCGCGGTCGCCGCCTGCTGTTCGAGAGAATCGGCGAGAGTCAGCATCCCCTGAGTCGTTTGGTCGGAGACCATGGAAGTCTTCAGCGAATCCATGGCCATTGCATCGTCGATGTCCATGAGGTTGCGCTGCCCCGGCTGGGCAATTCCAGCCAGCGCAACCGGCTGGTAGACCTGCGTATACAGCGAAGGGATCTGACCGATGGACCCCGACTGGGCGCCTCGGAACATCGACTCCAACTGCATGGGAAGAGCGAGGGTCGCGCTGTTGTTCTTGAGGCCTTCAATCTGGGACATAAGGCCCGTGTAGTGCGCCCGCGTTGCACTGACAAACGACCTCGTCTGGTTGATCAGGGATAAAGGCCAGATGATCTCCTGACGAAATTTGTTGACTGCGGCACTCACCGTCCGCATTTCGTTCAACGCGCTGCCAATCGGGCCTTGGAGGGTGCTGGTGATGGTGTGAAAGAGGGACAGAATGTCTCCTATTCCGTCAGCCCGCGTGTACGAGGGAATCAAGTACAGGGTGATCACTGCTACGAACAGCCATCGCCTGCTATGGCTGAGTCTGTGTTGATGGTTGCGAAGGAGTTCCAAAGTTTTCATCTTCATATGCGTGTACCTCTTGCGACTTCTCCTGAGATTTCTTCCGGAAGTGGATCGACATCGGCCAGCCCTGTCGGGAACCTTTCGGCCAGTTCACGATAGGCTTCGATCAATGGCACCGACTTTCGCTGCTCTAACCACCACGACCGATAAACACGTTCGCGCGCGTACGTCGTCATGATCCAGTAGTCGACCGTGGTCGGTGACATGCGGATCGTGTGCGTGGTGTCGGCTTTCTCCCCAATCACGATGAGGGCGTCGGCGCTCTTGCCCTTGATGGGAGCGCTGAAATGCTTGATCTGGTTTAAAGCCGTCTCGTTCAGGTGCAGATGCTCTCGCAGGGCGGTCATGTCTCCCGGCTGCTGGCCGATGATCTTGGTGGTCGAGTTCTTTACGATGCCCGCCCCGTGCGGCCTCGGCTTCGATTCGGTCCCCACAAAATCTTCCGCCGTTTGGCTCATTCCCCAGACGCTCGCGTTACGTTTGCGCGCCGTACGAAACAGTTGGACCACTTCGGGGGCCAGCACCGGAGAATCCAGCAGGAACCAGCACTCATCAAGAACCGTGATGCTCCGTCTGCCGGCCTTGCCTGCTGCCCGTTGCGCGGTGGCGTGAGCAATGAGAAGGCTCATTGCGGTTTCCAGCCGCCTGTCATCGCTCAATTGCTCCACGTTGAAGAACAACCAGGGATTGTCCAGCGAGATCGTTGTGGGCCGATCGAACAGCTTCGAATACACTCCTTTCTCGCCGGTCCAGCTGCGCAGCTTGATTGCTGCCAGGTGGGCTTCATCCATCACGCGCTGGTTTTTTTCCTCGTCACGCCATTGGGACAGTTCGTCACGAAGGTCGGAGAATGTTGGAATGGGAGTCGAGGGCCGGATTGCCGCCCTCTTATAGGTTCGAAGAATGGCCTCGGTGATGAGGTTGTCAAGAAGTTGCGTGTCTTCGGCCCCGCCCTCGCCGAGCATATGGCGCGTCAGATTTTTCAGAAACGCGACTTGATCCTTGCTCGGCTCTTTTTCTCCTTCTGGCAGATCCCACGGGTTAATCGTTTGTTCGCTATCGAGCGACATGGTGATCATCCGTCCACCCATCAACTCAACGAGCGGGCGGTATGAATCACCACGCTCAAGAATCGAAATCAGCGGGTTGCTTCTGGCGGCCATCAGCAGGAACTGCTGCACCATGACGGTCTTTCCCCCGCCAGTTTTGGCCATCACCAGCATGTTCGCGTCGCTCAAGCCGGGGTCAAACGGCGAGAACGGAATGAGCTGGCGGTAGGGAGTTTCAAGCAGGAACAGTGGTGACCGCGGTGTTCCGCGCCAAGGTGTCTCGACCGGCACCAGATCCGCCGCATTCGAGGTCAGCAAGTCTTGGTCTCGCTTGTCGGGCTCCGCCATCGCGGGAAGTGAACTGAAAAACAGGCGCTTCTTCGCCAACGACTCGGCCACCGCCTTCGCGCCGTTCATGCGGGAAATCGCGTAGAGAAGCTGTTGGCGCTGGTTGTCGATAATTCGCTCTGATTGCTCCAGTTCGGCGGTCGTGATTGCTGGGCGCGAAGTGCGTGTTCCGATGACAAGGCTCAGCTTGGCCGTCTTAACGGAACTCGAGATGATGTCCTGCTGCACCCTGACCAGTTGGGTCTCAGCGACCTGCGCCTCCACGTTGGTCCGAAATCCTCCGTTCGAGTCCCGTTGCACAGCCTGCATCTTGCGCAACCGGCTTTTATAGCCCTTGAGTACTTTCGCTTGATCGGGAATGGTGATCTGAGCAGTGACAATGAGAGGAAAATCGAGACCGACCAGTTCTCTCAGGATTCCGGGGAACGTAGCATCCGGGAGTTCTTTCAGGCTTACAAAGGAATAGAGGATTCCACCAACATTCAGATATGAGTCCGTCTCATCGGCGATGCTTGTGTCAACGATCTGCTCGCGGGCGCTCCTGTATTCCAGTTGCTCTTCACCCCGCCTGTATGGCCGATGATCCGGAACCAAGGGATTAAGAGCTCGTTTTGCTTCAAGAAACAGATCCTCGTCGGTCAGCCGGCGCGCGCCGAGTTCTGCCGCTTCGAGCGTCGTTTCGAGGCCACGCAGCAGGCTCTCGAATTCTGCCAGCAGTTGCTGATGCTCCTGCTGACTGCGCTCAATGCACTTCCGCGCCGACAAGCTGAACGGTTTGCCCGTCGGCTTAAGCGGTTTGCCGGCAATACGGCGATGAACGATCGGGTCCCAGATGAAGTACACGTGTAAGAGAGGCCGCATGTAGTGGCCGTTCGCCTCTTTCATTCGCCATCGATCGACGCGCACCTCGTCGAGGGCAATTACTTCAACGCGTTCCGACTGCTGCGCTTCGCCATAACGCTCAAGCAGGTCGCCCAGGTCCTCCACTACTTCGTAGCGGAACTGCACTCTCATGCTCTGCTCCGGCAGAGACCGGAAGAGCGCCTCCAGCATCAACTTCCCCCGGTCTCGGCCTTCGTCGCTCGCGAAATACGATGCCAGACCTTTCAACTCGTAGCCCGCGACAAAGGCGCCATTGGTGCGAACCACAACGTTGTCCAGGTAGTCGCGGACCGGAAGTTGCTCGCACAATGCCGGATCGTGGAGTTTTCGCTCGTGTTGTTCAAGCGTTAGCGGCACTGCTGTTCCTCCCTCAAATACGCCGACCGGATTTCGCGGTCGCGTGCCAGCGCGCAGTAAGCATGCGGTTTCATGTACCAGAAGGCAAGATCGCGGACGTAGCCCCGTGGCTTGCCATACTTGAAGGCCATCAAGAGCGGCACTAACAGCAGTGGCACTCCATACTGGAGGACGATATTTGTGGGTATTCCAGCGATCTCACCACCTACAAAATGGCCAAGGACGTTCATGATGGCCGCGGCGCCCAGCACGATAAAGAGATCCTCCATCTCAAGCAGCATGAACGTAACTCGCATCTGTAGGTTGCGGTTCACGGGTGTCACCTGCAACGGCATCTCCTAACTCCTTCCTAGCGCACTCCTGCTGTTCCGTGTTGAATCCAGAATTCTCCCAAGCGCAGCAATCCCGACAGTCCGAAACAGCACATCGCTGCGACCAGGTTGCGCACCCAGGCTTCACCGATCGTCATCCGTTCGAGCAATCCCGCAAAGTGCACGACCGCAAGCACTACCTGGCCAGCCCCGTACAGTGGCAGCAGAACGTTACCGACCCAGTTCACTAGCGTCAGGATTGAGATCCAGTAGCGGTCTGGGTTGTTCCAACTTGCCTGGTTGCTAAAGGACTCCATCGCGCGCAACAACCCAGAGCACATCAGAGAGGCCAGTGCTGCGTAACCGAGGTGTTGGTACGGCTGCGCCTTGCTGAAGCGGTAAATCGCAGCGGCGGCGAACAAACCTGCCATGGTCGGCATGATGACGTTGCCCAGCCAGTTCGTCAGGTTGAGCAAACCGTTTGAAAGATTCACAGGATCACCTCCAATCCTCATCAGCCGGCCATCGCCTGGACCAGCTTCCAAATGGCCGAAACGCTCAAGAACGCAAGACCCGATCCGACCAGCGGCATGAAAGGCCGATGGCGCGCATAATTGAAAATCGCTCCCACAATCGCCAATCCTGCTGCTTCCGGCAGGATCGTTCCCGCGAGAAAGTTCCAGGCTGCAGTCAGCATGTCCGTGGTTGCGAACTGTGAGCCGCTGTTCCAACTCTGGAAAAGCTGGACTGTGCCTGACGCAGACAGCAAAAAAATGGCGGAGACGATCGAACCGAGCGGGCTGTTCCCCTCGGCCGCATCGAGCGCCGCCTTCAGCACGCAGAAAGCGGCGAGCACGGGAGTCAACCGGGCAACCACGACGTTCGAAACAAAACCGCTGAAGCTCGTTTGCAAACTCGCGACCCACGAACTGCTGATGCCTCCGCCTTGCGCAGGCATGGCGATACCCTGCGCCGCAAACCAGGAGAGCAACTGCGGAATCGTCAACAGAATTACCGACCACAGGGCCCATCGCTGGAACCTTCCGCCCGCCTGGAAGTTCACTCCGCCTTCCTGCCGCAATGCGATTCCAGCCAGCACCATCGTGCAGATAGCGGCCGGAACTGCCATGTCGAATAGCAGTGTCAACAGATCGACGATGATTTGAGGCAGCGTCATTGCCTGAGCACTCCGTAATGAGCGTTCCTACTGCACGCCCGCCGTACCGTTCTGAATCCAGAACTCGATCAGCCGGGTAAGACCTGAGATCACCAGCAATCCGGCCGCTGTTACCGCCCATCGAGCGACGCCGCGCCCTTGGGAATAAGAAATGACCGCCATGACCACCGCCAGCGCTGCTCCGACAGGAGAGATCACATTGCCGACCCAGTTCACCAGGTTGAGCACAGTTCCTTCCGGTTGGGCCGCGGTTTGTCCCTGTACGGCCTGGCCTGTCTGTGGCGACTGTCCGAGGTTTTGGGCATGGGACAACAATGGAGATAACTGGAACGAACAAATCGCCAGGACATAGACGAGAGCAAGGCGAAGGCGGGTGGTTCTCCAATCTGACAATCTCATATGCTCCTCTTCCGCGATCGCGTTGGAATCGCGCTTGAGTTGATTTCCGCAGGCGAGAACATACGGGCATTTCGGATTTCGGGCAAATCAGGCCGGGCGCTTGGGACTGCCTTCAGAACCGTGCCGCAAGCCTGCAGTTTGCCGAATAGCGATTCGAATCTTCGGGAGCATGCTGACAACTATTGATTTCAAAGGCTGGGGTTCGCAGTGGAGTTAATCGTGCGCGCGGGAACAAAAGAATTATGAGATGAACAAATGTTTGAGT